>Ga0137427_10000340_pt1 | contig 25047 bp, 17 predicted proteins | sample EasRivERMZT700_2_FD_102309 | JGI IMG/M metagenome (GOLD analysis project Ga0137427, IMG submission 102309) | Soil microbial communities from meander-bound floodplain in the East River, Colorado, USA - East River MetaG ERMZT700_2 | ecosystem: Environmental > Terrestrial > Soil > Floodplain ...
CGTGCTGATCGTCCTCGAAGCGATGAAAATGGAACTGCCACTGCGCGCCCCGCACGACGGCGTGATTGCCGCGGTTGATTGCCGCGAGGGCGAACTGGTGCAGCCTGGTAAGGTGCTCGTGGAGTTTTCCACATGAAGGGTCAGACCCCGGGGGTGTCAGCGCTTTGGCGGTGGTCTGACCCCGGTCTGACCCTCGTCTGACCCCGGTCTGACCCCCATGACCATGACGGTTTACGAAGTCGGCCCACGCGACGGACTCCAGAACGAGGCGGCGCTCGTCACGACGCCCGACAAGATCGCCTTCGTCGATCGCCTGACCGCCGCGGGCCTCCCGGTCATCGAAGTGTCGGCGTTCGTCAGCCCGAAGTGGGTGCCGCAGATGGCCGACGCCGGTGACGTCTTCGCCGGCATCACACGGCGTCCCGGCACCCGTTACGCCGCCCTCGTCCCCAACGCCAAGGGCCTCGAGCGCGCCATCGCCGCGGGCGTGACCGAAGTCGCCGTCTTCGCCGCGGCGTCGGAGACCTTCAGCACGCGCAACATCAATCAGTCGATCGACGAGTCGTTCGCGACTTACGACGAAGTCCTCGCTGCGGCCAAGGCGGGCGGACTCCGCGTGCGCGGCTACCTCTCGACCTGTTTCGGATGCCCGTTCGAAGGCGACGTCCCGATCGCGCGCGTCGTCTCGCTCACCCAGCGCCTGCTCGACCTCGGCGTCTACGAAGTGGCCGTCAGCGACACGATTGGCGTCGCGCATCCCGGCCAGGTCCGCGCCGTCCTCAAGTCGCTCACCGCGGCGGTTCCGGCCGCCAAGCTCGCGCTTCACTTTCACGACACCCGCGGCACCGCGCTCGCGAACGTCCTCGCCTCGCTCGACTTCGGCATCGAGACGTTCGACTCGTCGGCCGGGGGCCTCGGCGGATGCCCGTACGCGCCGGGCGCATCGGGCAATCTCGCGACCGAGGATCTCCTCTACATGCTGCACGGCCTCGGCATCGAGACCGGTGTGAGCCTCGACAAGGTCTACGCAGCCTCCAGCGCGATCGCGCCCGCGCTCGATCACCCGCTGCCGTCTCGATATGTCCAAGCGCGGTCGAAGAGCGTCGGCCCTTGAGCGATCCGCGTCACGCTGACGGCACGCTTGATCCCAAGACCACCGCGTGGCTCGACGCGCTCGTCGCCCGCCACACGGCCGCGCTTTCGCCGCCTCAGTTTTTCAAAGCCATCCGCGCGCTCTCGGCTCGCTACGTCGAATCGCGCGGCCAGCTGCCGGATCGCTCGCCCACCGACTCCGCGGGCAAGCGCGCGGCATTCGCAGGCTTCTACGCGCCGCTGCATTTTTTGACGATGCGAGAGATCGTGCGCGCGCTGACGGCCGACGTCCCGGCACTCAAACAGATTGAAACCATCGTCGATCTCGGATGCGGCACCGGCGCCGCAAGCGCGGCGTGGGCCTTGGAATGCGAACGTCCCTCGTCAATCCATGGCATCGACAACGACACGTGGCCGCTCGGGGAAGCCTCGTGGAACTGGCGACAGCTCAACGTTCGCGGCAGCGGCCGGCGAGGCAATCTCGTCGACGCGGCCCACCATCTCCTTGAACGACCTGACCGGGCATCGGGACGCCGGTCCTTGGAGGGCACGGCCGTGCTCCTGGCGTGGAGCGTGAACGAGCTGTCTGAGGCTCAGCGCGACCGGCTCTTCGGCGCGCTCACGCGCCTGGCCGAGCAACGCGCGTTGATCCTCGTCATCGAGCCCATCGCGCGCGGCATCACGCCCTGGTGGCCGCAGTGGGTCGAGGCCGCCGCGATCACTGCGCCAGCCTCGCGCGCCCAGGACTGGAAGTTTGCGTCTGCCCTGCCGCCCGTTCTCGCACAGATCAGCGACGCCACAGGATTCAAAGACCGGGCGCTCTCGGCGCGGAGTCTTTTGATCAGGCACTAGGCGCTGAGCGCTGGGCACCGGTAAAGCCAGAAGCCAGAAGCCAGAAGCCAAAAGCCCAGTGCCTAGGGCCACTGGCCCAGCCCGTGGTCCAGTGAACCACTCTTCACCCTTGCGCGTAATGTCGGGACAGGCTATGTAGATACACACATATGGCACCCGCGCTCTCCTACACCGCCCTCTTCGTCCTCCAGGCCGTCTCGCAAGGCCACCGCTTCGGCTTCGACATCATGGACGCGACTCGGCTGCCATCCGGAACCGTCTACCCGGCGTTGCGCCGCCTCGAAGCGATGGGGCTCGTCGGGTCGTCGTGGGAAGACGACGGCCGGGCGAAGCGGGACGGCCGGCCGCGCCGCCGCAACTATCAGCTCACGAAGACGGGACGGGAGCAGCTCGTCGAGGCCGAAGCGCGCTATCGCGCGGTCTCGCGACTGTTCGCGAAGCGGAGTAAGGCATGAGTCGATGGGTCGCCCGCCTCATCGTGCATGGCAGCGCCTGGCTGGCGCCGACGGAACACCGGGCCCGCTACCGCGAAGAGTGGTTGGCAGAATTTGCAAATGATCCCCGGAGTCATTTCCGGCGCGCGCTCGGCGCGCCGTGGGACGCGCTGGCGCTCCACCGCCTGGCATCGACCCAGCCTGACCGCCGCGGCCCCCACCTCGGCCAGTGGCGCAACGACATCCGCTACACCGTGCGCCTGCTCGTGCGCGCGCCCGGCTACGTCACGACCGTCGTCCTCGGGCTCGGCGCGGGGCTCACGGCCACCATCGCCATGTTCTCGGCCGTCAACACGGCGCTGTACGGCGACATCCCGGGCATCGAGGACCGCGCATCGATCGCGAAGGTCCGCGCGTCCTACCCGCGCGCCGATGCCAGCCACAGCTCGCTGTTCACGATCGAGACGTTTCCGATCATCCGGAAGCACGGACCGCTCGTCGTCGATATGGCGGCTCAGGGACGTCTGAAGACGAGCGTCCGCGTCCAGAGCACCGGCGAACCCGCCAGCGTCCGCGGCGCGTTCGCGTCCGACACGTTGTTCCAGATGCTCGGCACGCGACCCGTCGCCGGACGGCTCCTGCTCCCGAGCGACGACACGCCGTCCGCGGACGTCGTCGTCATCGGATTCCGATTCTGGAAAACGCGATTCGGCGGCCGCCAGGATGCCGTCGGCCAGACGATGGTGGTCGGCGATCGGATGATGCGGATCGTCGGCGTGGCCCCGGATCAGTTTCGGGGGCTGTGGTCTGGCCCGGCGGTGGATCCGAAGAGTCCGTTCGGACCGCCCGACATCTGGCTGCCACTCGCGGTGGCGCGCACGTGGACCGGCGCTGAAGGCTACGACAATCCGCTCGGCAGCTACCTCGAGGTCGTCGCGCGTCTGGCCCCGGGTGTCACGCGCGCGCAGGCTGCCGCGGAATTCGGCGCGGCGGCGCGGGCGCTCGAAGCGCGAGACCCCGCCGCGGGTCCCGCAGTGATTCGCGTCCGCGCCCTGACGCTCGGCGAGATCGCCGACAACACCTTCTTTCTCATCGGCGCGTACGCCGCGCTCCTGGGGATGCCACTGGCGCTGCTCGCCATCGGTTGCGCGAACGTCGCCAATCTGCGACTCGCGCGCGCGACCGCGCGCACGCAGGAATTGGCAGTGCGAGTCTCCCTCGGCGCCACGCGCGCACAACTCACACGACTTCTGTTGATCGAATCGTCGATCCTGGCCGCGCTGGCGGTCTTCGTGAGCGGGTTGGCAGCCCAAGCGCTGATCGTCCGATTCGGGCCGAGCTTCGTCGCGCTGCCGATCCATTTCGATTGGCGCGTCGCGGGCTTCGCGGGCGGACTCGCCGTGTTCGTGATCTTCATCTCCGGCCTCGCGCCCGGCTGGCTCGTCACGCGGCGGGCCACCGCGCTGGGCATGAAACAAACGGCGCACGCCGGCGGCGTGGCACACGCGCGACTGCGTCATGCGCTCGTGATCGCGCAAGTCGCGATCTCGCTCGGCTTGCTCTCGTTCGGCGCCCTGCTGACGCGATCCGCCTTCGCCGTCAACCAGACGCGACTGGACGTCTTCGATCGGCTGCTGGTCGCAGATCTCGATTTCGGATCAGTCGGATACGACGCGCAGCGCGCCAACGCATTCTCGGCGCGACTCCTGGAACGATTGAACGCGGACGGGCGATTCGCCGGCGCCGGACTCGCCGAGTTCGACCTGTTCGGGTTTCCTGACGTTCGGCTCACCGCCACGACGCCGGAGCCTGGGGCCTCGGCTGTGGCGGCCATCAACCGCGTGACGCCGGGTTGGTTCGAGGCGATGGCATTGCGGCCCGTGGCCGGGCGCACACTGCAGCGGACCGATCGCGACGTCGCCGTGCTCAACGAATCGGCCGCCCGTGCGATCGCGCCATCCGGCTCCGCAATCGGAATGCGGCTCGCACTGAAGAACTACGAGGGTCCACTCGGCGTGGTGGACGTCGTCGGCATCGTTCCGGACTCGCTGCGGGACACGATGCGGCCGCTCGCGCCTCAGCCGTTCGTTTATCTGCCGCTCGCGGAGGGCATGCCCGTCGACCTGAGTCCGACGCTGTACGTGCGCGAACACACCGCAAGCGGACGGCCGCGCGACCTCGGCGATCTCATCGCCAGCGTCGATGCGACGGCGCCCTGGGTCAACGCGCGACGCGCGTCCGATCTGTTCCTCGAGCAGACGGACGACACCCGAGGGATGGCGAAGGCGGTGACGACGCTCGCGCTGGTCGCGCTGGCGCTCGCGGCGGCTGGGCTCTTCGCCGTGATGGCGTACACCGTCTCCCTGCGGACGCGTGAGATTGGCATTCGCGTCGCGCTCGGGGCGCGGCGCGAGGACATCACGCGGCTCGTCGTCCGCCAGGCCCTCCGGCTCTCGCTGACCGGCGCGGTCATCGGTTTCGGGCTTGCGATGCTGCTCGTCATGCCGCTCAATCGCGCGTTACTCGGGCTCTCGCCGCTCGACCCGCTCGCGCTCGGGCCTGTTGCATTGCTGCTCGTGGCCACGACGCTCGCGGCCGCCGCGCTGCCGGCGCGCCGGGCGGCGTCGGTCAATCCAGTCACTGCCCTGAGGGCGGACTAGGTCATGGCGCGCTGGCTCGCCCGCCTCATCGTCCGCTGCAGCGCCTGGCTCGCGCCGCGCGAGGTGCGCGCGCGCTGGACGGAAGAATGGCTGGCAGAAATCGAAAATGGTCCCCGGAGTCATTTCCTTGTGCGCGTCCTTGGCGCGCCAGTCGACGCGGTGGCCGCACGCAGGCTCGCGTTCGCCACGCGCGACCGGCGCCGGTTCCGGCTCAGCCAGTGGGTGAACGACACGCGTTACACGGTTCGCCTGCTCCTGCGCAGCCCGGGCTACGTGGCGATCGTCGTCTTGGGACTGGGCGTGGGCCTGACCGCGACGATCGCGATGTACTCCGCGGCCAACGCGGCGATGCACGGCGAGTTGCCCGGAATCGAAGACCGAGAATCGCTGGCGATCGTCGACGCACGATTGTCAGGCGCCGATCGCGAACGAACCCGGCACGGCATCTCGCTCAACGATCTCCCGCTCTTGCAGTCCCACGGACCGCTCATTCGCTCCGTCGCGGCACAGGGCCATAAGGGCGTCACCATCCGCTTCGGCGACGACGCCGTCAGCGTGTCGGCGGCGTTCGCTTCCGACACGCTCTTCGAGACGCTGGGCACCACCGCCGTCATCGGCCGCCTGCTCTCGGTCGACGACGAGAGACAGCAGGCCGCCGTCGCCATGGTCGGTTATCGTTTCTGGCAGACGCACTTTGGCGGCCGTACAGACGTCCTCGGCCAAACCATCGTCATAGAAGGTCAACCGCTTCGAGTCGTCGGTGTACTGCCGGACCGATTCGCCGGCCTGCGCACTTCGTGGGCCGCGGCACACCAGCCGTGGATCCCGCAGGTGTGGCTGCCCCTGGCGCTCGCGCGGTCGTGGCCGAGCCCGTTTCCCGCCGACGTTCCGACGCTGAGCGTCGGCGTGCGACTCGCTCCGCAGGCAACGCGCGAGGCTGCGGAGCGGGATCTTGTGCCGATTGCACGCACGCTGGCGGCCGCCCATCAAGATCAAGGGCCGGACCGCGCTGCAAGCATCCGGCTCGTTACGTTCGTGATTGGTGACACGGCCGACAATCCCCTCGAGTTGGCCGGCATGTTCTCGCTGGTGCTCGCCATTCCCCTGGGCGTGCTCGCCATCGCAAGCGCCAACGTCGCGAATTTGCGCCTGGCGCGCGCGACGGCTCGAGCCTCCGAATGGGCCGTGCGCCTGTCGCTCGGGGCGACCCGCGGACATCTGACGCGGCTCCTGCTCATCGAAGCCACGATCCTCACCGTGCTTGCGCTGTTCGTCGCGTGGATCGGCGTGCGAGTGCTCATCACGCAACTCGCCACGCGTTTCTTCGCCGCGTCCGTCACGATCGACTGGCGGGTCGCGACGTTTGGCGCGTTCGTCGCCGGGGCCGTCATCGTGCTCTCGGGACTGGCACCTGCCTGGCTCGTCACGCGCCGCACATCGGCGGCCGGCATGCGACAGGCGGCACATGGCGGCATCTCCACCCATGCGCGAGCGCGCAACACGCTCGTCATCATTCAGGTCGCGCTGTCGCTCGTGCTGCTCGCGACGGGCTCACTCATCACCCGCTCGGCGCACTTCGCGGCCGAAGCACGGCGGCCCAGCTTCGATCGACTGCTCGTCGCCGACATCACCTTCGATGCCAGCGAGCAGGACGCGTCACGATTCGCGCGATTCGGGTCCACGCTGCTCGATCGACTCGCCGCTGACTCGAGATTCGCCGCGGTAGGCCTCGCAGACTCCGGCCTGCAGGGCGGCCGTTTCGTCCGACTGCGAAGTGAACGATCCGTGGACACGAGGCAACCGGCGCATCTGCTGGCCGTCACGCCCGGCTGGTTCGACGCCATGTCCTTGCCGACCGTCGCTGGCAGGACGCTCTCGGCCGCGGACGCCGACGACGTGGTCGTGCTCAACGAAGCGGCGGCGCGACTGGTGGCCCCCGGTCAGTCGCCGCTCGGCCTGGTGATCGACGTCCAGAGTCCATTCGATCAATCGACCATCGCTACCGTGAATGTCGTCGGCGTCGTTCCCGACTCGACGCGCAGGATCCGTCAGCCGCTGGAATCGGTCCCGTTTGTCTATCGGACGCTCGGCCGTGCGTTGCCCAGACGAATGACGCTCTTTGCCCGCGAGGCCGGCACGAGCGACCTGTCCACGAAACTGCATCGCGTCATCGCCGGCGTCGACAACCCGGGCCCCTGGACAGAAGTTCAGCGGGCCACCGCGATCGTCGACGAAAAGGCGGCCGCGTACCGGGACATGGCATCGGCCGCGCGCATTGTCGGAGCGGTCGCGCTGGCGTTGGCTGCGGCCGGTCTCTTTGCCGTGATGGGCTACACCGTCTCGCTGCGGACGCGCGAGATGGGCGTGCGGGTCGCCCTTGGCGCCGGACGATCCGACATCGCGCGCCTGGTAATCCGCCAGGCGCTGAGACTCACGTCTATTGGCGCCATCGCCGGTTTCGCCATTACGCTGCCCCTGGCTCAGCTCCTGCGATCGGCGCTGCTTGGCGTCTCGCCACTCGATCCCGTGGTGATCCTCGTCATCGTCGTGCTGTTCCTGGTCACCGCGCTCGCGGCCGGCGCGTTGCCCGCGCGCCGGGCGGCAGCAGTGGATCCCGTCGTCGCCCTTCGCACGGAGTAGCCATGTTGTTGGTCGCGCGCGTCATCGTGTATCTCTCGTCGATCGTCGTGCCGCGGGCGCTCCGCGCGCGGTGGAGAGAGGAGTGGCTGGCGGAGCTCGAAACCGATACCGGGTGTCGGTTTTCGGCGCGCGCTCCCGAAAACCGACACCCGGTATCGGTTTTGGCGCGCGCGCTCGGTGCGCCAATCGATGCGCTCCACCTGCGCGCCGAAGTGGTCCGCGCGTCGGCGCGCAGCGCCCGTGCCGGCGCCGCGAGCGACCTCCGACAGACCTGGCGCGCGTTACTGCGCAGCCCCCGCCACGTCCTGACCGTCGTCCTGTGTCTCACCATCGGCATCACCGTCTCCGTGGCCGTGTTCTCCATCGTCAACTCGCTGCTCTACGGCGAGATTCCGGGCATCGAGAATCGTCGCGGTCTGGTCCGGCTCTTCGTCTCACACGAGCGGGTCTATGGCGGCGAAAGCATCGGCCGTGAGGGCATCGTCGCGGCCGGCCCGTTGGCGCGGACGGATCTCGACGTGCTCACAGCGGTGCCAGATCCCACATTCACGGGATGGGCCGCCGAAGGCGACATGCGCTTCATCGCGTCGTTTCGCGATCGGCCGACCGGAGTGACCGGCGTCTTCGTGTCTCCGCACTACTTCACGGTGCTCGGCACCGTGCCCGCGCTCGGCCGGCTGCTCGCGGCGCACGATCACGACGCCGGGGCGCCGCCGGCTGCCGTGATCGGCTACCACCTTTGGCGAGATCGATTCAGTGCCGCTCCGGACGTGGTCGGCCAGCCGCTGCTCGTCGGCACGCGCTCGTACACCATCGTCGGCGTCGCGCCACCGCGATTCACCGGGATGCAGCCCACCGACTTCGCCGTGAATCCCATCGAGGGCACGCAGCTGTGGTTGCCGATGCGGGACGCAGCCGGCTGGCCCGGGACACCGACGGCCACCGACGCGTGGCTCGGCGTGCGCGGACGGCTGGCCCCGGGCCTCACGCAGCCCGACGCGAAAGCGAGTCTGCAGGCGGCCGCCGCGCGCCTCTCGGCCGCGTACCCGAACGAGCGCAAGAACGCCTCGTTCGTCGTCAGCAGCTACGGCTTCGGCCCGAACGACAGCCCGACCGATGTGTTGATCATCATCTCGCTCTTCCTGTCGCTGCCGCTCAGCGTGTTGGCGATCGGCTGCGCGAACGTCGCGAACCTGCAGCTCGCGCGGGCGACCGAGCGCGCGCGTGAGCTGGCCGTGCGTCTGGCGATCGGCGCCTCGCGCGGCCAGATTCTGCGGCTGCTCTGTCTCGAAGCGCTGTGTCTCTCACTCCTCGCGACCACCGTCGGGTGGATCGGCTCCGCCGCCATTCTCAACGCGGCGGACCAGCTGTTTCCGCTCACGATGACGCTCGTCATCGACCGCAAGATCCTCTTCTTTGCGGTCGCGCTGGCCGCGGGCGTCACCCTGCTCGCCGGGCTGGCCCCCGCGTGGCTCGTCACCCGGCGGTCGATGGCCGCCGGCCTCCAACAGTCCGGCCGCGCCGGCGGTCTCGCGCACGCACGACTTCGGAACACGCTCGTCGTCGTGCAGATCTCGGCGTCGCTGGTCCTGCTGATCATGGCCGGCTTGTTGACGCAGTCTCTGCGCGCCATGCAGGCGGCGTTGCCGCCGGCCTACCTCGAACAGGTGGTCGCGCGATTCGACTTGAACATGTTGAGTTACACGGCGGCCGAACGCACTCGACTGTTCGATGAGCTGCGCGGACGGCTCTCCGCCGATCCGCAAGTCGTCGCGGTCGCCGCAGAGCAGCTGACTGGTTTTCGGTACCGCCGCGTCGGCGGTGAGGCGACCAACGAGCCGCGCTACTCCGACGGCGGCTTCGTGACCACCGCGTGGGGCCAGGCAACGAACCGTCGCCTGGTCGCCGGACGATGGATGCGACCCGAGGACGGTCAGGATGTCGCGCTCGTCTCGGAGCGATTCGCAGAGCAGGCCGGTCTGGGCGAGTCTCTGGCGATCGAGACGTCGGCGGAGGCGCCCTCGCGCGTCGTACGCATCATAGGGATAGTCGCGAATCTCCGGCGCCGGCCCGACATCGTCAATCCGGACCCGGCCCTCTACGTGGCGATGCCCGCCACGATGCCGGCGTGGTACACGGTGCGCGTGCGGACGGCCGATCCCGCCGCGATGGCCGACGGCTTTCGTCAGATCATCCGCGGCATCGACGCGCGCCTGCCGTGGGAGCGCGTCGAGCCTGCGGAAGCCGAATACCTGCGCGAGCTGGGCCCGTTTCGGTACATGGCGCTTTCGGCTGGCAGCATGGGCGGCATTGCGACGGTCCTCGCTGCGGCCGGGTTGTTCGCCGTGACGGCGTACGTGGTCTCACTCCGCACCCGCGAGATCGGCATTCGCGTCGCCGTCGGCGCGGACCGGCGCGCTGTGATCGGCCTCGTCGTGCGGCACAGCTTCCGGCTCGCCATCATCGGTGTCGTAGTCGGCGTCGCGCTGTCCATACCGCTCGCCGTTTTGATGCAGTCGTTCTTCATCGGTGCCGCGCCGGTCGATGCGCTCGCGACCCTCCCTCCGGTCGCGCTGATCCTGCTGGTCTCGCTCGGCGCCGCGGTACTGCCCGCGCGCCGGGCGGCGTCAATTGATCCTGTCAGGGCGTTACGAGAGTCCTAAGAGTCCTAAGAGTCCGAAGAGTCCGAAGTGTCCTAAGAGTCCGAAGTGTCCGTGCTACGCTCCGCGCCATGCCCAGCACCCTGCTGCGCGCGCGTGTCCTGATCTGGCGCGCCGGCGTCGTCTGCGCGGCCGCAATTGGCGCGTGGACGCTGGCCCGCGGCCTCGCGGCCCAGAGCGGCAATCCCGCTAATCCGATCGACCAGCTCATCGCCCAGATGACCATCGAAGAGAAGATCTCGATGCTGCACGGCTCGACCGATCCCGCGCCGCTCGGTCAAGCCGGGTACGTCGCTGGAGTGCCGCGGCTGGGCATTCCGCCGTTGCGGATCGCCGAAGGCCCGGCGGGAATTCGCACGTCGCAGCCGGCGACGGCGTTGCCGGCACCGGTGTCGCTCGCGTCGACATTTTCGCCGGATCTCGCACGCACCTACGGACAACTGATCGCGCGCGACGGCCGCGCCCGGCGCCAGCACGTCGTGCTCGCGCCGATGGTCAACATCGTTCGCGTGCCCCAGGCCGGACGCAACTTCGAGACCTTCGGCGAGGATCCCTTGCTCACGAGCCGGATGGTCGCCGGCGAGGTCGAAGGCATCCAGCGGTTCGGCCTGATCGCGACGGTGAAGCACTTCGCGCCGGACGCCGACGAGCGAACGCTGCGCGAGATCGAGCTGCCGGGATTCGAGAGCGCCATTCGCGCCGGCGCGGCCGCCGTCATGGCGGCGCCCAACACCGTGAATACGGACATCCTGCGCAACGAGTGGAAGTTCGACGGTTTCGTGATGTCCGACTGGGGCGCCACGCAGAGCGCGGTGCCCGCCCTCACGGCTGGCGTGGACATGGAGATGCCGAGGGGCCAGCACTACGCATCGCTGGCCGGTGCGGTGAGGGGCGGCCAGATCTCCGAGGCAGTCGTCAATCGGGCGGTGCGCAGGATCCTCATCGCGATGAACAGCGTCGGGCTGCTGAACCCGGCGTCCGCGAATCGGCCGGCGCCGGCGATTCCCGAGGTGACCCCGACCGCGCGCGAGCTGGCCGTCGCGGGCGCCGTCCTGCTCAAAAACCGCGGGAACGTGCTGCCACTCGGCAAGGAAGACACGATCGCGCTCATCGGTCCGGGCGCGAAGGTACTGTTCGCGAGCGGCGGTGGCCGTGGACGCGTGCAGCCCATGCACACCGGCCGGCCGGACGATGCGCTGCGCAAGTGGGCGCCGCTGATGACCGTCCACTACGCCGCCGGCTACGAGGCCGCGGGTGCTGACGCGCCCTCCGCGGCCTCTTCCTCAGCGCTCATCGACGAAGCGGTCCGCACCGCCAAGTCGGCACGCACGGCGGTCGTGTTTGCCTACGACGAGAGCCCCGAAGGACGCGACCGCGCGTCGCTGTCGCTGCCGGGCACGCAGGACGCGCTCATCCAAGCTGTAGCTGCGGCGAACTCGCGGACGGTGGTCGTGCTCAACAACGGGGCGCCGATCCTCATGCCGTGGGCCGGCCAGGTCGCCGCGATTCTCCAGATGTGGTACCCCGGCCAGGAAGGCGCGGACGCGACCGCTGCGCTGCTGCTGGGAGATGCTTCGCCGGGCGGCAAGCTGCCCGTGACGTTTCCGAGGCGCGCCGAGGATGCGCCGGCGGCGCTCGGCATCTTCGTCGGCTATCGGTGGTACGACCAGCAGAAGATCGAGCCGCTGTTCCCGTTCGGCCACGGGCTGACGTATTCGGAATTCGAGTATTCAGGCCTCGCGGCCACGCCGGCGGGCGACGGCTTCGACGTGACATTCACCGCTCGAAACAAAGGCCTGCGCGACGCGACCGACGTGCCGCAGCTCTATCTCGGGCCGCCGTCGCCGGCGCCGGTGCCGATGGCGGTGCGCGCACTCGTGGGATTTCAGAGAATTCAACTGCAGCCCGGCCGCACGCAGCCGGTGAAGATCCACATCGGCGCGCGGGAGTTGTCCTACTGGTCCAGCACGTCACACGGCTGGATCATCGCGCCCGGGCAGCGACTCTTGCAGCTCGGCGTGTCGTCGCGCGACATCAAACAAGAGCTGAAAATCACGGTTTCCGCGAAGTAGTCGTGAGCGTACGTAGGGCAAACCTTCAGGTTTGCCTCAATGCGGCAGACCTGAAGGTCTGCCCTACGTACGACAATTCCGGTCCGCCGTACGTACGAACTTCCGTCGATCTCAAATCCGAAAGTCGCCCTGTTGTCGCTTGGAGTCCCATTCCCCCGGGGGACGCCGATCTCAACTTTGTATGGCGGTGGGGCATGAATCCTGCACAGTTTGGCCCCCAGACCGGGATGCAGTGTTGTGGTCGCGTCGTTCGATCCGCGTAAACAGCGGCGCGCCGCTCGGTGTGGAGGAGTTGGTATGCAGGCAGGGCGTCACACGGTTCTCGTTGGGGCCATCACCGGAATGCTGCTCGCAAGCGGTGCAGCGTTTCTGGCGCACGGCGACAACAGCCGCACCGTGATTCATGGCTGTGTCAATGACACGACCGGTGCGCTGAGAATCATCGGGCCGCGCGCGGACTGCAAGCGAAACGAGTCGGAGATCGAGTGGAACCGAATCGGCCCGATGGGGCCGCGCGGGCCGCAAGGCGAGCGCGGGCTGCGCGGATTGACCGGTGCCATCGGACCTCAGGGTCCGCTAGGCCCGCAGGGTCCGCAAGGTCCGCAGGGTCCGCAAGGCCCGGCCGGCGGCGGCACGGGCGGCGGCGGCGGCGTCAGCGCGCTGCGCGTCCTCGATCGCGACGGTCTGGAAATCGGCGCGTACCTGAATCCGGACCTCGTGTCGCTGCAAGTCGGCGTGGAGCTGGTGCTGACCTCGCTCCATCTGGAGCGGCGCGAGTTCATGACTCAGACGCCGATCTACTACTACCCGGAGGCGGGCTGCCAGGGCTCGCGGCTGATGTTTGCCGACCTCCGGCGGTACGGTGCGGTGTTCGGCACGACGTTGTACTTCCCGACGGGAGTGCCGGTGCGCCGGGAGATCCGCTCGTACCACGACGGCGAGTCCTGCAACGATGCGATGTGGACGTCGTCGTTCGCGCCCGTCGCTACGGCGTCGGTCTCGCAGTTCATCGCGCCGTTCTCGCTCGGGCGGTAGTCCATCACGCGCTCGGAGCCCGGGGTCGGGATCCCCGGGCTCCATTCATCCCCGCCCACAACCGCTCATCACAGATTGACCTCGCCGGCGCGCGCGCTTTCCTACCATCGCGGTAGGAGGTTCGCATGCAGGTTCTCAATCGTTCGAGTGGTTCGCTCGTCGCCGCCGCTGCGCTCGTCATGTGCGGGCTGGCTTTTCCTTTGGCCCCGCTCGCCGCGCAGTCATCCGCCACACCCAAGTCGTTTCGCGTCGAGGTGACCGGCCGTGGCCGGCCGATGATCCTCATTCCGGGCTACGCATCGTCCGGCAACACGTGGAAGACAACGGTGGCCAGATACCAGGACACGTTCCGGTGTCACGTGTTGACGCTCGCGGGATTCGCCGGTGTGCCGGCGATCCCGGAGCCGTTGCTCGCCACAGTGCGCTCCGAGCTCGCCACCTACATCCGCGGTGAGCGGCTGGACCGACCGGTGATTGTCGGCCACAGCCTCGGCGGCACGCTGGCGCTCGCTCTAGCGGCCGAACATCCGGATCTCATCGGACCGCTCGTCATCGTCGACAGCCTGCCGTTCCTCGCCGGCGCCCAGATGCAAGCCAAGACGCTCGAGGACGCCAGGCCCGGCATCGCGGCGATGAAGGCGGCGATGCTCACCCAGACGCCGCAGCAGTACGAGGCGTTCGTGAAATCCGGCGTGGCCACGAACTACATGGTGACGAGCCCGGCCGATCTGGAGCTCATCAAGCAGTGGGGCCTCGCGAGCGATCAGCGCGCGGGCGCGGAGTCGATGGCCGAACTGATGGGCATGGATCTACGGGAGAACGTCGCGCGCATCACGGCACCGACGCTGGTGCTCGGCGCATGGGCCGGCCTGCACGAGCAACTCAAGCAGTACAACATCACCGTCACCCGCGAGCAGATCGCGCAGACATTCGAGGCCCAATTCGCGAAGCTTCCGAAGCTACACTTCGCCATGGCCGAATCCTCACGGCACTTCATCATGCTCGACGACCCCCAGTGGTTCTTCCAGCAGGTGGATACGTTCGTGGCCAACCCGGACCTCGCCGTGCGCACCCGAGGCTTCGATCGATGAACCCGCCCCGCCCCGGCCGGCTGTATTGGGTCTGCCAGGCAGCCGGCTGGGGCAGTTTCACGGCGTGGGTGCTCGGCTGGTATCTGGTGAGCACGGCCGCGATCCACGCCTGGGACTTCGTCAGCATCATCTTCTTCAACGCCGTCGCGTGTCCGGCGATCACGCACGCGCTGCGAAGGCGCCTGTACCAGCGTGACTGGATGCAATGGCCGATGGGGCGCCTCGTCTTCCGGATCGTGGCTGTCATCGTGATCACGGCCGCCCTCCTCACGAGCGGCGTCGCGCTGTTCGTGCTCGCGGTGAGCCGCGGCGCCAGCACACTGGACTTCCAGAGCGCGTGCGGCATCTTCGTCGGGTTTGCGTGGGCGTTCTCCGGCTGGTTCATCGTCTACTACGCGGTGCACGCGCGCCGGCGGCGCGAGGCGCTGCAGCTCGAGCTGGAGGTCGTGTCACGGGACGCCCAGCTGCAGTCGTTGCGCGCGCAACTGAACCCGCACTTCCTGTTCAACAGTCTCAACTCACTGCGGCACCTCATCGGGACGAATCCGGATCGAGCGGTGCAGATGGTGACCGGCCTCGCCGAGCTGCTGCGCTACTCGCTCGCCTCGGATCGCACCGAGATGGTCTCGCTCGCCGACGAGCTGCAGGTCGTGGACGAATACCTGGCGCTCGAGCAGGTGCGGCTGGAGGAGCGCCTCCGCGTCGAGCGCGCGGTGGAGCCGGCCACCTTGCAGACGCGCATACCGCCCATGCTGATCCAGGGCCTGGTGGACAACGCGATCAAGCACGGCATCGCCGACCTGCCGCAGGGTGGCGTGGTGCAAATCGAGGCCCGAGTCGCCGGCCCTCGCGTCGAGATCCGCGTCGCGAATACCGGCCGGCTCAAGGCCCCGCAACCTGGCGGCGGATATGGGCTCAAGAACGCGACCGAGCGTCTTCGCCTGCTCTACGACGGCACGGCGTCGCTGACGCTGCGCGAGGCGGACGGCATGACCGTGGCCGAGCTCATGGTCCCCATGCTCGGCGCCGGGTCTAAAGACCCGGCCTCCATGCGGACGGAGCCCCGGGTCTTTAGACCCGGGGATCGGACATGAACGCGCTGCTCGTCGACGACGAGCGCCTGGCGCGTCAGGAGCTGCGCCGGCTGCTGCAGGCGCATCCGGACGTCGCCATCGTGGGTGAAGCGGCCAACGCCGACGAGGCCGAAGCGCGTCTGGCGGATCTCCCGGTAGATCTGCTCTTCCTCGACATCACGATGCCGGGCGCGAGCGGCTTCGATTTGCTCGAGCGTCTCGAGCGCGTGCCGCTCTTGATCTTCACGACCGCCTACGACGAGTTCGCGCTGCGTGCGTTCGAGGTGAACGCGTTTGATTACTTGTTGAAGCCGATTCGGCCTGAGCGGTTGACCGCCGCGCTCGAGAAAACACGGGCGGCCTGGACGGTCATGGGTGAGACGCCGGGTCTAAAGACCCGGCCTCCATCTGATTCGCAGACCCGGCCTCCACTCGACTCCCCCGTCCGAGCGGCCTCCGAGCGCGTATTTCTCCGGGATGGCGACCGTTGCTGGTTCGTCACAATCGGCGACATCGTTTTCTTCGAAGGCGAAGGCAACTACGCGCGGGTCCACTTCGGCGCGAACCGCCCGCTCATCCGCACGTCGCTCAACTCGCTCGAAGCGCGGCTCGACCCCGCGATGTTCTTCCGCGCCAGCCGCCAGCACATCGTCAACCTGCGGTTCGTCGACGGCGTGGACGCGGGCGTGGACGACAGCTACATCGTGCGGATGAAAGGCGGGCACGCAGTGCCGGTGTCGAGACGGCAGTCTCGGAAATTGCGCGACAGCATGGGGTTGTAAGAGTACGTAGCGCGGACCGAACTGTGGTCCGCGGGCGACTGGGCGGACCGAAGTTCGGTCCGCCCTACGTACGTCAGTCCGCCCTACTTCACGGTCCGAATCAGCACGACGTCCGACGTCGACTTGCCGCGTGACATCGCGAGCTGCTTGCCGTCGCGCGACACCGCGAAGTTGATGACGGCGTCGTCCGTGAACGATGTGAGCTGCACGGGCTGGCCGCCCTCCGCCGGCTGGCGAAACAGGTTGGGCACGCCGGTGCGCCAGTCCTGATAAATCACGCTCTTGCCGTCGGTCGTCCAGTCCGCGTTACCGGGGAGAATGTCGAGACGGGTCGGCGTGCCGCCGGCCAGCGGAAACACACCCAGTCGAAAGCCGCGCCGCTCAGGATCCGAGTAGCCACCGAGTGCCTTCGTCCCGTCAGGCGAGAGGGCCACGAGCGCCATCGTCGGGTGATAGAACACGCCGTCCTGCTTGATGCCAAACGCGTCCCAATGCGCGGTAAGGCGCTCCGCCGCGCCGCCGGCGAGCGGCATGCGCCAGACCTCCCGGAGTTGGTTCGCAAAGGACGTGTAGTAGACCCACTTCGAGTCGGGCGTTATCAACCCCGGCGAAATGCTGCGCTCGGTGATCAGCGGACGCTGGTTGGCACCGTCCAGATCCATCAGCCAGACGGCCCCTTCTTTGCGGGATGACGAAAAGACGATCGACTTGCCGTCCGGGGTCACCCGCGGGTTGCCGTCGAATCCGGCGTACGTGGTCAACTGCTTGGGATTGGCGCCCGACGCGTCCGAGACCCAGATATCGAGGTTGCCCGAGGCATTCGAGGAGTACACGATCCGGCCGTCGTGCGTCCATGACATGCCGGCCGTGCCTTCCGCCCGGTTGGTGCCGGTGGACAACTGGCGCGCTGAGGCGGGATCGATCATCGGACCAACCCACAGGTGCGCCACGCCCTCGCGCTGCACCGCGGCCATCGTCCCGGCGTCGCTGCTGACGCTGACCTGCCCGTAGCTATTGAGGTCGTTCGTGATCCGGCGCCGCTCGCCGCCCGGATAGTTGAAGTGCCAGATCTGCATCGTCGCGTCGGGCTCGTCCGCGACCGCGGCGGCCACGAACCCGCGGCCGCCTGGCAGCCACGCCACCGTCTCAATCGCGGCCCACGCGCCCTCGCCCACCGGCGTCTCCACACCCGAGGCGACGTCGATCGCGACGGCCTTCGCCTGACCCTCGGCGTTGATGCGCGCAATGGCCAGGAGGGTTTTGCCGTCGGGCGACCACGCGACGTTGTTCAAGCTGAACCCGAGTGGGCTTTTCCGCACGACAACTTTGCGCTCGTTCGTGCCGTCGGCCGACGCGATGATCAGCGCCGATTCCCCGAGCCTCTGGTAGCCGCGAATGAACGCGAACTGCTTGGCGTCTGGAGAAAACGCCAAGGGCGTGTCGACGTCGTCGATGATCTTCCGGGGCGTACCGCCCAACACCGGGACCTGATAGACGACCGAGAAGTTCTGCGTGGTGGGATAGACGGCGTAGTAGACGAAGTTGCCGTCGGGCGAGAAACTGACGCCGTCGTAGCGAACCGCGTCGGGCGCGACGATCTGCACGTTGCTGTTCGTCGCGATCTGGCGCAGCCACAGGCTCTGCTTCCCTCCCGGCTCGAACCCGACGTGCACCACATAGCGGGCGTCAGCCGAGACGGCCGTCAGGCCCACCGTGCCGGTGTTCGTGAGCCGCGCGAGCCTGATGTTCTCGAACGGCGGCGACGCGGCAACGTCCGGCTTCGCATCATCCCGGGTCGCAATCCAGATCACCGCCGTGATTGCCGCGACCACCGCTGCGCCCGCGGCGATGAACATCGCGTTCCGGCGAGGCCGTGCGGCCGCTGGCGTTGGCGGAATGGCGGCCGCCTGGGCGGCGGACACGGTCGAGGCCGCGATGGCGCCAGAACTGAGATCTTCCTTCAGCGCCTCGAGATCGTTGCGAACGTCCTTGGCTGTTTGATAGCGATGCTCGGGATCCTTCACCAGCGCGCGCTTGACGATGCGTCCGAGATCGCGGGGCATGGCGGTGTTGACGTCGCTCACCGGCGACGGCGCATCGCGCAAGATCGAAGACAACGTGGACACGGTCGTGTCGCCTTTGAACGGCCGCTCCCCCGTCGCCATCTCGTAGAGCACGACGCCCAGCGAGAAGATGTCCGACCGATGATCGAGCGGCTTGCCCTCGGCCTGCTCGGGCGACATGTAGGCGACGGTGCCGACGATGCGTCCTTCCCCCGTCAGCGAATCCGGCTTGAGCGTGGTCTTGTCGGCATCGGATGACGCGCCGACTTCCTCGAGCTTGGCCAGGCCGAAATCGAGCACTTTCACGCGGCCGTCGGTCCCGACCATCACGTTCGCGGGCTTCAAATCGCGATGCGTGATGCCGCGCTCGTGGGCGGCCGTGACGGCATCGGCGAGCGGGATGGCGATCTTGAGCAGCCGGTCGATCGGGAGCCCGCTCTTCGGCATGACCTCGCCGAGCGTGGTGCCCTCGACGAGCTCCATCGTGAGAAACGTCACGTCGCCCGACTGCTCCACCGCGTGGATCGTGACGATGTTGGGATGGTTGAGCGCCGCGATGGCCTTCGCCTCGCGCTCGAATCGCTGCCGGCGCTCGGGATCGTCGGCGCTGCCGCGCGACAGCACCTTGAGCGCCACGCGCCGCCCGAGTTTGGTGTCCTCCGCGATGTAGACATCGCCCATCCCGCCGCTGCCGAGCGGCTGGACGATGCGGTAGTGCAGGAGGGAGGACGGAATCATGAAATGGACGCGGACAAGGTAGCACAGCGGGGGGACGAGGATTGCGAAGTACGGATGGATAAGAACTGGAAAGTACGGGTGGGCAAGAACCTAGAAGTACGGGTGGGAAAAGCTGAGAAGTACGGGCGGACGAGAGCCGCGAAGTACTTCACGGATTCTGTCCACCCGTACTTCTCAGGTCTTGTCCACCCGTACTTCTTGGCTCTTGTCCCCCCGTACTTCAGGATCTAAGAAATGCGTCAATAGCTGTCCAGATGTCCGCTCCCCGCAAATTGTGCCCAGCGCCGGGAAAGTCGACGTGCTGGAAGGGCTTGCCGGACTTGATGAGGCCGTCGAGGATGCGGATCGTGTCGCGGATCGGAATGCTCCGGTCGTCGAGACCGAGCAGCCACAGGCCGCGCACCTCGACCGTGCGCAGCGTCGGCGCGGGATCGAAGCCGTGCGGGCCCGTGAACTTGTCGAGCTCCGCGTACGCGTCCTCCACGGGCGACATCGTGTTCTCGGCAAAGCGGCTGAAGTGGATTTCTTCGCCGACCGGCACGGTCGGACCGCTGAGGATGACCATGAACGCCGGCTTGGGCTGCGCCGTGGTCGCGGCCAGCGGGATGATCCACCCGGCCTGGCTGCTGCCGGCGAGCCCGATGCGTCTCGGATCGACGTCCGGATGCGCGGCCAGGAACTTCACCCCGGCAGCCATGTCGCCGGCGAGCAGCGCGAACATCTTTTCGCTGTTCACTGTGCCGACGTTCGAATACTTCCCGGTGGATTGCCCGACGCCGCGCTTGTCGTAGCACAGCGTCGCGTAGCCGCGCCGCTCGAAGCTAAGTGCCAGGTAGCGGCACTCTTCTTTGCGCACTTCCCCCGAGCCGTGGCCGATGACGACACCAGGGAACGGCCCGCGCCCGGTCGGCTTGGTGAACTGGTAACTGAGCTTGACGTCGCCGTTCGAGAAAAAACCCGCCGGCGCCGGCTGCGCGTGCATGCCGCACGAGGCGGTCACGACACCCGCCGAAATCACCACGCTGAGGCTGAGAATCTGGAGGCCGCGTGACATGACGTCAGTATGCAAAAACGGCGTCGATCGCTGCTATCGGGTACATCCCTGCGGATCTTCAGTGGAGGTGTCCTTTTTCGGGCGTCGTTGGACCCGTGCCGGTTAGACGGGAGTCCGGAAACCGGCGTTGGTTCGGTCTGCCCTACGTACTGCCGGCCCTACGAACCGTCTTTTTCTTGCGGATGGTGCCTCGCCACGCGTGCCCAATCGCCGCGGTAATGATCTCCGCTTGGGCGACCGCCAGATGGACTGTCGTGCATCCCTGACGGCCCCACGCCCCGCTGGCTGGCTCGAACATGCCGGGGTGGGCCTGGAGGTACTGCTGCTGCAAATCCGGCGTGAGCTTCACCATCGCGCGCCGGCCGTCGGGATAGATCGACGCGAAGATCCGGCCGTTGGCGCGAAAGTCCGGGTGCCCCATGTGGGCGCCCTCGAGGGCGCCCTCGAGCTTCAACGCGAGCCGGCGAAAATCGCTGACAGTGAGCATGTCTCGGGCCGCGCGATCCCGCCTATTTCGCGACCGTGGCCGCCCGGAACGCGGCGCTGCCACCCACGACCGGAATCTGCAGCGTCGTCGCGTCGAGATCGATCGTGAGCTCCGTGCCCGCCGGGGGCCAGAGCGTGAAGTCCTTGTCGCTCGACATGATCATCAGTCCGATGCGTTTGCCAGCCGGAATGATCTGGTCGTCGGGCTGCAGACTGAACGTCATTGTGACGAACTGACCGGGCACGAGCGGTGTGCCGCGCACCTTCGAGTGGTAGTCGCCGCCCGCCGTCAACGACGCATGGTTCTGCGGATCGGCCCAGCCGCGCGTGATCAGATTCGCCGTGCCGACCTGGCCATCGGTCCAAGGCAACTGCACGAGCCACACCGAGAGGTTCGCCGCCGGCTTACTCGACGCGAGCCGAATCGTGATCTTCGAGTACCCCGACAGGTGCAGCGGCTCGGCGAGCTCGGGCGTCGCGTAGATGAGCCGGTGCTGGGACTGCTCTTGCTTCGCGTAGTCCGCGCCGCCGTACGCGACGTCGTCGATGAGCTTCTCTGTTCCTGGCCTGGTCGCGGCGGTGAGGCTCAGCGCACCTTGTGTGTTGCCGCCGGGGTGCAAGCGCAATGTTACCAACGACGCCGCGGGATTCGGATAGTCCGCGTAGGGCGTCGGCGGCGGCGTCGCGCCACGGCCTCGTCCCGGCGCAGCCGGCGGCGTCGCCGTACCCGTCGTACCCGTCGTACCCGTCGTACTTGCCTCTCTCACGATCCAAGCTTTGGGCGCCTTCTCAACGTCGTTCTGCACGCCGTAGAGGTACCGCGTGAACCACTTGTTGACCATCTCCATCGGCGGATCGCCGCCGTGACCGCCCTGGTGGTAGTACGCCTGCAGCGGCACCCTGCCCTTCAGCGCCTCGTAGATGCGCACGCTGTGCTCGGGCACGACGTTCCAATCATTGAAGGCGTGCGCCATGAGCACGGCCGCCTTGATGTTGCCGACCCGCGGCAGCAGGTCGCGTGACTGCCAGAAATCGTTGTAGTCGCCGCTCTTTCGATCGCGGCCGCGAACGAACTCGCCGTCGCGATAGGTCTCGTTGCAGTAGTCGCGGCGCGCGGGGTCGCCGCTGTTGACGAAGTCGTAGAGAAAGTCGATGTCCTCGCCGAGCCAGCCTCCCGGATGACGCACGAGCCCGTTGCTGCGGTAGTAGTGATAGTAGGAGGTGTTCGGTGCAACGGGAATGATCGCTTCGAGTCCGCTGACGCCCGTTGCCGCGGCCGCCACGGGCAGGGTGCCGTTGTAGGACGTGCCGATCATGCCGACCTTGCCGGTGGACCACGACGTGGCGCGCACTTCGTCAGTCTCAGTGCCGTCGATCGTCTTGAATCCCTTGGCGCGGCCGTTCAGCCAGTCAATCACGGCCTTCGGCGCCAGAATCTCCGGGTCGGCGCCGACGGTGGCACAGCCCTGCGACAGGCCGGTGCCCGGCGCATCCGAGTGCACGACGGCAAAGCCGCGCGGCACCCAAGTGCTCACGAGCGAGGTCGACACGCTCGTGCGTTCCGGCCGGAACGCGACCGCGGGTTGTGACGTCCGCTGCGGCGGGTCCGCACCGACTTCCTGCTTCACGTCCCACAGAAACTGTCGTGGCCCTGACGTTCCGGCGTAGTACGGCGACGACGCGTAGATGACCGGCACCTTGAGGCCCTCGCTGTCCGTCTGCGCGGGCCGCGTGACGTCGGTGAAGACGCGATCGCGTTTGCCGTCGCCGTCCGAGTCGAACTCGGTTTCAACCCAGAGCGATTGACGGATCCATTGCGCCTGGTCCTGAAAGGCCGGCACCACCTGCGCCTGGCCGTCGACGAAGACGGGCTTGGCGGGCGACGACGGTGTTTGGCCGTACGCCAGGGCGCCCGATGCCACGGCAAATATGGCGACATAAGCTCTGGCGCGACGACAGAGGTCTGACGTCAAGGTCATGACAAAGGAGATTAATGGATTTTGGGATTGGGAGATTGGGAGATTGGGGGATTGGGGGATTGGGAGATTGGGGGATTGGGGGATTGGGAGATTGGGAGATTGGGAGATTGGGAGATTGGGAGATTACGGTAACGCCCGGAGCCGTTCCTCCAACTCGCCGCGACATTGGCGCGCGACCGGGACCTCCGTCCCTGACGCGAGTCGCGCCACCAGCCCGCCGCTCACCGTAATCGTCAGCTCGCGGACGCACCGGACGTTCAGGGCCGCCGATCGATGCACGCGTACGAACACCTGCGGGTCGATCGTTTTCAGGAACTGCTTGAGGGTGCCGCGGCGCAGGATGCGCTCGTCCGCCAGATGCAGCAGCACGCAGTAGTCCTGCGCTTCGATCCACTGGATGTCGCGCACGGCCACGAACCGAATGCGCTCGGCGTCCTCGACGCGAATCCGGGTGGCGAAGGCGGGCTGCGACGCGACCCACGCGCCGACGCGCTGCCGGAACTCACCGAGGCGCCGATCGCGCAAGAGCGCCCGCGCGCGCCCGATGGCTTCGCGCAGGCGGTCCTCGCGGTAGGGCTTCACGAGGTAGTCGAGCGCGTGGAGCTCGAAGGCGCGAATCGCATGTTCGTCGTGGGCCGTGACGAAGATCACCAAGGGCAACCGCGCGGGGTCTAATCTCAGGCCGGCCACGACGTCGAGGCCGGTTTTCTGCGGCATCTGGATGTCGAGCACGACCACGTCAGCCCCGGAGTCTCGCAGGAGTTGCTCGGTCTCTTCGCCGCTCGACGCTTCACCCACGATGGCGACGTCCGGTTCGCGAGCGAGCAACTCCCGCAATCCCTTCCGGGCCACCGGCTCATCGTCCGCAATCAACACGCGCATCTTCTTTAGGTCAGGTCAGGTTACGTTCGCTGGAACGGCACGTCGAGCGTCACACGAAGGCCGCCGCCGTCGAACGGCGCGAGCTCGAACGTGTGATTGGAACCATAGAGGTACCGCAGCCGCTCGGAGGTGTTGCGGAGACCAATGCCCTGCCCGCCGCCGCCTCGAGCACCCGGGTCTGAGCTGAGGCCTGGCCCGCCATCGCGGACTTCGATCACCAGCCGATCGTCGCGGCCTCGCGCCGTCAGCGACAGACGGCAGCAGCCATCCGCCGCCGAGACGCCGTGCCGCATCGCGTTCTCGAGCAGCGGCTGCAGAATCAGACTCGGCACGAGGGCGTCCATCATTCGCGGCTCGAACGTGACCTCCGCCTGCAGGCGATCGCCGAATCGCGCGCGCTCGATGTCGAGGTACTGCTCGACCATGCGCATTTCGTCTCGAAGCGGGATCAGTTGCGCGCGCTCGCGCAGCACTTCGCGGAGCAGCTCGCTCAGCGACAACAGCATTCGCTGCGCTGGCTCGACTTCCCCGCTCCGAAGCTGCACGACGATGTGGTTCAAGGTGTTGAAGAGAAAGTGCGGGTTGAGTTGCTGTCGGAGCGCGTCGAGCCGCGCTTCGGCGACTTCGGCGCGCAGCCGCTCGGCCACTTCGGTCTGCCGGCGCCGTTGTTCTGCGATCGTGAAGCCGGCGGCAATCGCCGTGTAGAGAATCGCATCGGGGACGAGCTGTCCGACCAGGCCTTCACCGAAGCCGATCCTCTCGTCCGGTCTGAGCGAGCTCGACACGGCAGCGACTAGCGCGCCGTGCGCCGTCGCAAACACGCCCCACAGGACGACATGTCCGCCAATGACCCTCGCGATGCCCGCACGATCGATGGGCCGTGACCGCCGCACCCGCCGGTCGATGAGCGGCGCCACGAACACCCATGCGTACCACTGCGCCGCGCCGAACGCGACGACCTTGGCGATCGGCTCGATGGTGCGTCCGCGCTCGGCCTCCGTCTGAAACGAGATCACCATGAGCACGAACGGCACCGACGCGATGAGAAACGTGACGAGGGCGTAGCGAAGACGGGAATTCACGCGATCACGGCCGCGCCGGCCGTGTGCGCAACAGTATCGCGCCGGCGCCGGTCGTGACCAGCGCCCCGATGAGGCCGGGCACGGCGGTGACGAGCGCGCCAGGCAGCAGGAAGTCGCGCGCCTCGTCGTGATGCTCGCGAACGGCCTGCTCGATCTCGGCGGGGGGCCGGCCCAGCCGCACGAGATGCGCCCGGTGCATGTCGTCCTGCCACGTGCTGTAGGACGGCACGGCGAGCACGAACAGGAAACTGACGATGGCGCCGATGGGCGCGGCGCCGGTGACCACGAGCGCGCGCCGCAGCAGGCGGCGCCACCAGACGCCCCGCTCCGCGCGGTCGAACCACGATGGCCACTGAAACAGGATCGGAATCA
>Ga0137427_10000343_pt1 | contig 24842 bp, 48 predicted proteins | sample EasRivERMZT700_2_FD_102309 | JGI IMG/M metagenome (GOLD analysis project Ga0137427, IMG submission 102309) | Soil microbial communities from meander-bound floodplain in the East River, Colorado, USA - East River MetaG ERMZT700_2 | ecosystem: Environmental > Terrestrial > Soil > Floodplain ...
CGGTTTAGGAACACGACTGTTTTTGGCTGTAAGTTACTTACACCATGCATACGGGCGCCCATTCTTGGTATTCCGGGTCCTTTTTGAAACGGCCATTTCCACGCGCTCACGAACCTCAATTGGACCGGATTCCGTAGCCATCACCGAAGCAGCAATGAAGGCCTCGAGGTCCTCTTCCTGGACCTGGACTCGGCGCCGCGGCCCGGCATGTTTGAGCGAAGGCAGCCGCACGGAACGGAGCAAGCCGGAGGCGGTGTATTTCCGGGCTGTCTCATAGTCGACGCCCAGCCGCGCAGCCACGTCTTTGAGATCGAGCAACATTAGCCGACCTGCTCCTTCAGCCAGGTCTCGTCGGCCTTCGTTCGCATGAAGTCGGCCGTCTGCCAAAATCCGGGATGTCCTTCCGTCGAGTGCCCGCCGCAAGCCTTGCAGCGCTTCAAGAGAATTGTCTGGTGATACGGCAACGCATGATCGGACGTTAGTGGTTTCGCAGCGATCGGCTCGAGCTCGAGGTGTGCGCAGCGCGTTGGCTCAGGAGTTGGCGCTGGCATCTCTTTTTCGTGAAGCTTTGCTTGTTGGTGCTGAAGCAGGTTCCGCGAGATGGCGGCGACCAGCACGGCGATGACGAGGGCGAGTGGCCAGGTCATAGCGTTCTCTCCTTGCCCAATTCACGTTGACGCTTCTGGTACTTCAAAGACCGCGCCGTTGCGCACGCGCGGCAGTCTCGACCGAACTGGTTCTTTCTCCAGTAGGTATTATCCGGGTCGAGCAGGTGTCCATTTTTGCAATGAGTTTTATGAGGGCGGATCGCTCCGACGGCCTTGTGCATTCGCGGCTCGGCGGTATTTTTCGGATTGGCTGCTTGACCACGCTGCACGTTTTCCCTGCAGGTCACCGCCTCAAGGTGCTCGGGATTCACGCATCGCCTATTCCTGCACAGATGATCAATATGTAGTCCTGGGGGAATCCGGCCAACGTGTAAACGGTAGGATAGCCTGTGTGCTCTGGCCGACCGGGCTTGGAAGTTGAAATAGCCGTAGCCGTCCATGTCGATCCGCAACCATTCCCAGCACCCATTAGGCGCTTTAACGAACTTGGCCCTGAATAGCGCAAGTAGCTCCGGCGTTGGAATGATGTTGTCTAAATCGATCCGCACAATAAACCTCTCGGATTTATGTGCGTAAAGGGCAGGATTTGTCTGGTGCCTTACTACCGCGGCACCTGCGAGCTTTGCGGGCTGGTTGCGAGTTTTAAACGAAGCGAGCGCGGACTGTCAAGCGCGAATTTTTACAGCTTGCGGATCCAGACGGTTTTCACGAGGCCGGATTCCCCTTTGTTGGGGCCTTCCATAATGCGGACTTCGGTGGAGAACATGCCGACGTCGATGATCAGCGCCTTCGTTCCGCGTTTCACAATGTAGACCTGGCTGGCGAACGTCAGTTTCATCAGGCCAGCCGTGTCAGATACTTTCATCAGCTTCAGCATCCGATCGTAGCTGGCTTTGTCGGCGGCAACGAACACCTGGCTATCGCTTTCTTCCATGTGCAGCCGGACAGTGGCGCCTGGCGCGATAAAGGCATCTTCGTCTTTGGCGGTCGGAGGTGTTGGCGTCTTCGCTGGCGCTGAGTGGGCTGGTGTCAGCCGCTCCGCCTCATCGAATTTCTTCCCTTCACTAACCATCTGCTTGCGCGTCTCGCTGTCGATCCGCGTCATTGTTGCGGAAACAACTCCGAGGATCAGGCAAATAATGGCGGCGACGAGAAGCCCCAGGCCTATGGTTACGATATATCGCTGTATTGGGACCGGTTTGCTCATTGCATGTGAAACACGAAACCCATGGTGATTCTCGCCCCGTGGATTGGCCCATGGTCGAAGTAGATGGGGAGATATTCCGCCTGTAAAATTCGAAACGTGAAGTAGTCGTTGACGCCGATATCGATACCGCCGCCAACGCCTCCCGACCATCCGTGTTCGGTCTCATCAACAACCGACCTGTAGTGCATTCCGCCGACAAGGATCTGGCCGAAGACGCTGGTTCGTCCGCTTCTTGCGGTGAAGCGCGGGCCAGCCCGAAACGTGAAGATCTCCTGCTCGAGATCGTCGGATGATTTCCCGAGATTGAAGTCGCCGACGATAGCGAAGCCTTTGGTCAGATGGTACGCAACGCCGCCGCCTCCGCCGTGCAGGTTCACGCTGTCCAGCTGGCTCCACGTATACGGATTGAAGGTCATTTCAAATCGCCGTATATCGTCGCTTCCCTTCCGCATTCCCTGTTGAATCTCTTGCCCGAACGCCGGCGCGGCCAGCAGCAGCGCCCCAATCAACATTGAAATCCGTTTCATCCTTCAGTCCCCTTTCAATTCCTCGCATCCGATGCACGCGCACGGATTCTTAAGCGTTACGCGTTCGAACGGTGGCGAACATGCAAACTTGATTACCTCTGTGTACCCTCGGTGCGTCATGCACGAGCCGCCCCGCCATTCCTTAGGCAGTGCGGCTTCCGTGACGACTGCCATGTGGCGGCTTTTTCACCTCCCCAGGTGTCGCGCGGAGTGTGTTCACAGCGTCCTGTAAGATCATGGCGATCGATCGAATGCGCTCTTTGTCGCGAGTTTCGAGGATCTCAGTTAATAGCCTGTACAGATCCTCGTGAGTCCGCATGATGCGCAGCGCATCTCGCCCGCCGAATTTCTCTGCTTCCCATTCTGAAAAAAACCGAGACAGCGAAGTGCCGCACACAGACAACCAGCGTTCTAGTGCATGCGGCAGCAGATATGACCGACCGCTCTCAACATTGGTGAACTGCGTGTGCGCAATCTCGGCGAGCTTCCGAAACTCCCCAGCATCTTCATCTGAAAATTTAAGTTGACGAAGACGCTTGAGGCGTTGCCCGAACTGCTCCTTAGTGACAAGACGCTTTGGGTCCACAGCCATTTCCGCCGCATCTTTACACGCAGAAATAACGCCGGTCAGAAATAATAATTACTACTATTGACAAGTTTTAAAAACTATTGTCTAATCCCACACGTTATGACACTCGACGTTCAAAAACTGGTTGCCTTGAGGCGAGAGAGAAAGAAGAGCCGAGCGTGGTTGGCCAACAAAATCAAGCGCACTGAGAACGCGGTATACAAGCTCGAACGCGGCGATTTCCAGCCCAGCGAAGACACCTTGTTCCGAATGTCGACGGCACTAGGAGTGCCAGTATCGGAGCTGATCAAGGATGAACAACAAGGGAGTACCGCGTGAACGTACCTTCGTCGCAATTCCGAAATGCCGCTACGTGCGCTGTCGACGGGACGCAGTTCCCGGGCGGCGCGGGCTCTGCCGATCTTGCTATCAGCAAGTCTGGAAGAAGGTCCGAAAGGACCACATCTGGGAGTGGCAGGAATTGGAAGCGAAAGGAAAAGTAGCGCCGGTCTACACGTTCGACGACTGGCTGAATAGTTAACAGCGTGAAGGCGACGGATGTCGCGAGCTTTGCGGGCCGCGAATTCTGAAACCTCCACAAGTGAAAACGACTGCGCCATACAGGAGAGGTGTGTCCAGTGGCTGTAAACGTTGAACTCATCAAGGAACTGGCGGCATCGAACGCAGACAACGCTATTGAGGACATCACTCTGGCGGTTCGCGCGCTCGGCCTCAAGTACGCCTGGAGCATTGAGGAAATGATGGACGTCGGCGCGCTGGTCTGCGAACAGCGGCGCAAGACACTCGAGACGACCATTGAAACCGTGACTCTCGGGCTGAAGGGCGCACTGGAGAAGCTATGACCGCGCAGGAAGTCCAGGCCGCGTTCGAGAAACGGAAGCTTCAGAGCCAGACCGATCGCCGCAAGTACGTCGACGGATGCTCGACCTGTGACGTCATCAAGGCGCGCGACAGGGGCTTTGGGCCGGCGCATGACGCCAGCGAGCGTTGCAAGAGCGGGTATCACGAGCACTGTAGCTGCGGGTCGTGTTGGTGAACGGCATGCGCATCCACTTCGGCGAATCCGGCCCGCTCGATGAAACCCTGCGGCAATACCGCGTTCCGGATCACATCCACGAGGGGCTGATTGCCTACATCGTCGAGGGCCGCGTGCCTGGGTCGTTCCTGGCGGCGGTGCTGTCGAACGACCTTAAGAACGCGGTGGCGTTCGCCGACGATGAGAACCGCTGCGCACTCCCCCAGATCATCCGCTGGCTCTACAACGAGGCGCCGAATCCGTGCTGGGGATCACCGGAGAAGTTCGGCGCCTGGCTGCTGAAGAAACACGAAGAGCGGTACTGCGCCAAGACTGGAGTGAATTTCCCTGGTGGAGGTGTGGCATGACACCAACCGAGCTCCACTGGCGCATCACGACCATTCGCGAGCGGATCCAGCAGCTGGGCGGCGAGCTCCACGTTCTTGCAGACGTATGCAGCCAGGGCTTCGCGATCAACGCTCTCGAGAACTCCCTCGCGAATCTCTTCGCTGCAGAGCAGGCATTGATCGCGGTGCCGACGCTGGAACATCCGGATGGCATCTTCGAGGCTTCGATCGAGCATGTGCGCGGGAAGGTGGTGCCGATCCGTGGGTAAGAGAACGGATTGGCTCATCCAGAGACGTGCCGGGATCGGCGGATCCGACGCCGCCGCCGTCTTGAATCTCTCTCCGTGGAAGTCCGCATTGGAACTCTACTGCGACAAGATCGGCCTCAACGAAATTGAAGATGCCGAGCCTGACTGGCTGTACTGGGGCAAAGCGCTGGAGCCTGTCATCGCCGCACGCTATGAAAAAGAAACCGGGCGGACTCTTCAGGACGATGGTGAGTTCAACATACGCCGGTCCGCGCACTATCCGTGGATGTGCTGCACCATCGATCGGAGCATCCTGGGCGACAAGCCGGGCATCCTCTCGATCAAGAACGTGGTCGGATTCAAGAAGGCGGAGTGGGCCGACGAGCCGCCCGTTGAATATCAGATCCAGCTACAGCACGAAATGATTGTCCTGAATCGCGCCTGGGCCAGCTTCGCCGTGCTGTTCAACGGCAATGACTTCGGATGGTATGACGTCCAGCGTAACGATCGCTTCTGTGCGTATCTCACCCAGGAAGAGAAGAAGTTTTGGGAGCGGGTCCAGAACATGCAGCCACCGCCGCCAGACGTGCCCGCCGATTCGTGCCGTGAAGCCCTGCGGCGTCTTTATCCCAACGAAACAGGCTCCACGATCACGCTCCCAGGGGAGTTCATCGGACTGGCGGACCGCATCGAAGCGATCAAGGAGCAGGCCAAGTCGGGCAAACGAGAACTCGATGCCGCCGAGAACAAGTTGAAGGCCGCTATCGGCGACAACACCTTTGCCGTTCTTCCCAACGGCATCACCTTTTCACTGAAGACCACAAAGCGCGCCGGCTATGCCGTCGAGCCCACGGAATTTCGAACATTGAGGAGAGTTAAAGGATGAGTACGCAACTCGCAACACGAAACGAAAAAGTCACCAGTATTCGAGCACTGCTTGAGAAGTCGAAAAATCAGATCAAGCTGGCGTTGCCCTCGCATTTGAGCCCGGACCGGATGCTGCGCATCGCGATGACATCGATCCAGAAAACGCCGGAACTGCTCAACTGCACGCCGGAATCGTTGATCGGCGCCGTCATCCAAAGCGCCCAGCTGGGCCTGGAGCCGGACGGTGTACTCGGCCACGCCTACCTTGTTCCGTACGGCAAAACTTGCACCTTCATTCCCGGCTACAAAGGCCTGCTGATGCTGGCGCGACGGTCTGGAGAGATCTCGACGGTTCTGGCTGAGGTTGTTCATGAGAAGGATCGCTTTGAATTCGAGCTCGGGTTGAATCCCCAGCTGAAGCACATTCCGACCGACGAGGAGGACGAAGGGCCTGTGATTGCGGCTTATGCCGTCGCGAAACTCAGGGACGGCGGAGTCCAGTTCACCGTGATGCGCCGAAACGCGATCGAGAAGATCCGCGCCAAGTCGCCGGCCGGGAAATCGGGGCCGTGGGTCACGCACTACGAGGAAATGGCCAAGAAGACCGTACTGCGCCGCCTGTGCAAGCTGCTTCCCTGCTCGGTCGAGCTCGAGCGCGCGTCGGCCCTCGACGAACGCGCGGAGGTCGGACTACCGCAAGATCTAGAGATTCCTCTCGACGCCGGCGACGGCCTGAAGCCTGTATCCAGGCTCGATGCCGTCATTCCGCAGGGCGAACACATTGAAGAAGCGTCCTCTGTAGGCGAGGCAGATCCCGGGCCGACGACTACCGAGTCTCCGTTCATCGAGCTCCCGCAGGCGGAGGCGCTCGCGAATCTGTTCAAGGATTTCCTCAAGCCGGCGCTTCGGAAGAATTCCGACAAGCTGCTCACCGACTGGCTGAAAACTCAGGGCATCACCGATGGCAACGGCTTCGGCGATCTCTTGAAGATCCGAGTGGACAGCTACAACGACGTGAAGGAAGCGGCGCTGGTTCACGCGAAGAATCTGTAAGGAGGATCCCAATGGCTGCTTGCTACATCTGCCACGAAGAACGTCCGATGCTGACCTCGAAGACCGTGCAGGGCCAGTCCATCGCGCTGTGCGAGCAACACGTAAACGCGACGACGCTGCCGGATCGGCCCCTCAAGAAGGGGGCATCCCAATGAAATCGATCCTGATCAGTGTCGACTATCCGAGATCGGTACTGCTTCCGCCCGAGTGCGCGCAGTACCTGCCGCAATTCGAGATCGTGGAGTCCCAGGGCTATGGCCTGGACCGAACCACCAGGCTTTGCAAGGACCGGCTGGAAGTCACGCTCGTCGATCGCGAAGACATTCTTGCGGACGACGTGCCGCCGCCGGCCATCGCGGTACCAGTCCCGGTGAATGATCCCGGCCCAGTCGCGGCCGCCGGCGACGCTGATCCACTCGCGACTGACATCCCCTTTTGAGTTCCCCTTTGTGGCGGGGAAAGGCCAGCCGTCGCCTATCGAAGACGGAGCTGCGTTGTGCAGGACAGAGCCCTGTGCGCGCTCAGGAAGACTGACGGTCCGGTGATGTTTATGGTTGGCGTCGCCGGGCCGTTCCTGGACTGGAGTTGAATGTGACCTTCTTTGAAGTCGTCGGATTCTTTTGGATCTGCAGCACATCCATTCTGGGCACGGTTGTCATTGGCTCGTGTGCATGGCGCGGGGCGAAAGGGCCATGGCTCGAGCACAAGCGGGACCGCCAGGCGCAGCGGGATTTCGATCGCAGGGTGATGGGCGAGTGAACGACAAGCTGAAACCTACTACCGACATTGTTGGCGTTGACCTCTACTGCGGAGCCGGCGGATCCTCTCGCGGCCTACACAACGCGTGCCAGCGGCTCGGCCGGCGACTCGTCTTGACTGCCATTAACCATTGGGATGTAGCGATAGCTACTCACGAATTAAACATCCCCGAAGCGCAGCATCTTTGCACGTCGATCGACAGCGTTGACCCAAGGAAGGTCGTTCCTGGCGGCCGGCTGAACATCCTCTGGGCTTCTCCGGAATGCATTCACTTCTCCGTGGCTCGAGGCGGCAGACCTGTCAACGATCAGTCTCGGGCATCAGCCTGGCACGTTCTGCGATGGGCCGAGGCTCTCCGCATCGACAACATCATTATCGAGAACGTGAAGGAGTTCCGGACGTGGGGCCCGATTGGCGCAGACGGAAGGCCGCTGAAATCGAAGCGTGGGACGACCTATCGTGCGTTCCTGGACGCTCTTCGATCTCTGAACTACACAGTTGAAGACAGACTCTTGAATGCCGCGGACTTCGGAGATCCCACCACAAGAGAACGCCTTTTCATCATTGCGAAGCGCGGCCGTAAGGCGATCGCGTGGCCTGAGCCCTCTCATACGGCCAGCGATAATCAGAGACTGTTCGGCAAGCGCGCGAAGTGGAGAGCCGCCCGCGAGATCATCGACTGGGAGATTCCAGGCCAAAGCATTTTCACAAGAAAGCGGCCACTGGCAGCGACGACAATTCGCCGAATCGTGGCTGGGCTGGAGAAGTTTGGCGGGAAAGAGCTTCAACCATTCCTGGTGGTATTGAGAAACAACGCCGATGCGCGCTCGATTGAGCGCCCACTTCCGACCCTGACGTCGGGCGGTAACCATGTTGCCATATGCGAGCCGTTCATTTTGGCTCATAGACAATTTGATGAGGATTGCGTTGATTCGATCGAGCGGCCGCTGAGGACCGTGACAGCAAAGGGCGGTGGAGATTTCGCGCTTGCGCGGCCATTCCTTGTTCCGTTCTTCGGCGAACGCGATGGCCAGTCTCCCAGGGTGCACTCAGTTGACGAGCCGCTCCCAGCGGTCACGTCTCACGGTGCCGGCGCGATGGTTCAGCCGGTGATCGTCCCCTTGAATCATGGCCACAAGGATATTCGATCCTATTCTGTCGAAAGACCGATGCCCACTGTCACGACCGTAGACGCGTGGGCCCTGGTGAATCCATACATTGCGAAGTACAACGGGACAGCGACCGCGCGGCCTGTAACGGAACCACTGGACACCGTAACCACCAAGGATAGATTCGCCTTGGTGATGCCGATCGTCAACGGGATGGCGCTCGATATCCACTTCCGAATGCTGCAGCCGCGCGAGCTCGCCCGTGCAATGGGGTTCGAGGATGACTATGTGTTTCAGGGTAACCGGGAAGCAGTCGTAAAGCAGATCGGGAACGCGGTTGCGGTGAATACAGCCCAGGCGCTGTGCGAGGCGGTGTTGGGATGAGAACCATCACCGCGAAATTCCCTTCAAAGTGCGCCTCCTGCGGTGGCCCGATCGCGGCAGGCGACGAGATCCTTTACGACGCGGCGACAAAGAAGGTCTGGCATGTTGACGACGATTGCCGACCTGAAGAGCCGGACGAGAAGCCGGATCCCCGCTCTGAAGGGCTGGCAGATAGGTAGGGATTCGAATGAGCAAATATATCGTCCGTGTCTATCGCCTGGGCGAAGGCGCCCGGCGCGAGAAAGACTCCAACATGATCGCTGAATGCGAATGGGACGCCGATGTAGATTTCGCCGAAGAGATCGGGGAGTACGCCGGGTCGATGGTTGCTGAAGCAGTGACATGCGACGTGGCGATGTTCAGTGAAGTCGCGAAATCCAAACCCGCCACCAAATCCAAAGGAAAGAAGAAATGAATCTGACTGATGTTGTCCGAGATCTCGAGACCAGGCGCGAGCACCTGTCCATAGCTATTGACGTGTTGAAGGCCTACGGCAATTCCCTGCCCCAGGTGGATCCGGCGCCGCAGCCGTTGATCGAAACCACGCAACCCGAAGCGCCGGCAGCGCCTGGCCGCCCTGGCAGGGTATTGAAAACTGCAAAGGCTGGCCGGCGCGGTGGCCGGAAGAGTGGGGCGTCCACGCCCCATCGCTGCGACAAGCACCCTGATGCCACCGAGTTTGATCCGAAGGGGCGATGCCGGCAGTGCATGCGCGACTATGCGCGGGAGTGGGCGAAGAAGAGGAAGGCCGGGAAAGCTACCAGCACGCGTGGCCGCAGGCCTGCCGCGGAGCAGCCACCCCTCGACGATGATGATGACGCAGCACCAGGCCGCGGCCGTTCTCCTGGTACCCCGCGATTCAAGAGCCTGAATCTCGCCGATGACGACGTCGTGATCGACGACGATCCGGATCTCGATGAAGAGGAGGCGGACGAAGCGCCGACACCCGCGGCAGCGGCTCCGCGCCAGTTCATCTGGAGCAAGCCTCAGAAGTGTCCGAAGTGCGGCGAGATGGCGCGCCTCCGCCGGCTGGCTAGCGCAGACAAGGCGAAGGATATGTGGATCCACGTGGGACCGAACTGCACCATCAAGATCGCGCACTATCAGATCAAGGATGATCTGAAGTCTCACGGGGACCAGCAATGATTCTCGGCCACGCCCTCGCTGGCCAGGCGATCACCATCGATCTCGACCGGCTGATCGAGGGGAAGCTTCTGCTCCAGGCAAACTCCGGAGGCGGTAAGAGCTGGGCAATCCGCCGGCTCCTGGAGCAGACGCACGGCCGGATCCAGCACATCGTGATCGACGTGGAGGACGAGTTCCACACGCTGCGCGAGAAGCACGATTACATCCTGGCCGGCCGCGATGGTGGGGACTGTCCGGCGGACAGCAGGAGCGCCGAGCTGCTCGCGCGCAGGCTCCTCGAGCTGGGCATGTCGGCAGTGATCTCCATTTACGAGATGGATCCGGAGGAGCGGCGCGAGTTCGTCGGGCTGTTTATCGAATCGATGATCTCGGCACCTCGCACGCTCTGGCATCCTGCGCTCGTTGTCATCGATGAGGCGCACATCTTTGCGCCGGAGTCAGGTGGGAAGGACTGCGAAAGCCTGAGTGCGATCATTGACCTGCAGGCCCGTGGGAGGAAGCGCGGGTATACCGGGATCCTGGCAACGCAGCGAATCTCAAAGATCAGTAAGGATGCGATCGCGGAGATCAATAACAAGCTGATCGGACGGTCCGCACTCGACGTGGACATGAAGCGCTCGGCCGACGAGCTCGGCTTCTCCGGTAAGGAGAGCCAGCTGCAGCTCCGCAGTATGGCTGCTGGGGAGTTCTTTGCCTTCGGGCCCGCGTTGTCGAACACCGTTGTGCAGATGCGTGTCGGGCCGGTCGCGACGACACACCCGAAGCCAGGACAACGATCGGCACCTCCGACGCCGGCGCCGCACAAGGTGAAGGCGATGCTCGCCCAGCTGGCCAATCTGCCAAAGGAAGCAGAGGAGGAAGCGCACTCGATCGACGATCTCCGGAAGAAGGTTGCGGAGCTCCAGCGTCAGCTGAACGCGAAGCCGGCGCCGACGACAGAAGTGCGGGAAGTCTCGGTACTGACAGCCGACGATCGAAAGCTCTTCTCGGGCATGGATCAGATTGCGAAATTCATCCAGGCAGATCTCGGTCGAGCAGAAACGCTGCTCGAAGGAATCCGCCAGTTGTGCGAACGTGCCCTTCAGGCAGGTGGACTAAATCGCCCCGGGAATACTAGAACTAGTCCACCCGTGCATCAGAGACCGCCTGCCGCGCATAAAACACCGCCTTCAATGCATAACGGCAGCCCGATGGATCTCACCGGCCCAGAGCAGCGCATCCTGGACGCGATTGCCTGGCTGCAAGCAATCGGCGTCGATACGCCGGAGCAAACCGCTGTCGCCTTCCTCGCCGGCTACACGTTCGGTGGCGGCGCATTCAACAATCCCAAAGGAAAGCTTCGATCGAGGGGACTCGTTGAATATGCCGGTGATGGAATCCGGCTGACTGAAGACGGTCACGCGGTCGCGAATCCCCCTGGGACAACACTGACCACAGATCAACTTCACCAAATGGTGTTGAACCGGCTTCCCGGTCCTGAGGGAAAGATCCTGCGCGTCATCCTGGACGCCTATCCCAAAGCAATCAACAACGACGACTGCGCGATCGCCGCGGGCTATGCCCCGGATGGCGGCGCCTACAACAACCCGCGCGGCCGGCTGCGTTCCCTCGGTCTTATCGACTACCCGGAACGCGGCAAGGTTCGCGCGCGAGACATCTTGTTTTTATAACTGAATGAAAGGAAACCATATGCCACGAGGAAAGAAAGGCCCCACGCCAGACGCGCTCGACGAAAGCCTGCAGGAGCAGGCACCGCTAGAAGATCAGCAACAGACCGCGGATCCCGATCCCGATCTGCAAAAGCAGGATCCCGGCCGTATCGATGTTTATCACTGCGAGCACGACGGATGTGGCGTTAGCGGAACTTTCGAAGAATGGTCGGAGCATTCTTCGTCAACTGGCCACACGTCATATATACAGAAGCCGATAGAACCGCTGCAGCCTCAGCTGTTCGCCACAGAGACCCAGAGTGTCAAACGGTTCGTCAACATCCCGCCGTCGGAGGATTTCCTGAACGAGGCACGGCTGAACATGCAGCGCGTCGTTCGCGACATCATCTCGATCGAGGATGAGAAAAAAGCCTTCGATGCCGACTGCAACGAACGATTGAAACCGCTCAAGGAACAGCTCCGCGGCTTGGATAGCGCCTTGCATCGTGAGTTCGAGCAGCGCGAGGTGGACTGCGAATGGCGCGTTTCGACCGAGGAGAATGCCCGCCTCCTGGTCCGCATGGACACGGACGAGATTATCGACAGGAAGCCGCTGACGGAAGAGGACCGTGTTCAGGAGCTCGAGGCGGCCGCGGCTGAGAATCAAGATCCTGCTGCATCCGTCGAGCAACCTGCAACAACAGAGGAAACTGCAGCGGTGAACTGATGGAGTTCCCGTACATCTATGCATGGGGCCCGCGCCTGATGGGCTTCTCGAGAAAGGGGCAGGCCTGCCGCGTGCTCGTCCGCGGCGCGATGAACTCGGCGCTCATTGAGTTCGAGGATGGATTCCAGGCAGTGATCTCGAGAAGCGCACTGAGGAGACGAAAATGAATCTCTCCCCGATCGAATGGACCGACTACACCAGCAACCCTCTCCGGTACCGGGATCCGGACGGCAACATCGTTCACGCGTGCATTCACAAATCCGGCGGATGTCTCCACTGCTACGCCGAGGTTATGTCGAAACGCTGGGGCCGCAAAGGTCTGCCCTTCACCGCGGAGAACATGAAGCCTCTCACGCCGTTCCTGGACGAGAAGGAACTGCATCACATGCTGACGTACAAGCCCGCGGCCGGCAAACGGTGCTTCGTCGGCGATATGACAGACATCTTTGGAGAGTGGGTCCCGGACGAGCTCCTCTGGGAATTGTTCTCGGTCTTCGCGCTGCGCTCTGACGTGACATGGCAAGTCCTGACAAAGCGCGCCGATCGCATGATGCGCCTTCTTCTCGATAATGAATGGGAATCGAAGGAGGGTGGAGTTCCCTTCTGGGCGATGGTCGAAGGCTGCGCGCAGCGCCGATACCACGACCGCACGGGAGAGGATCCGTCGCTGTGGCTCGCGGTTCACGGTCCGCTGCCCAATGTGTGGCTCGGAGTTTCGGCCGAAGACCAGAAGAACGCAGACGAGCGGATCCCGCTGCTACTCCAGACGCCCGCAGCGGTGAGGTTCGTGAGTTACGAGCCCGCGCTCGGGCCAGTGGAGTTTGATTGTGGGCCGGGCCGATCGGGTCCACATCGCTACTTTTCCGTTGAAGTTGACCATCCAGAGGACCAACGCCTCGATTGGGTGATCGTAGGAGGCGAGAGCGGCCCAGGCGCCCGGCCGTTCAACATCCAGTGGGCCCGCGATGCGATAGCGCAATGCCAGGCTGCCGGCGTGGCGGTGTTCGTCAAGCAACTCGGCGCCGCACCATTCCTCGAGTACTCGAGAAGCTACCGAAAGGAAACGCCCGGCCTGAAGCTCAGCATCCAGCAGCTCGAGGTCGACACCACGATCAGCCTGGGCGATCGCAAAGGTGGAGATCCTGCCGAGTGGCCGAGCGATTTGAGGGTTCGGGAGTTCCCGCAGTGAACGCCGATCGGATCAGCGACTGCACGTGCCTCGTCTGCAACAGGCCAGTCAGTCGCGTCGCGTTCATAATCGAATGCCAGCACGACGTTCTCTGCGAGGGCTGCCACGCTTGGGCGCGCGGGTACTTCGTTGAGTGCATCAAGATGTACGCAGGAGACCAACCAGTCTCACACGGCTAGCCGGCAGACTTAATCTTGCCAAGCTGCTTCAAGACGTACGAGAGCGTGTTAAGACCAGTCCAGAAAATTGCCGATACCGTTTGTAGGCGGATTATCCAGCGCGGACTCCCCTGTGACGTTAGCCAATTGATTTTCTCGATATAGTCCCCAAGTTCCTCAGAGGCAATCCGGGCCGGAAGCAGTGCAGACCAAATCTCCAAGAGGCGCGATTGGCTGTCGTCGGCGTCGGCGTTGCGACCATGCATGACTGCTGGCTCGATGAACTTCCAGCGGCGTCTTAATAGGAAATTAAGAATAAACGAGAGCAGCAATGCTGCCAGTACCGAACCCTTTCCGAACGTTTGGTCTATTCTAAAATACGAAATGAAGGCAAGACCCATCGTGCTCAGACTCACTACAATGATGTAAAACACGAATGCCGCCGGATCCGTCACTTGGGACACCAAAGAAGCGACGAGCTTAGACCACACGTTCTTCATGAATAAAAAGTCCTCGCACTGCCTTTGATTGTTGCTTGGCCGTTCTCCGGCCCTCCGCTGTAATTTTGTAGTACCGGCGTGGTCGGCCACCGCGTTCTGGAATTGGATCGCTCTCATAGCTGGCAAGCAATCCATCAGCCTCCAATTCCCGCAGCGCAGGATACACTCGGCCTTCCAAAAGCAGGATTCCTCCGTAAGAACGGTCTTTTACTCGCTCGATGAGTTCGAGGCCATAACCCTCCCCTTCAGTCAGGACCTGAAGGAGAGCAACCCTGGTATCAATGAATAGTCCCATGGGTCGATTATACTCAGAACCTGCAGTTGCAACTACTGTTTCTGAGGAAAAGTCTGTCACGCTGAGGATTGCGCGGTGCGAAAGTATTTGGAGGAGTGAAGGCGGCGGTCTCACGAAGTTTCGTTGCGCGCCACAAGCTTGCACCCGACCATTACGGGGCTGGTGCACCTTGTGAGTTGCTCAGCTCTGAGCTGACGGACTGCTTCCTTTCCTTTATCTGGAGGGCAGAAATTTTCTCGGAGTAAAGAATCATTAGAGTGGCATTGTCCGGCAGAAGGAGGAAGACGTTGCTCCCGGCATGACCCAAATACTTGATCCGCTCACCCTCGTTGTCTGGGTTCATCACAGGCAAATCTGGAATCCCACTACCTGAGCTTAAGTACCAGTAATGTTTCCCTGAAATCACCTCGTCGCCTTTGATCATGCCCCGACTGTACGTCATCAGAGGAATAGCGCAGAGAATGAACGACATGAAGCCGCGAGAACTGTAAGGAATCATCGTCCTTACGATCTGAACGTTTTCGACCCAGTCACTAGCGAAAAAAGCAATGATCATGCTCAGGAACAACCATCGTTCTGCTAGCGAGAAAAAGCGGGATCCGAAAATCAATAGGGCAAGACCGGTCACGAGCAAAACAATTTTCACGACTGTCAGCAAGCGCCTATAGGTCTGCTGAGAATCTGAGCCAGCTGGAAGCGTAGGTTTGCGATATAAATGCGACAGTATGCTTCCCAAGAACGTCGCAAGAACGCCGGAAACAACTGGGAATATTGTGAACGCAACAATATCTGTCAAGCTGAGGTATTCAAGGATGTTCACCCCGAAAGTTCCCCAATAACCCCAAAGATATAAACCGCCGACAAAGACTGAGTAGATCGAGCCGAAATAGACGTAAGAAGAAAGTGAAACGTGTCCCTGGTCTTCGGGCTGTACCGGCGACGCTGCACTCGGTTGCTGTTGCGTGGTTGGCATGCGCTTAGTGGAGGCCTCAAAAATTCTACACGGTGTCGAATTTGCTATTGACTCTGCATTCAACACCATGTAGAATTGTTTTCGTTGACGGCGGGATGGCAGAGTGGACGAACGCAGTCGGCTTAGAACCGATAAAGCGTGTTAGTAGCACGCTTCGGGGGTTCGAATCCCCCTCCCGCCGCAACTGAAACGAAGTCGGCTTAGAACCGACGGAAGTATAACACGACGGCCCCGCCCGGTGGTGAGACACCGAACGAGGCCTGACCAAACAAAACCTGTTGAGGAGGTTTCAAATGGCTGACCGCAATCCTAGCACTGAATGGACGAAACTCTTGGCTGACGCCGTCTCGACGCCTGGCGCGATCATGAAGGCCTATTCCAACTTCTGGAACTACAGCGTCGGCAACCAGCTCCTGGCTCTCTTCCAGATCTACGGCCGCAACATTCCCGCGGGCCCGATCGCAAGCTTCAACCGCTGGAAGGAACTCGGCCGCTACGTCCGCAAGGGTGAGAAGGCGATCGAGCTCTGCATGCCAGTGACCTGCAAGAAGACCGAGAAATCGGAAGACGGTACGGAGACGGCCGAGACGTTCACAAAATTTGTTTATAAACGGAATTGGTTCACGTTGGCCCAGACGGAGGGTGCCGAGTATATTGCACCCGCTGCGCCGGGCTGGGATCGCGCGACGGCACTCGGGAAGCTCGAGATCTCCGAAGTTCCTTTTGAGATGCTCAACGGCAACACGCAGGGATACGCCAAAGGCCGCGAGATCGCAATCAACCCGGTTGCGCAGCATCCGGTGAAGACCACATTTCACGAGCTCGCGCACATCGTGCTCGGCCACACTTCAGAGGGCGCGCTACAGGACAACGAAGAGAGCACGCCGCGGAACCTGCGCGAGATCGAAGCCGAAGCCGTCGCGCTGATCTGCCTCGAGGCGCTCGGTCTGGACGGTGCGGAGTTCTGCCGCGGATACATTCAAGGCTGGAACAACGGTGCCGCGTCGATCCCGGAACGGTCGGCCCAGAAGATCTTCAAAGCCGCGGACGCGATCCTGAAGGCCGGAAGGCCTGCAGTGGAAAGCGAGGTGACAGCGTGATCACCTATCGAGTCAGCTGGACAGCGCCGATCGAAGCGGGCTCGCCAGAAGAAGCCGTGAGGCTGGCTCGGGCCATCCTTGCGGATCCAGAGCACGAGTACACGTTGTGGGACGTTTGCGACGATGAGACCGGGGAGTTTATTGAACAGGTCGACACGAGGAGGGAATCATGACCAGCGAAGAATATAGAGCAACGCGCGAGGCGCTCGGCCTCACCCAGGGCGAGCTCGCCGCGCGCCTGGGCGTCACGCTCAACACCATCTCGAGGCGGGAGCTTGGCCAGGTGCCGATCACGGCAGAAGTGGAGCTGGCCTTGCAAAACGCTCTCGAGGGTGTGAAGGGAAAGAAGACACACGCGTTGAAAACAGCGCAGCTGCGAGAAGTCGCCGAAATCATCGGCTATGAATGGGCGATGCTGTTGGGGGCTTCAGACTCCGACTGGAACCGAGCTTACAAGGAAGCCGACCACACTCCGATCGCGGTAGTTCACTCGCACGCAAGGACCGAACTGGTATGGCTCCACGGTCGATGCCTCTACGATTGTCTCTTCAAGAATGGAAGGATGGCCGACGACGTTTCAATACCATTGCTGTTCCTCACTGAAGATCGGCGCCGAGAGTGGACCAACTTATCGTGGGCGGCATCGGTATGTCCGGTGATGACTGATGCTTATGGCCGGTCAAACAAGAAGCTGTTTCACGTGACTCTGAAGCGCTTAGAGGATAAGACCGGACTGCCGGCTTACAAAGATGTGAAGCGCGAACTCCGCGGTGCCTTCACTGCGTGCTATTCCTTTATGGACGAGGGTAAGAAGCAGATTTTCAGGGAAGGCATGGACACCTACCCCGGAGTGTCGGCGTTCGCGCTTTCCCTGGAGGGCCGGAAGAAGTGAACCCAAAACCCGAAGACCAGAACGTCGTGCTGATCGGCTCCGGCACGCTGCGCCAGGCGGAGCAACTGATCACCGGGTGCGAAGCCTGCAGTCCTGATGACGCTGAGATCCCCTTCGACAACGTTCTGGACCGCGTGACCGGCAACGATCCCGCGGTGACCGATTACATCTTCGTGGAGGCGATGGCGCGGTGTCCGAACTGCCGGCGTGAGATCAACGAGAAGACGTTGGTAGACCTGGGCTGACTACTCCGTGAGCCCGTGCTGTCTGTTCCACTCCGCGGCGCCGTCGATGGCCGCTTGAAAGTCTGCCTTGGCTTCCGGTAACGCTTCGAGTGAACCGTCTGGCCGGCGAATCGCGCCGACGATGGCGACGACGCCTGGCGTGGCAAGGTTGATCAACTCGAGGAAGGTTGTTACTGTGGCAATCTTCGTGGCTGAGTCTACGACCATGGGTGCTCCTTTTTTAAAGTGCGAGGTAATTTCTATGACCTATCAGGAATGGAAGAAACTGCCGGGCAAGGTTGAAGTCGACTGCCGAGACGGCATGGTCGCTTTTTGCCCATATCCGTATTACGTCGAAGCGACAAGCTATGCAGATGCGGATCGGTGCAAGGCAGTTTTCGTCAAGGGTTTGTACTCGGGCGATGACTACGAGCCAGAGCCGCGCACTAGTTCGAAGCCGCGAGAATGACGCGGGACGAGTTCAATGAAGTCTGGATAGCGAGTAGTAATCCATCAACGTTTCTCCGTGAGGTCTCATTCCCGATCTTCAGTTCTTTCTGAAGTTTGCCAACCTCGTCGGCAACGATACCAATGGCGTCGAGTGCGGCCGTTCTGCTTTCCGGATCGCTTGATTTGAATCTCTCCACAACGGCAACGGCCGACAGTCCGACCTTTGCAATCCTGTCGGTGGCGTCAACCACGACCTTCGTTTCAGCGATGGTCATTCGGCCTGCCTTCTGCGCTTCGATGACGAACTTTTGGACTTCCAGGTTCGTCTTGGCAGCGATGGCGAGTTGCTTACCGGCGTCGGAACACGCGGACAACAACAGAAGCATCACGCAGAGGTACGTCAGAATCATTCGGCGCATGCCGAGAAGTCGCAAGAGTTTCATGTGGTCTCCTTTGGTGGTTCAGGCGGTGTCGTCGTCACGGCGGTAACTTTTGTTTCCAGCGTGGAGGTCGCGTTGGTGGTCTTCCCGTCGCCGGTCCCGGTCAGCATTGAAATGTGGTCAGACTTCGCCGCCGATCCAGAACTCGATCCCCACTTGTAATTGACAATCGTCATGAATGAAGCGCCGATAACCGCGCCGATCAGTGGGCCAAGCATGTCCTTTGACGCTTGAGGGATCTCGTGGAAAATCATGATTCCGACGATGGCAAAGAATCCGATGACGATAATGAGTGCGAGGACGTTGTTGAAAGCGTCATTCTCTTTCATTCAGTTCCTTTCAAACAATCGCAGTTAGCACCCAGAGCGCGAGGCCAAGCCCGACCAGGTTGACTCGGCTGCCAACCCCAGCAGACACCAGCACGAAGCAGATGAATGCCGCGACGAGTAGAAGTAAATCCAGGGTGAGCGTCATTGTTTCTCCTTTCAGCGAAGCAAGTGGACGATGGCGATAGCGGACCCAAGCAGCATTCCTGCGAAGACAATCATTGCAAGAACGCAGGCGGCCAGTCTCATAGTGGTTCCATGGCCGCGATCGTGCAGGCGGCCGCGCGCCGGAACCAGCCGTCCCCGTAGATGTCCACGTTCTTCGATTTGGCGTACCGTGAACCGCGGAGTCCAATGAACGTCGCCAGCAGTGACTTCATGTTTGCCTTGCCGATCGCGTCCAGCGTCAGCCTTCCGATAACCCCGTCCACCTTCACGCGAGCCGCTTCCTGTATCAGACGCATCGCCGCGCCGACTCCCTGGTTAACAGCACAATCGAAAACTGCGATCGCAATCGGCGACGGCATGTGTCCGCACTGGCACTTGTCCCAATAGTCCCGCCGGTAAATCTCGACGCACTCTTCGCGGCTGAGTGACTGGATCGGAAGCGATGGGTATGACGCCGCGGAAATCCCGTACTTGGTCCCATTGAGTTCCCCGACGTTGACCTTGCCGCCAGTCCAGTTACCCGGGTCCTTCGGGTCCATGCTGGAGACGCCTTCGATGTCGGGGCGGAGAATGAAGTCGATAGCCTTTTCGAAAGGTGTCATTTTCTGAGGTTCTGCGGCGCTGCGATGCAGGTACGACGGACAGCAACCGGAGCACTCAATCCTCCAGGGCCTACGGCCTGAACCGAGATAGTTACCTCGCGTCCAGCCTGCACGGTCAACACGGCCGTCAGCGCCGCGGTGGCATCAAGTTTCAATATGAAGTTGGCCGGATTCGTCTCGTTGGTGTATTGCGCAGTGAAGTTCGATGCAGTGGCTGGGGCCTGTATAGTCCACGCTGAATCGATCCTCCGGCCATTCCCTGTCGTGCAGTCAGCCCGAGTAATCGCTGGAATAGGAGTTGGCTGAGAAGACGGGACAACAACGTTGATTTCATTTGATGGAATCGAAAGGATGTCTGCGCCTCCGGTAATCACGTGCACAGACTTGACAGTGTAGAAATACGACTGGCCGTAAGCTACGCCGGTATCGTCAAAGGTCGACTGGTTCAGCGGAATCGGCGATGTATTGAGTGGCGTTCCCGAATACTGGCCAGCGGACTGAGACCTGTAGACGTTGAAGCCGTGCACGGCCGTGACGTCAATCGGCGCATCCCACAGGAGCCTGACGCTTTGCGCGGACAGGCTGGAAGCGAACAGCAAAAGGACGAGAATGATTTTCATAGGTTCCTCATTTCGGGACGGTGAGTGCTTTTTTGATCTCGGTCTTGGCGCCATCCGCATCCTCGGCGACAGCTCGAGCCACAACCGTCTTTCCCTTGTATGGCGCCGTCTGTATGCCGGACTTCTTGATCGAGCCCGAGTTCGGTCCAGACGCCACCATCTTGGTTCCCAGCCAGAGCTCCATCCAGATGACCCCAACGTCATCGGTCGCAGTCGCCTCGAGCGTGATCGTCTTCGATGTGATAACGGTGGTGGCCGGCGAAACGATGGTGACCGTGGGCGGCTTGTTGGGAACCGGCTGCGGGTCTGGGGGGATCGGCGGGATCGGAGGAACGGGCGTTGTGTCGGCAGCGAGCGGATGGGGGTATACGTATGGCGTATAGCCTGGTTTCGGTGTCGTGAACACATCGCGACCGAGCCTGACGATCTCCTCGTAAATCGCGTTTTCGCTCCCGCCCATGCCGGGGTTCGTCCACTGGTTGTCCCACACGTAGGAGCCAGCCGTCGCCTGATCTGGCGTGCAGGTCGGCGAAATCAGACAGCTCTTCGTGTCGTTTCGGACCGACGGGAAAGTTCCAGACAGGCGATCGCTCTTCCCGCGGCCTGGCTGGTCGAAGGCTGAGTCCACCAGGTCGTACAGGGAACGGAAGTAGCCCCAGCCTGACGGCGGATCCACCTGCCCGTAGTTCGATCCACCTGGAACACGCATCGAATGCCAGGTCAGCATGTTGGAATGCGTCAACGGCATCACGTTGCCCCAGAACAGTAATTCGCCGCCGGAGATGAACCCCGCATTGAAGTTGGTCTTGCCGTCAAGACCAAGCCTGGAGTTGTTCTTGTAGACGTCGAGCGCCCTACAGCCACGCGCACGGCCGGATCCGCCCGTAGGGTGCGTCTGCGCGAGCGATGCCCCCTGGATGTCGTTGTAGCGGATGACCGCCTTGCCGCCGTGGTAACAGTCGTTGACCGTGCCGCCTGAACCAAGGTTCGTTATCTTGTTGGTCTCGAAGAACAGAAACGCGTCTGTCCCGAATCCTGCGTCCTTCGCCCAGGCGTCGTCCCCCTCGCCGTCACCGTGAATGACAAACGCGCCACCGCGGTCCGCGAAGTTGAACTCCGAGTTATGGAGGACGCCATGCACCTGACCCCAGAAATCAAAGCAGGTGACGACGCCATAGTTGAAATCCGGATAGGCGCCTTGCGTGGTGTCGCAGCGGATGCCCTCCCAGCGGAATTGTTTGTTCCGGCCATACACCGCAATCAGCGAGGACTTGTAATTGGAGTTTGCCGCGTCTGCCTTGACCTGGAATCCACGCTGCCAGAAAAACGTGCCGGCCTCTGGAACGTTCACGGCCAGCAAGGGGCCGGCCGTGTGGAACTTGTCCGCGGATGGCTTGTAGTTGTCGGTGATCGCGCATCCAGCCTGGACAGTCAGGTTAGGCGGAGCGTTGAGCGTGACCTGTACGGTCCACTTCGCTGCACCGAGGACTGGCCCGACGATGCGGTCGCCAGCCTGCACCTTGTTAAACGCGGCTTGCACGTCCACGGCTTCGCAGGATGGTAGCGCGATGTCAGCGGCGAACGCCGGCCGCAGCAGAAACACGAACGCGCAGGCAAATAAGAAGAACTTTCTCATGTGTTCACCAAATGTTTTGAGTTGGGCGGGGGTTATATTCCGATCAGCACGTCCGGAGAGTGAAAGTGCTACGCAAACATGGCATCTGTTTCTGGAGTCCGCCATTGGGCCATGACTTTGTAATGCCAAAACCCGATCAGGTCGCCTGGAGCTTCCGCCCTGATCTCGACGACATAGGTCCTGCCGTGGATGAGTTCGACGCCGTCTTCGATGTTTCCGATGTAATCGCCGTTGCTGTCTGCAACGTAATCCAGTGTGAGTGGCCAGGTTTCCCCGGCCACATTCACCCCAGAGCGATCCTTGATCCACACCTTGACGTCAATGTTGTTCAGGTAGGCTCCGGAGCGCTCATCCTGCACTCCGGAGATGTTGACGGTGTGGTCGTTGCCAACCAGTAGAACGTTCATGACTAGGCGGCAGCCGCAGTGAAGGTCGCTGTGACCGAAAGCACGTCGTTGTCGTCGAGCGATTTTCCGCCGGCCGTGAATGCACCAGCAGCGTAAAGCCTGCCACCAGTGCCGGTATTGACTCCAGCCAGGAATGCCCCGCCAACGGTGCTGCCGTTCGCGTTGATGGTGAATGCCGCAGGCGACGCTCCGTTGGTGATGCTCTGGCTTGATGCGCCGGCGTCGACCCATGCAACACGGTTGGTCTCGTCGAACGCAGTAAACTCGGTCCATCCGGCGTGGGACGCAAGAGTATCAGCCGCGGCCACTGTCGGAGGGTCGGTCGTGATTAGACCCACAAACCAAGTGGTGTCCTGTGTGGCACCAGACAGCGTGACGTCCAGCAGGTCGTTGAGCCCTTGGTTGACGACGATGTTTTCCCATGCCTCATGCCACTTGTGTGCACCGCCACTCAGCAGCCTTTCGACTTCCTTGCGAACGATAGTCGGCAGCGTCGGCAGGATTCTCTGTGCGAACGTCACTGGGACGATCGCCGTGCCGATGCCGGATTGCGCTGGCGGCAATCCCATAAGCGTCCGGAACTTCGAAGGATCGGAAACTTTCAACGGACCGTAAGCGTCTGCGGTCCAGAGTCCGCGGACTCTTCCGAGGTTTTGGATGTCAGTGATGATCTTCATGGCTATTTCCCCTCCTTCACGGTGACTCCAGCAAGCGCTGCGTCGTATTCCTTCGCTGCGTCCTCCGCGATTCGTTTGGTTGATGCCAATCGCTCTGCCGCTACAGCAGAAGCCCGCTCGGCGTTTCTCAAAGCAAAGACCGCGTCGTCCAACTGGCTTTTCTTTGCCATGGCAACCCGCTCGGCTGGACTGAGGATCGGTCGACCTATACGGGACATGGCGGCAATGTGTGCGGCAGCCTTCGCATTGTCTTTAACGTCGGACATTGGGGTTCTCCTTGTTGGTTGTTTGGGACGGTAACACCTATGGAATGCTCGGCACGCCCGCGAGAACGGGTTCCAGTTCCACGGATTCACTGGATATTGATGGAGCGATCGGATGGACTGTCGCCGCGATCCTTGCTGAAATCAGGATTGACGCAATGACCATCCGTATTTCAGATGGAAACGAGAAGGCGTCGCCTGCGATAACTCCCGCTGTGAACGTCGCAAGGTTCTGCAGGTTAGCTGAGAAGATGCTGCCAGCGGCAATCGCAGCAGCGATTTGAGATACCGCGCTGGCTTGCGCCGATACGTCCTCGCCGGCTTCAGCCGCGCTTTGTAAGACCCCGCTTGACGTCTTGACGCCATCAAGGAAACTGCCAGCATGAAAAGGCGCCGAAAGCGCCGCGAGCGTCACGGCGCGGCCCGACAGCACGACTCCCATAACACCGTTTGCGACCAGGACTGCGTTCGCAGCAGTCTGCGCAGGGAAGGATGCCCCTGCATTCGCTTGCGCCGTAAAGGCGGATGGCTGCGCCGCCAGGCCATCGAACTCCGCATCCGCAGTTGCTTGACCGACCAATGCCGCGATGGCGAACACGGCGCCAGAGAAAGATGCCGCCGCCGTGCTTTCTGCACTGAAGGAAGCAACCTCAACGCCTTCCGACGCAGCCTCGAATATCTCTGCGGCTTGCGCTGAGGACGAGAGCGTTGCAAATGCTTCAGCCAGCCCGGACTGCCCTACACCAGCCGAAGCAGGACCAATCAGGTCGCCCATCGCCGCCACCTGGCCAGCCCACGACTCTCCGGCAGAAATCCCTGCGGAGATAGCATCGGCGGCCTGAGCTATGGCCGCCAGGATCGCTCCGGCCTGCGCGGAACCTGTCAGGTCGGCCACCGTTGCGGCAGATGCCGAAAACTGGGCGGCGGCAGAACTGCCTTCCAGGATAGCGGCTGTGATCACCTGCTCCGCGTTGAATGCCTCGCCCGATTCAATGGCTTCAAGCATCGCGGCGACAGCCACAGCCGAACCAGAGTGCTGTGCCGCGGCGATCGCGCCGATCAGAAGTTCCGCCTGTGCTGCCACCGTCGACGCCCACGATTCCCAGGCAGACAGTCCGGCAACCAGTGCCGCATCGGCGTCGGCCAGCGCCGCGAAAAGTTCGTCGGCTTCCGCCAGTGCTGTCATTGTTTGCGCGCTCGACATAATACGGGTGTCCTGGTATCCAGCCCCCGCCGCTGCGGTAAGGTTCGCGAAGGTTGAAGCAACGGCGCTGAACGAAGCGCCTGATGTCATCACAGCAGTCAATGCCGCGACGGCATTCACAACAGCACCGAAGGACGCGCCAGCAGAGGATGCTGCTGTGAGTTCTCCGGTGTCGGCCTCCTCCGCTGGAACGCCGACCGGCCCCACCACGATACTGACGCGCTGGAGCCCTCGCGACTGAACGGATGGTGCGGGCCATCTAACGAACTGACTCATCTAACGCCTTGCCATTGCCACGTGCGCCAGCGGTAACACTTCAGTGAAGGATGCAATGGCCAACCCCGTATCGTCGTTGGCCGTATAACTGCAGGTAAAGTCGGAGGTGCCAGGCGTCGTCTGACGATCCACGCTTCCGAATTGTGCGGTGAAGTCGTGCGTGTGAATGTTGGTCATGTTCGCATTCGGTGTCGGTGCGGCAGCGCA
>Ga0137427_10000344_pt1 | contig 24842 bp, 24 predicted proteins | sample EasRivERMZT700_2_FD_102309 | JGI IMG/M metagenome (GOLD analysis project Ga0137427, IMG submission 102309) | Soil microbial communities from meander-bound floodplain in the East River, Colorado, USA - East River MetaG ERMZT700_2 | ecosystem: Environmental > Terrestrial > Soil > Floodplain ...
ACCCGCGCCTGACGTGCAGCACGACATCGCTCGGGGCGACAAGACGCTCGAGCTGAGGCGCTATCGCAAACCATCGGCGAATATCGCCGACATGCGGTTCGAAGTACTCGAAGCGCTGGAAGTGGCGCGCCCGGCAGGTCTCGAACCTGCGACCCTCGGCTTAGAAGGCCGATGCTCTGTCCCCTGAGCTACGGGCGCGTGCCGTCATTGTACGTGAGCCGATGCGGGCCTTCATTCCGGTCTGAGCACGCGCGCGGGATCGAGGCGCGACGCGCGATACGCCGGGATCATCGTCGCCAGCACGGCAATGGCCGCCACGAGCACCGTCGCGCCGCTCAAGATCGCGGGATCCCATGCCTGCACCGCATACACGTGGTTGGAGACGATCCGGCCCGAGAGATACGCGACGGTGACACCAATGGCGGTCCCGATCGCCGCGAGCACGCAGCCGTGCTTCAACACGAGCCAGAACACATTCATCGACGAGGCGCCGAGGGCCAGGCGCGTCGCCACCTCGTTGCGGCGCTCCGCGGCCGCGTACGCAACAACGCCGTAAATGCCGACGGCGGCCAAGGCCACCGCGACCGCGCCGAAGAGCAGCATCAACGTCATGCCGATTTCCTGCCGCCGGAGCGTGGACGACACCAGTTCGGACACCGGCTCGAAGTCCACGGCCATGCGGGGCTCGAACTTCTGCATCTCGTCGCGAATGGCCACCTGGAGCGCCGTCGTGTCCTCCGAGCGCGCGTGCACGACCACGCTCATCCGCGGAAAGAACCCCTGGCCGAACGGCGTGTAGAACGCGGGCTCGGCAGGCTCGACCAGCGCCTTCTGGCGCACGTCCTCGACGACACCAACAATCATCGACTCCGACGCCGGATTGATCGTGGGGTACCCGGCGGAAAAGAACATCCCGATCGGATCGCGCCCGGCGAGATACCGGCGGACGAAGGTGCGATTGACGACGGCGACGCGCTGCGTGTCGTTGCGGTCGTCAGGCGTAAAAGCGCGGCCCTCCAACACCTGGATGCCCAGTGCGTCGAAGAACCCGCTCGTCACAAACCGCTGGCGCGCCCCCATGGGACTCGCGGGATTGATGGGCTCGCCGCGGAACTGCGCGAACAGGGAGTTCTCGAGGTTGGCGCGGAGTGGGAGATTCGACGTGCCCCCGGCGGCGACGACCCCCGGAATCGCGCGAAGCCGGCCGAACATGTCGTTCAACGACGCGATCCCAGTCTGAGGGTCGGGAAACCTCGGGCCTTGCAGCGACATGTCGAAGACCAGACGCTTGTCGGCCTCAAAGCCCGGGTCGATCGCTCGAAGGTCGGCAAAGCTTCGAATCAGCCAGCCCGCGCCGGCGACGAGCGTGATCGCGAGCGCAATCTCGGCCACTGTCATCGCGCCCAGCCACCGCGCCGTGCCCTTGCCGCCGCTGGTCGATCGGCTGCTCTCGTTCATGAGGGTCTTCACGTCCGTGCTCGCGAGACGAAGGGCGGGCGCAAAGCCGACGAGCACGCCGCTCGCAACGAGCGCGACCAGTGCAAAGAGCAGCACCGCGCCGTCAAACGGGACGGCGTCGAGGCGCGGCAGCTTCGCGGCGCCGAGGGCGAGCAGCCATCGCACGCCGGCCGACGCGACGGCCAACCCGATGAAGGCACCGGCCGTAGCCAGCAACACGGATTCGGTGAGCAATTGCCGTACGATGCGGCCGCGGCCGGCGCCGAGCGCCACGCGCACCGCCATCTCGCGCGCGCGCGCGGCCCCGCGCGCGAGCAGCAGATTCGTGACGTTCACGCACGCGAGCACCAGCAACAGCCCGGTCGCCGAGAGCACGACGATCAGAATCGGGCCCAGGTCGCCCACGATCGACTCGACGAGCCGCTGATCCACGTACACCCGCGACTTCGCGCTGGCGGGAAAGTCGCGCGCGAGACCGGCCATCACGGCGTCCATCTGGCTCCGCGCCCGCTCGAGTCGGGCGCCAGGACGCAAACGCATGAACCCGTCGTACAGATGCCCGACGCCATTCGGACTGAGCCTCTCGTTGACCCAGAAGTCCGCGCCGTGCGGCGTGTCGAAGCTCTTCGGCGCCACGCCGGCCACAGTGACCGTGACCTCGGCAAATCGCAGCGGTTTGCCGACGACCGCCGGATCGTTGCCATAGTGCTCTTTCCAAATCCGATGCGAGATGACGACCACCATGGGACCGTTCCCCGCGTGATGGTCGTGCGTGAACCCGCCCAGGGTCATCGGGAGACCGAACAGCTCGAAGAACCCTTCGCTGACGCTATTCACGAAGACCCGCCGGGGCTGGGCTTCGTCCCGGATCAGCGTCAGATCGAACTGCTGAAGCCCCACCGCGCGCTCGATCGACAGGGCCGGATCGTTCAGCCGGACGATCTCGCTCGCCGCCAGCATCCCGGTCGTCACGCGCCCGTCGGTTAATGCCGTCCGGAGACGGTACAGGTTGTCCGGATTCGGATAGGGCAACGGCCGCAGCAGCACCGCATTCACCGTGCTGAAGATGGCCGTGGTCGCTCCGATCCCCAGGGCGAGCGTCGCAATCGCGGCCAGCGGAAACGCCGGCGTCTTACGAAGGTTACGCACCGCGAAGCGCAGGTCCTGCAGGAACGTTCCCATGTGAGGGCGGCGTCCATTCTAGCGGGAAGACGGCGACGTAACGCCCCAGATCGCGCTGTCGCACGTCGTGCGGCGTTGTTACCATAGCCGTCCGTTTTGATTCTCGTTTGATTCTCGAAGGAGCAGTGTCTGATGGCCAAGCGCAAGAAGCCCGCAAAGAAAGCACCAGCCAGGAAAGCCGCAAAGAAACAAGTGGCGGCGATTCCCCGCGGATATCACACCCTGACGCCGTACATCGTTTGTCGCGGAGCGTCGCGAGCGATCGACTTCTACAAGAAGGCATTCGGCGCGAAGGAACGTCTGCGCATGGACGCGCCCAACGGCACGATCGCGCACGCCGAACTGCAGATCGGCGACTCCGTCGTGATGCTCGGCGATGAGATGCCGCAGATGGGCGCGACGGCGCCGGAGACGATCGGCGGCACCGCGTCGGGGTTGTTCATCTACCACAAGGACGTCGACAAGGCGTTCGCGCAGGCGATCGCCGCGGGCGCGAAATCCGAGATGGCGCCGATCGACATGTTCTGGGGCGATCGTTACTGCAAGCTGCAGGACCCGTTCGGCCACAAGTGGTCGATTGCCACGCACATCGAAGACTTGTCCGCCAAGGAAATGGCCCGGCGCGGCAAGGAAGCGATGTCGCAGCCGGGCTCTTAGGCCAGGAGCATGTTTCGCGGGACCTTGATGACGTACGTGCCCGCGATCTTGTCGTGCCACATCTGCCGCTCGGGATCCTGAAGCATCCAAAGGCAGCCGATGCCAAGCGCGGCGATGGAAAAGAGCGATCCGAGTCCGCGGACCAGGGCGTCGACGATGCGGAGGTTGCCACCGGTGGTCCGGACAACACGGATGCCGACGACGATCCCGCCCATCGTCGTGCCCATCCACGCCCAGAAGGCCACGTGATACACGAGTAGCAACAGAAAGAACAGGCCGCCGTTGCGAGTGAAATCCAGCAAGTTGTTCGCAATGGCGACGAGCAGACAATCAAGCGCAAACGCCGCCACGCGATCGAGGAAGGTCGCGTAGGCGCGGCGTTCGGCAGCGGCGGCGTCGCCAGGGATTGGAGCCGCTGGCGGGAAATCGGCGGCCGGCGGCGGCGCGTGCACGCTCGGCTCCGTGGCTTGATAGGCCATCGGCGCGGACGAGACGGCGGCGGAGCTCATTGCGGCCGAGGAACCCGGCACAAACACGTCTCGTGATGGCGGCGCCGGCGAAGGCGGGAACGGCTCGGGCGACGGCGGCCCGGCCGGCGGCGGCGTCGCCTTCGTCGGGGCCTCGCGGCGCAAGGCCGTCACGAGCGTCATCGTCGCGGAGCCAAGACCGAACACACCAACCATCGCCCACGTGGCCAGACCGATCACGGGCACCATGTAGATCAGCGTGAGCACCGCGAACCCGATCAGGAACGACGCCGTGCCTCGCAAGCGGCTGTCTGATGCGCCGTGCCCCAACGCCGCGGCACCGATGCTTCGCACCACACCGACCTTGCCGATCATCCAGGCCAGCACCACGGCGCAGAGGAAGAACGGAATGACGGCAATGCCGACCACGGTGGCCGCCATGATCACGATGACCGGTCCCAGCAGCACGAGCACGAGCAGTCCCACGACCAGCGCACTGAGCGGGCGCGCGATCATGACCGTGGCGCACGAATGCGCGGCGCGATCGAAGACGAAGTTGAGGATGAACGACAAACCGAAGAATACGAGGACGACCATCCACACCCAGCCGATGTCCGGCACAATCGGCCGTCCCCACAGAACACCGCGGGTGAGCCACGGCACGACGCTGCGCAGGCGCTCGCCCAGCACCGGCAATCCGATCACGATGTGCTCGCCCCGCGGAGAGAACGCGACCGGCGCGTCCACGGTGCCGCCGGTCACCACCAGGTCTCGTCGCACGGTCGCGCCCGCATCGACCGTCACTTTTCCGGCCACGGCGACGACCGAGCCTTCAACGATCGCACTGCTCGCGAGATGGACATCGCCCAACACGACGACGACATCCTCGAGCACGCGTCCCTCGATGCGCGTGTTGCCGGAAACGATCACAACGTGCCGCACGACATCGTCGCTGCGCAGCACGTAGTCCTGCCCGAGGCGGAAGATCGGCCGCCGGTTCCATCGCCAGAGATCGATCTCGCGATCCCGCCCCTGCGTGTCGAAGATGGGGGCCGCTTGTGTCGGCCTGGTGGGATCGGCGGGCCGGACGGGCGTCCGATCCGGCCGAGCCGGTGACACCGGCGACGCCGGTGGGGTCTGCGTCTGCGTGGGCGGCTGAGTCTGCGCTGGCGTCTGCGTGTGTGCAGTTGCCGGCGCCAGTGCCGCGATGAACAGCCAACAGGTCAGAGTCATGCTTTCTCCGATGTGAGTGTGAGCCGGTTGACGACGGTCCAGCATGCGCCCCCGGTCAGGAGCATGAGAACGATCACCACAAATCCGAAGATCGCCAGCGGCTGAAGCACGCTGCGCCACGCGACCTGCACCATCGTGGCCATGGCCGTCGCGACGTCGAGGAGGCCCGGCATGCTCGACACGGCGGCGGTCAGATACCGCGAGAATTGGAGTCCCGCGGCGTCCATCGGCGCGGACAACGCGAAGGTCACGCCGATCAACGCAACGGCCGCCACGAGCGCGGCGGCCTGCACCGGCAGGGGCCATGTGAACCAGGTACGCGCGTACCACGGCCGGTCGGCCAGCCGCGCAGCGGCGGCGAGCACTCGCGGCAGCAGCGTGTGCGGCGCGTGTGGCCCCGGCAACTGCCGCAGCGCGCGATCGACCGATCGCTCGAGGTCAGAGAATTCCACGGTCGCCTCCGAGGTAGCGGCGGAGTGCCAGGCGGCCGCGGTACAGGTCGGTCTTGAGCTTCGCGAGCGACACACCCAATGTGGCCGCAATGTCCTCGTAGCTCCGTTGCTCGAAGTGAAAGAGCACCAGCGGCACGCGCTGATGATCCGGCAGTCGCCGCACGGCGTCCTCGAGCCGTGCCGCGCGCTCAGCCTCGCTCATCGCCGGCAGCGGCTCTGAGGCGGGCGCCATCAGGTTCGACTCGAACGAGCGCATCTCGCCGGACGCATCCTCGCGATCGAGCTCGCTGAAAAACTTCCAACGCGCGCGATAGCGGCTGAGGTGGTTCAAACACAGGTTCGTCGTCACGGTCTTGAGCCAGCCGGCGGCGCGCGGGTTGCCGACCACCGCGCCGGCGTGTTGAAACGCGCGGAGAAACACGGTTTGGGTGATGTCCTCGGCGTCGGGGGCGTTGCCCACCAGCCGGACCGCAGTGCCGAACACCATGTCCTGGAACTCCCGCACGAACGCCTCGAACCGATCTGCGTCGGTCATGCGGGCGGCATCACCCACCGGCGCCCATGCATTGGACTAACCCGCGAGGGTCGCTGAGGTTGCAGAGCCGAGCTGGCACGCGCTCCTCTGGACGAGGAGGTTCTGGATTCCGTTCCGGGGCGGCTCTTCGCGAAAGTGCTCGGCCGGTCGCGTTACTTCTGAACCAATCGAAGCCGCAGCGAGAACTCGTGGCCCGCGGGCACCGTGCGACCGGCCTCGCGCGAGGGCGGCAGCTCGAAGGACAGCACCTCGTCCGGCTTGGGCATGGTCATCGACTGAAAACTGCCGCCTTCGCTATCGATGCGCGGCGGCCCGTCACCGCGAATGCGGCGCTTGATCTCCAGCGTCAGCGGCGACACGGCGTCGGGATTCATGCGGAGTACGCCGTTCACCTGAACGGTGACGGCACCGTTCGGCGTGGAGATCACCACCGGATCGAACGCAAACGGCACAGCTGTTGAAAAGCTCACCAGGCGTCGTTGCTCCGTCTGGGTGCTGGCGCCGCCGGGCGCCTTGTGGACGAGCCACAACTCGGCATCGAGCATCGGGCGCCTCGACACGCGAAGCACCTCGTCGAGCATCTGATAGGTTCGAAGGTCCAGCCCCTCTTGCTTGCCTTGGACGCGGAACACTTCCCGCAACACCTCGAGCCGCAGTCGAAGAGCTTCCACGTCAGTCTGCGGTCCGGCCGCGGCCGACTGTGCCGCCCCGGCGCCACCGCCTCCGCCGCGAGCCGTCCCGCCACCGCTTGCACCGGCCGCGGCGCCGCTGCCCCGCCCTGAGAAGCCACCGGGGCCAAGAATGAGGCGCTGGTTCAACGCCGGCGGCCCAATCGACACTTCGAGGCGCAGCGTCGCCGCGCCGCAGCCGCGCACGGCGGCGGGCTCGACGCGATCGAGCTCACTGTGCTCGTTCATTCGTAGACGCACGTCGACGGTTCGCGACGCGGTCTCCGAAAGCCGCTGCCACTCGACGCGGACGCTGAACTCGTCGGCCGTCCGTGCAGTCACGCGCGCGACAAACCTCCAGCCGACGGCCGGCGCGCTTCCCGGCGCCCGGCCGCTCGCGGCCAACGAGCACAGGGCTTCGTCGCTCCACACATAGCCCGTCGTGCTGTCCGGTCCGTTGTTGCCGGCCATGCCCATGGTCCGTTTGCCATCGCCGCCGTACTGCCTCGCGTAGACCTCGACTTGCGCGGTAGACGCGGGCGGTGCGCTTGCCGGCGTTTGAGCCGTCTGCACACCCGACACGGCCGTGGCGACTAGTGCACTGAACAATCCAATGGCGACCATCTCAATGACCTCCCGCGCGCTCGTTCCAGTCGACGCCGTTCTCGAGGCGAATCACTCGCGTCGGCGGCGGCGCCGTCACCGGCGTCGCGGGCGCAATCGTGGGTGGCTGGCCTGACACGGCGGACGACGGCCTCGAGTCGCGCTGCTGTCCGGCAAAGAATCCGCCGGCCACGCCGATCGTGACGAGCGCCGCGGTCGCGAAGTACCGTTTCGCACGCGAAGATCGAGGATGTGTGGCTGAAGCCGTCGCGACGACGCCCGGCCGAGCGTTCGGCGATCCGCCCATGAGTCCCCGAAGCGCGAGCAGGTCGACGAGGTGCTCGCGTCCGGCCGATTCCGCGAGCGCGGCGGTCAGCTGCGCGGGATCCACGAGCTCGCCGTCGGAAAATGCGGCAATGACGTCATGCGTGTCGCTCATCACTCTTCTCCATGTCGTCCACTGAAACTGGTGGGTTGCACACGGCGCACGCGGACTGGACCGTCCAGCGCGGCGCGAAGCTCCTGCCTCGCGCGATGCAACCGGGCGCGCACGGCCTCCACCGTCAACTCGCACGCCGCGCCGATCTCCGTGTAGCTGAGCCCGGCACTCTCACGCAGCAGGAACACGTCGCGATCCAGATCCTGCAACGCGCCCAGCGCCTGCCGAATCGCCGCGGCCAATTCCTGCGTCGCCGGTTGCGGGCTGTCCACCAGGGCCACGGGCTCGATCCGCCGGCGTCCGTCGCGCTGGTGGTTGAGGACGAGATTGCGCGCGATCTTGAAGACCCAGGCGCGGCGGCCCGCATCGTCGGCCGCCGGCACGGACGATCGGGCGACGCGGAGAAAGACCTCCTGCGTCAGTTCCTGAGCGACCTCGGGCTGCCCCACGATGCGGGACAGATACCGGAAGACGCCGTGCCGGTGCTGGGTGAATAGGATGTCGGCGTCCGCCACGCAACCGGCCTCTACTGATTAATGACCCCGGGTCGTGGCGATCATGTCACCGGCACACTGATGCGGCCGCCGCGTGGTCGCGGCGGGCGGCGGGTGGAGGTTGAGGGTACCGGGAGGGCCTACTGGCCCGCAGGAACTTCGCCGCGAAGATCGCGCGACCACTTGAGCGCCTGCGCGTAGGCGATGGGCAGCTGCGAGGCGTCGGCGCCCGCGATCTTCGCGAGCTGCACGCACCGGTCCCATTGACCGTTCTCGTAGGCGATCACGCAGTCGAGGAGCCGCCGCGTCGGGTTGTCCTGGCCGAGCAGCGCCGCTTGAGTCTCCTTCGCGAGCGGCAGGTCATCGAGGATGCCCTTCATCGGGCGTTCGAGAATCGCGTCGAGCAGCGAGCACATGCCGGCGAGGAACCCTTCGCCGGCCGCGTCTTCGCCGCCCATGTGTCCGGCCAGCAGCTCGCAGCAGCGGCCGCGGACGGTGGACATGATCACGAGCTCGGAGTGCGCGCGCTCGCTCAGCCCGGCGAGCGCCCACAGCGACGCCCAGCGACGGACCGTGTCGCGGCCGAGGAGCACGAGCGCCTGGCGAATCGACTGCACCGGCTGCTGAAGCATGTAGGTCGCCGAGTTCACCGTGCGCAGGATGCGGTAGCACAGCGAGGCGTCGTGCTTGATCAGCTCTTCGAGCTGATGCACGGTGAGATCCGGGTTGTAGAGCGCGCGCATCAGCCGAAGATTCGCGACCTGGTGACCCGGGACTTCACGGCCTTGTGTGATGAGCGGGCGGCCGAAGAAGAACCCCTGGAAGTACGAATAGCCTTCCTTCACCGCGTTTTCGAACGTGTCCATCGTCTCGATCGCTTTCGCGATGAGGACGGGGCCGTCCGGGCCCTGAGTTTTGATGATGCGCGAGCGGGTCTCCTGATCGGCGATCGCCAGGAAGTCCACTTTGATGAAGCTCGCGAGCGGCACGAGGTCAGCCGTCCATTCGTTCGGCACGAAGTCGTCGATGGCCAGCGAGTAGCCGGCCTTGCGCAGCTCCGTGCACGCTGCGAGGACCTCGGCGTCAGCTTCGATGTCGGCCCCCAGCTCGAGCACGACCTTGTCCGGCGGCAGCACGTTCGGCACGCCGCCGAGCAACAGGCGCCGGCTGACATTCACGAAGGCGCGGCGCCCGTCGGTCAACGTGTCGAGACCAATCGCCAGGAGGGCATCCGAGATGACCTTCGCCGCGGTCTGATCCAGCGCGGCCACCGCCTCCTCCATCGCCTGAGGCGGACGGAACAGCAGCTCGTAGCCGTAGACACGCCGGTCGCGATTGAGAATGGGCTGCCGCGCGAGAAAAACCTGACCCTCTTTGGCGGGGGCCTTCGTGGATGCGGGCATAAATCAGCTGACTCCGGCAAGCTTGTCGATCCGGCCGACAAAGCCGCTTCGGTAGCAATCGGCACGAGGGCCCGGAGGATGAGGACGGGGCCGATTTGCCAGCAAAAACACGCGTTCTGCTATGCTCCGCCGCCATGCGACACCTCCGAACCGGGTTGATCCTCTGCCTCGTGTTGGCGGCCGCGGCTTCGGCCGGATTGGGCTCCTCAGCAGTCCGGGCACAAGCCCGGCCGCGACTGGCGCCGGCCGACGTCGACGCCATCGCCGCGCTGCTCAAGCTCGAAGACACGCGCCGCCTCGACGCCGCCGTGCTCACGCCGCTGCTCACGGCCACGCATCCCGAAGTGCGCCGCCGGGCCGTGCAGACCATCGGACGAATCAACGATCCCGCCGGGAAGGCGCTCCTCGTCTCCGCACGTGGCGAGACTGATCCCGAGGTGCTCGCCACGGTGGCGTTCTCGACGGGCCAGTTGAGGGACGCTGAGGCGATCGGCTGGCTCGACAGCCTGTTGTCGGCCGGCGAGAAGTCACCGGTGGTCGCGCGCGAGGCGGCCCGCTCGCTCGGCAAGATCAGGACGATCGATGCGAGCGCCGCGCTGGTGCGCTACCTGAACGGCGCCACGGCCACACGCGCGACGACGCCGGTTGTCGCCGAGGCACTGCTCTCGCTTGGGCGATTCGTGAATCCCACACAAGCCGATGCGCCACCCGTGCGAGCGCGCGGCGATGTGGCGGCCGCCGCCCGGTGGATTACGTCCGCGAATGTCGAGATCCGATGGCGGACGGCGTGGGCACTGACCCGCCTCCGGGATCCGGAGGCCGTGCCGTCGCTCATGCAGCTCGTAGACGACCGGTCGCCCGACGTCCGGCACTGGGCGGCCCGCGGCCTCTCGGCGGCGGTGGTCGCCAGGTCGACGGTCGATCGCGCGCGCGTCTCCGCGAAGCTTCGCGCAGCCGTCAAGGACTCGGATCGCCGCGTCCGCACCGAGGCGCTCCGCGCGCTCTCGCAGTACGAGGATGACGAGTCGTTCGCGGTAGTCCTCGCCGAGCTCGAGTCGAAAGACAGCTGGATGTTCGTGTCTGCCGCGGAAGCGATGGGCCGATTCGACATGCGCCGCGAGGCCGAGACGCCGAAGGTCATCGCGGCGGTCGGCGAGCAACGTCCCACGGCCCTCCGGATGACGGCGCTGGCGCCGTTGGCGATCCTGGCGCCGGACGCTGCTCGTGAAGCGGCGAACGCGCTCTCGAAGAGCGAGAGCGTGGCGGCGCGAGGCGTCGCGACGCAGACGCTGCAGCGGCTTGACGCGGCTGCCGCCGCGCAGGCCGGCGCTCGCGGCGGTGCAGGCCGCGCCGGCGGTGGCGGAGCGGGTGGTGGCGGTCGCGGTGGCGGCGGCCGCGGCGCACCGCCCGCACGGCCGGAGCGTCCCGATGCCGACTACCGTCGCCTCGTCGAGCAGTGGATCGTGCCCGCCTACAACGGCGCGCCCGCGCCTCGCGTGATCTGGCAGACTCCACGCGGAGAGGTCGAGATCGAGCTGTACCCAGGCGACGCGCCGTTCGGCGTCGAGTACCTGATGAAGGTGATGCAATCAGGGGCCATCGTCGGCACTGAATTCGGTCGGGTCGTGCCGAACTTCGTGGCGCAGCAGCGGGCCATTGCCGGCGCTGACCTGCCGCTTCGCGACGAGGTCAGCCGTCGAGGTCTCGCGCACGGCAACTTGAGCTGGGCGTCGGCGGGCCTCGATACCGGCCGGCCGGGCTATACGCTCGCTACGGCCCCGCACCCGCATATCGAGGGCGACTTCACGGCGCTCGGCCGGATCGTTCGAGGCATGGCGGCGGTGGATCGCATCGAGTTGAGCGATCGGATTATTGCGGCTCGCATTCGGTAGGAACGGAGGCTGGAGTCGAATCATGGAGAAGCATCAGGCGATTGGTTGTGCGGTTGTCGTACTCGTCGGCTTCAGCGGAGCGATGCTCGCTGCGCCCGGCCAGGCGCGCTTTGGCGGCGCGGCGCCGGACGCGAACAAGGTGAGAATCACGAATACCGGGCGGACCGAGGCCGTGCCGGTCACGATTCAGGAGGTTATGCTTCCGTTGGATCAGAAGGGACCGCCGTTGCGAGTCGAGGTCGTCGGCAAACCGACGGTCGTCGTGGATCCCTCCACCGTCGTCACGGTCGAGGTCCGGCGCCCACAGTGGGAGTACAAACAGGTGAAGATTCCCAACTGGGAGGATGCGTCGCCGACGCTCAGCACCGAGGGCGCCCTCGGATGGGAAACGACCGGCGTGATGTTCAGCGCTCCCGGTGGAACCATGTTGGTCCTGAAGCGAATAAAGTAGGACCGATATATTTCACGAGACGATGGAGGCCCCTCAGGTTGCATTGGCGTTGGGCGGCGGTGGCGCGCGGGCCGCGTATCAGGCCGGCGTGTTGCGCGCGCTCGCGCGGCAAGTCCCGGAGCTGCGTTTCGGCATTCTGACCGGGGTGTCTGCCGGAGCCATCAACACCGCCTATCTCTCCAACTTCCCCGGCACCATCCAGGCGGGCGCAGAGGCGCTGGCCGAAACGTGGGGCACGCTGCGATTGTCGGACGTTTTCCGCACGAGCCCGCTGTCGCTCGGCTCGCGGATGCTGCGGACGATGGCGCAGATCTCGACGGGCACGCCGCCGGGCGTCCCGGCGGTCCAGGGCATGGTCGACACCACGCCGCTCCGCGGTTTTCTCCACCGGGCTCTGCGGACCGAAAACGGCAACTTGCAGACCGTGTCGGCCAAGTTGAAGGCCGGGGAGCTCGATGCGGTCGCGATCACCACGACGCTCTACGCGACGGCCCAAAGCGTCACGTTCTGCGCGGGCCGCCAGATGCCGGCATGGGACCAGCCACAGCGCATCAGCATTCAGTCCGAGCTGTCGGTGGATCACGTCATGGCGTCGGCCGCGCTACCGCTGCTCTTCCCCGCCGTGCAGATTGGCGAGGGCTGGTACGGCGATGGCGGCGTACGGCTGGTGTCGCCGCTGGGTCCGGCCGTGCACCTGGGCGCGAATCGCATCCTGGCGATCTCGACGTGCTATCGCCCGAGGACCGGCCGGCCGCGGCCGAAGAAAATAGGGCCGCCGGCGCCTGCGCAGGTGATGGGCGTGCTGTACGACTCGATCTTCCTGGACTTGCTGGATCAGGACGTCATGCACCTTTCGCGGATCAACACGCTGATTCGGGATCTGCCGATGGAACGCCGGCTGGGCATGCGGATCGTCAACCTGCACGTCATCCGGCCTTCGGTCGATCTCGGCGATCTCGCGAACGACTTCGAGTTGGAGCTGCCGCCGACGTTCCGGTATCTCACGCGGCGGCTCGGGACGCGACGCGAGCGCTCGCAGGGCATGCTCAGCACGGTGATGTTCGAGCCCGGCTATCTCAACAAGCTCATCGAGCTGGGTGAGCAGGACGGCAAGGCCGCCGCACCCGACGTCGCGCGGTTTCTCGCGGACTAGCACCCGACGTTTCAATCGCCGCCGCTGGTCCCCTTGAACTGGTCGCCGTCGTCCGCGAACAGGACGTTGAAGCTCGTCAGCGAGCCATAGCAGCCACTCACGTAGCTTTGCAGCTTCACCTTCACATCGTCCGGCAAGTCAGAGGCGTTGACCTGCTGCTCGAGCGTGCGGAGCCGGTTGCGCAGCATCACGACCTTGTGAAAGAAGGTCTCGATCGGCCAGGTCTTTTCCTGGAGGCCCGGTGTGCCCGGCCGCAGGACGATCGTGCCGCCGCGCCACTTCTCCGCCGGCGTCACGGCCGTGAGCCCCGACTCCTCGCGAATAATCCGCCGCAGTAGCAATTCGAGATCGGGCGTCTGTTCTGGCACCATGATTGGCGTCGCACTCCTTTCACGATCGCTCACGAGATCGAACGCGGCCGTGCTGGCCGGTGCGGACGCCCGCCGTGGCTCGCGTGCCGCGGGCGCTGTTGACGACGACACACTGGATTTCACTTCATGGGGTGCGTCGGGCGAGTCCGGGTTGATGCGCGGTCCGCCGCGATAGTTGTGCTCGCTGCGGCAGAACCCGCAGGTGACGCGCAGGGGCTGGCCCGCGGCGTCGGCCGCGATCACGGTGTGCATGCGATCGGTCTTGCAGGCACGGCAATAGTCCTCGACCGCGGACCCCGCCCGGTACGTTCGAATCACCTGCGACACGGCACTATCGTCTCATGGCGGAGGTCAGGCGCCGCCGCTGCCGGTGCTCCGCATCTCGCGCGACCAACGGAGCGAGTCGGCAAACACTTTGGGCAGCAGTGAGGGATCGATCTTGGCGTGGCGCGCGATCCGCTCGGCGGTTTCCCAATCGCCGTGTTCGTAGGCAATGACGCAGTCGAGCAGACGCCGCGTCGCATTGTCTTCACCGAGCAGCGCCGCCTCGGTTTCGTCGGCGAGCGGCAAATCCGCCAGCACGACTTTCATGGGCCGCCCCAGAATCACGTCAAGCAGCGAGCACATCCCCGCGAGGAAGCCCTCCGACGCCGCGTCCTCCCCGCCGGCGCTGCCCGCGAGCAGCTCGCAGCAGCGCGCTCGCACCGTCGCCATCACGACCAGCTCGGAGTGCGCCTGGTCGTTGAGGCCCGCCAGCGACCAGAGCGACGCCCACCGGCGCACGGTGTCACGGCCGAGCAGGACGAGCGCCTGCCGAATCGACTGCACGGGCACCTGCAGCATGTACGCGGCCGAGTTGACCGTCCGCAGGATCCGGTAACACAGCGACGCGTCGTGCTTGATCAGCTCTTCGAGCTGATACACCGACAAGTCGGGCACGTGGAGCGCGCGCAGCAGGCGCAAGTTCGCCATCTGCTGCCCAGGCACCTCGCGCCCCTCCGCGATGATCGGCCGGCCGAAGAAGAATCCCTGGAAGTAGGTGTAGCCCTCGCGCACCGCTTGATCGAAGAGGTCCATCGTCTCGATGGACTTCGCGATGAGGACGGGCGAGCTGTTGGTGCGGACCTTCTCGATCCCCTTCCGCCCTTCCGGATCGGTCGTCATGAAATCGACCTTGAGGAAGTTGGCGAGCGGAACGAGATCCGCGGTCCAATCGGTCAGGACGAAGTCGTCGACGGCGATCTGGTAGCCGGCATCGCGCAGCGCCTTGCACGCCGCGACGACGTCGGTGTCCGCTTCGATATCGGCTGCCAGCTCGAGCACGACGCGCTCGGGTGGAAGCACGGACGGGATGCCGTCGAGCAGCAGACGCCGGCTGACGCCGACGAACGCGCGCCGGCCGTCCGTCAGCGTCTCGAGGCCGATCGAGAGCAACGCATCCGAGATGACGCGAGCCGCGGTGAAATCGAGCGCCGCGCCGCTCGGATCGGCGTTCTGAGAGGCCCGAAACAAGAGCTCGTAGCCGTAGACACGCCGGTCCCGGTTAAGGATCGGCAAGCGGGCGACGAAAACCTGTGCGCCGGTGGCCGGCGCCTTTGCGGTCCCCTTCATAACGTAGCCGCTCCGGCCGGGAGTGCAGGCAGACACCCCGGCGGTGGGCTACGGAAGGAATCGGCAGATCGCAGGCGGACCTTTGGCTGCCGCCCGGAGCCCCGAAATGCTAGCTGGCGCGGACGTTCTCGGCGCGCGGCCCCTTCGGTCCCTGGCCCGCTTCGAACGTGACCGACTGACCTTCCCGCAGCGACTCGAACGACTGGCACGCGGACTGGTGGAAGAAATATTCCCGACCATCCTGACCAGCAACGAACCCGAAGCCCTTTTCACTCACCAGACGCTTGATCGTTCCATTCATGGCTGCCATGTGACCTCCCGAAACGTTCTCTCGTGTCGTGACTCGCAAACGCTACGCGCTCCCCATCAAGCCCTCGTTGTGTTGTGTGTTGTCGGAGGTAGGTGGCGGCGGGACGCGATGAGTCGACGCGTAGTTGAGAAAAACGACAGCGCAGTATACATCCCAACTGGCGCTATGGGAACCACGCCAGTCCAGAAATAGCTGATACCCTTTTGAACGTGCCGGCCTTCACGCCGACCCCGGAAGACAAGTTCACCTTCGGCCTCTGGACGGTTGGGAACCCCGGCCGCGACCCGTTTGGCGAGGCCGTTCGAACGCCGCCGGATCCCGTCACCATCGTCCATCGTTTGGCGGCCCTCGGTGCTTACGGAGTCAACCTCCACGACAACGATCTGGTCCCGATTGATGCGACTCTAGCTGACAGAGAGCGCATCGTTGGTGCATTCCAGAAGGCGCTTCGCGAAACCGGCCTTCGGGTGCCGATGGCCACGACCAACCTCTTCACGGACCCGGCCTTTCGCGACGGTGCCTTTACGTCGCTCGATGCCTCGGTCCGGGCCTACGCACTGCAGAAGACCATGCGCGCGATGGAGTTGGGCGTCGAGTTGGGGGCCACGACCTATGTGTTCTGGGGAGGCCGCGAGGGCGCCGAGGTCGACGCCGCGAAGGACCCTCGGGACGGCATCAAGCGGTTTCGAGACTCGCTGAACTTTCTCTGCGAGTTCGTCCGGGATCGTGGCTACAACCTGCGCTTCGCCCTCGAGGCCAAGCCCAACGAGCCGCGCGGCGACCTCTACTTCGCCACGACGCCGGCGTACCTGGCGTTCATCGAGACACTGGATCATCCCGACATGGTGGGCGTGAATCCCGAAGTCGCCCACGAGCAGATGATCGGCCTCAACATGTACCACGTCGTCGCGCAGGCGATCGACGCGGGGAAACTGTTTCACATCGACTTGAACGATCAGAAGTTCCTCAGGTTCGATCAGGATCTGCGCTTCGGATCCGAATCGATCAAGACGCTCTTCTTCCTGGTGAAGCTCCTCGAAGAATCGGGGTACGACGGTCCGCGGCACTTCGACGCGCACGCGTATCGCACCGAGAACGTCGACGGCGTGTGGGACTTCGCGCGCGGCTGCATGCGGACCTATCTGATTCTGAAAGACAAGGCGCGGCGCTTTCGCGAGGACACCGAGATCCAGTCGTTGCTCGCGGAGATCCGCGCGGCGGATACGGAACCGGTGCCGCGCTACAGCCGCGACGGCGCCGCGGCGCTCCTGTCGCGGGCGTTCGACCGGCGCGCCCTGGCCTCACGCGCGCTCCCGTACGAGCGACTCGATCAGTTGGTGATCGACCTCTTACTGGGCGTCCGCTGAGAGACGACGCCTCTCGCAGTCCGCGTACTTCTCTCTGAGCTCAACGTAGACCCTCACGTTCGCGGGCTCGGGTGCGATCCTCGAGGCCGCGACAGGCTCTGCGAGGCCGCGCACGATCTCCGTCCACGGGACTTCCTGCCCTGATGCCAGCGCATCGGCGTGCCAGGCGCGCAGCGCAGCGCCGAGACACGCCGAGTTGCCAGCGTCGAACTGATAGACGTCGGCGTCGAAGACGTCGGCCATGACGCGCAACAGATCGCGATTCGCCGCGCCGCCGCCGGTCGCGTGAATGGCGCGGACCTTGACGGGGGCGCCACGCGTCATCCACGCGGAGTGATTGGCCATCGACATCATCTGTGCCTCGACCACCGCGCGCACGTTGGCCGCCGCGTCGGCGCGGTCGAGCCCGATCCGGTGCACGCCGGGGTTCGGCACGTCGGGCGTGATCTCCGGTTCGAACCACGGCAGCATCATCGCCCCGCGGTTACCCGGCGGGGTCGCGCCCAGCGCGGCTGAGAATCCATCCCAGTCCAGTCCGTAGTCGTCGCGAATCCGCTCGCGCGCGAGTGACCCGTTCTTGAAGCACGTGAGCCCCATGTAGTCGCCGGTCGGTGACGCGAACACGTGTCCGGTGCCTGACTCGTCGACGCGCGGCTGGCCCATCAGTCCGAACACGGTGTCGCTGGTGCCGAGCGATACCGCGAGCCGATCCTCGGTCACGAGCCCGGTCCCGACGAGACTGCTCGGGTTGTCGCCGGTCCACGCGACGATGCGGGCGGCCGGCAGTCTGTAGCGCTCGCGCCAGAACGGCGCCAGCGCGCCGACCACCGTGTGGGATGCCACGATCGACGGGAGGCGCCGGCGAAGAGCCGGCGCCGTCGCTTCCAACGCGTCCGGCAGCCAATCGCGATTGGCGAGATCCATGAGGTTCATCCCCGACGCGTCTCCAGGATCGACCGGCGCGTCACTCCCGGAGAGCAGCGAGGCCAGGAACGAGCTGACGAGGTGCACGCGCGCCGTCGCCTGGTACGCGCGCGGCTCGTGTGTGAAGCACCGGCGAATCTGCGCCGCGGTGAAGCGCTCGAAAGCACGCGATCCGGTGAGGCGAGCGAGGCGTTGGCCTCCGCCCATCGCGAGCGCGATCTCTCCGCACTCCTCCGAAGTGCTCGAGTCCATCCAGATAGGCGCGACGTCGCGCGCGAAGATGCCGTCGAGCTGATCCACCAGAGGGCGCGCCGGATCGAGCGCACTCACACGAGGCGCCGCCTCGCCATTCAGATACACACTGCCGTGCTGTTGCGCGTCGCCCGCAACGGCCGCCAACTCCGACAACGGCAAGCCACTGCGCGAGAACGCCTCGAACATCTGGTCCAGCGCCTCCGCCCACATGCGCGGCGACGATACGGCCACACGCGCATCGTCATTCGGCAACACACCGTGCCGCGTGCCGTACGCCGGAAGCGCGGCGTCAAAGTTCAGGGAGTGCTGCCAGACGACGGAGCGCTGGCCGCGATCGACGAGGAGCGCAATCGCAGAAAGACTTTGTGTACTGGAATCAAGGCCGAGATACAGCGCCATGACAGGGCGCCGAGACTATCACGCAGCAAATCAGCTTCCGACGGTCGCTTTCTGCTGCTGCATCTCATGCCAAACCGGGCAATCCGAGCAGTCGTTGCCGGGGCCATTGCGGCGCATCGTCCGGTAGGGGTACTCGCAGATCCAAATCTTGTGAGTCATGACCCGGCCCTTCACGCGCGCACCCTGGATCTCCTCCCAGCGGCACTTTGTCCGCGCCGGCGCGCATTTCGCTGTGGTCGTGGCCATGGACGGCCAAACTGATGGCAAGGTCCGTACCCACTTCTGCTCGGACGAAAGCCTCAGGGAATCGACAAACCGCCGGCGGAAACGGCCGCGCGCCGAGCGCGCAGATTGTGTCAGGGGCGCCACTTGCGAAATCGGCGCGCGGTGGCGGGTGTCAGTCGAGTCTCAAAACCGCCGGCTCGAGCGGCAGGTCGCGGGGGTCGCCCTCGTAGAACACCCGCTCCAGGAAGAGGCCCGCCGCCGGCGCCGTGAACTGGGCGGGCAGCAACGAGTCCGGGGCCACCCCGGGGCGCGTGAGCGCGGCGACCTCGGCGGCGGTGGACCTGCCGGCGCCCACTTCCACGAGGACGCCGACCATCCGCCGCACCATCTTCCAGAGGAAATGGGAGCCGGCCACTCGAATGAGGACGAGATGCGCGTGCTCGACAATCGCGAGGCCATCGACCAGCACGCGCGTGGACTTTTCTTCCGGGTCGTCGTCGGTGAACGCACGATAGTCGCTGAACCCCGCGAGGGCCTCGCCGGCTTCGCGCATCGCTTCCAGATTCAGCTCGTCCTTCACCCACCAGACGAATGGCTTGCCAAACGCCGTTCGCCGACGCGCGATCTGGTAGAGGTAGCTGCGAGCGACCGCACTATGGCGCGCGTGAAATCGAGGCGACACGCGCTCGGCCGCCAGCACGTTGATGTCGGCGGGCAACGCCTCGTTCACCCGGGCGACCAGCGTCGCCGGCGGCAGCGTGGCGGTCAGGTCCGCATGCGCCACCTGTCGGAGCGCGTGAACGCCGGCATCCGTGCGGCCTGACCCGTAGGTCTCGATGCGCGACGAGCGCGTCGCCTCGCCGAGGGCGCGCACGAGTTCCCCTTGCACGGTTCGCGCATTCTTCTGAATCTGCCAGCCGCTGTAGCGCGTGCCGGCGTATTCGAGTGTGAGTTTGTAGCGGGGCATCTCTCAAACTTCAAACTTCAAACGGTAAGGTTCAAACTGAACCTGGAACCCGAACGTGGAACCCGGAACCTGGAACCGTGAACGAAGAGTGTATTCTCTGATCATGTTCGTGAAGCGCTTCTTCGAGCCCAAGCTGGCGCAATCCAGCTATCTCGTCGGATGTGCCGCGGCCCGAGAGGCGCTCGTGATCGACCCGAATCGCGACGTGGAGCCGTACGTGCAGGCCGCCGAAGCCGAGGGCGCGCGCATCACGCACGTCACCGAGACGCACATCCATGCGGACTATCTCTCCGGAAGCCGCGAGCTCGCCGCGCGCACGGGCGCGACGCTGCATCTTTCTGACGAGGGCGATCCCGCCTGGAAGTACGGCTTCATGGGCGATCCGCACACGGTGCCAGCACGTCACGGGGATCGGTTCATGGTTGGCAGCGTCGCCATTGACGTCGTCCATACGCCCGGCCATACGCCGGAGCATCTGACATTCCTCATCACCGACGGCGCGGCGGCAAACGAGCCCATCGCGGCCGCGACGGGCGACTTCATCTTCGTCGGCGACGTCGGCCGGCCCGATCTGCTCGAGCGCGCCGCCAACATCGCGGGCACGATGGAATCGAGCGCCCGCGCGCTCTACGGCAGCGTGCGGACGTTTGCCTCGCAGCCGGACTGGCTGCAGATCTGGCCCGGACACGGCGCCGGATCTGCCTGTGGCAAAGGCATCAGCGCCATTCCCCACAGCACGCTCGGCTACGAGAAGCGCTTCAATTGGGCATTTCAAACCGGCTCGGAGACCGAGTTCGTGTCGCGCGTGCTGGCGGGCCAGCCCGAGCCACCGGCGTACTTCGCGATGATGAAGCGGCTGAACAAGGATGGTCCGAAGATTCTTGGCGGCTTCCCGCAGCCGGCCCGTCTCGATCCGGGCGCGTTGCCGGCACTGCTGCGTGACGGCGCCCTCGTCGTCGACACGCGGCGCGCCACCGACTTTGCCGTGGGCCACGTGCCCGGCACGATCAACATTCCGCTGAGCGCATCGTTCACGACGTGGGCCGGCTGGCTCGTGCCCTACACGACCGACTTCTACCTGATTGCCGACCGACCCGAGGCCGTCGCCACCGCGGCGCGCGATCTCGCGATGATCGGCCTCGATCGCCTGGCCGGGGTCTTTGACACGATGGCGCTCGACACGTGGCGCGCGGCGGGGCGGCCGTTTGGCACCGTCGGCCAGCTCGAGCCTCCGGATCTGGCCGAGTCGCTGCGCTACGGCCGCGTCACGCTGGTCGACGTCCGCAACGGCGCGGAATGGCGATCCGGTCACATCGACGGCGCCCGGCATATTCCGCTCGGCTATCTCGTCGAGCAGGCCGGCAGCCTGCCCAAGGACGGTGCGATCGTCGTGCACTGCCAGGGTGGCTCTCGATCGGCGATTGGCGCGAGCCTGCTCCGCGCGCACGGATTCGATCGCGTCCTCAATCTCACGGGTGGCATCTCCGCGTGGACGAACGCGGGATTGCCGACGGTGTCCATCTAGACATGCCGAAAGAACGGACCACCCCCGAGGCATCCGCCGAGCAATTCGGCATCGGCAAGATTCAGCGACATCTGTTCGTCTGCACGGGCCCCGATTGCACGACGCCGGAAGAAGGCGACGTGACCTGGGACTACATCAAGCGGCGGATGAAGGAACTCAACCTCACGGGACCTGACGGACCCGCGTATCGGACACGCTGCAAGTGCTTTCGGATCTGCACCGGTGGACCGATTGCGGTCGTGTACCCGGAAGGTGCGTGGTATCGCGGCGTGACGCCGCAGAATGCAGAGCGCATCATTCAGGAACATCTGATCGGGGGGCGAATCGTCGAGGATTCGTGCTTCGCCCGGAATCCGCTGTTTCTGGGCCACGACGAACCACGATAAGCTCGTCGGATGCGCCGGCACGTGTTCCAGGCCTGGGGCCAGATACTCAGCGGCTACCGACCGAACCTCTCCATTGAAATCACGCGTGAGTGTCCACTGCGCTGCCCCGGCTGCTACGCCTACGGCGATGACCACCTCGGCGGCGGTGTCGTGTTGCGCGAGCTCGCCGATCTGAAGGGCCAGGCGCTCATCGATGGCGTGCTCGATGTCGTCGCACGTCATCGTCCGTTGCATCTATCGATCGTCGGCGGTGAGCCACTCGTGCGGTTTCGCGAGCTGGACGAGTTGCTGCCCCGTCTCACGCGCACGGGCGTTCACGTCCAGGTCGTGACGAGCGCCGTGCGCCCGATTCCGGCCAGTTGGGCGACGCTCGAGGGGCTTCAGGTGTGCGTCTCGATCGACGGCCTGCAGCCCGAGCACGATGTGCGCCGCGCGCCGGCGACGTACGATCGCATCCTCAAGCACATCGCCGGACAGCAGATCACGGTGCATTGCACGATCACGAAGCAGCAATCCGCGTCGGGATACGTGACGAAGTTCGTGGACTTCTGGGCGCCGATTGCCGAAGTGCGCCGCATCTGGTTCAGCCTCTACACGCCGCAGCTCGGCGAGGACTCCGCGGAGCGTTTGCTCCCCGCCGACCGCGCGCGCGTGGTCGGCGAGATCTCGGAGCTCGCGGCTCGTCATCCAAAGCTTTCGGACCTGCGGCCGTCGCTGCTGGCGAGCTACCTTCGGCCGCCACAGAACCCCGACGAGTGCATCTTCGCGAAGACGACCACCTGCCTCTCGGCGGATCTGAAACGTGCGATCACACCCTGCCAGTTCGGCGGGAATCCGGACTGCGCCCAGTGCGGCTGCATGGCGTCGGCCGGTCTCGACGCGATAGGTCGCTATCGGCTGGCGGGCGTCGTGCCGTTGCGGGCGATTCTCAATGGCTCGCGTCGCGTGGGCGACCGCGTCCGGCGCCGGCGGGAGTCGCGCCTGTGATAGTGTGTCCGGCTGTGCGCCCGTAGCTCAGTTGGATAGAGCGCCGGGCTTCGAACCCGTAGGTCGGGGGTTCAAGTCCCTCCGGGCGCGCCATGTTCGAAGCCTGCGAAGCGGAATACCGGGACTTCGCAGGCTTCGAACAAGCTTCGAACTTCAAACTTCGAACTTCAAACCTTGGTGGCCGCCTCCGGCGGCATCATTTTTTTGAGGGGGCGCTCATGAAGTTTGAACTTTGAAGTTCGAAGGTTCGGCCACCGAAGGTGGCCGACGTGCGCCCGTAGCTCAGCTGGATTAGAGCGTTGGCCTCCGAAGCCAAAGGTCGCAGGTTCGAATCCTGCCGGGCGCGCCATCCCCCGTCGCTCGCGAGGAATTCAAGGCGAGCTATGGGGGATGGCGTAGACGCTTCTGCCCACCGAAGCGGCTGGGCCGCGAAGGTGGGCCGGGCGCGCCATTCCCGCCGCCTTGCGGCGGCGGAAGTTGGAAGTTCGAAGTTAGAAGTTCGAAGCGAGGCGGTCGCCGTCGGCGACAACTTCGAGGAGTTCGGCGAGAGGCGAGTAGAATATTGAAGCCGGGCGCGCCGCGCCCCGCCACCGTTCGAACTTCACAGTTCGAACTTCGAACTTCGCCGCGCGCAGCGCGGCGCATGTGGGCCCGTAGCTCAATTGGTAGAGCAGCAGACTCTTAATCTGTTGGTTGAAGGTTCGATTCCTTCCGGGCTCACCAACCTTCGCTCACGCTTGCCATCGTTGGCGTGAGCTACGGTTGGCAAGCCACGCGAAGGTTGTCCACCGTAGCGCGTCGCGCGAAGGTGGACTCACCCGGCCAAACCCCACCGGCGCATTCCTCGACACGATCGACTAGAGTCTGCGGAGCATGCGCTCGCGCAAGATTCGCGTGCCGGCCGCGGGCGTCAAAGTCCGGCTGGGATCTGGACAGGGCGACCTCTTGAACGTGAGCTTGTCAGGCGCCTTGATCCGCCTCGACCAGGAACTCCCCGTCGGATCGACCTGGCCCCTCCACATGTGCTCCGCCAAGGTTGAGTGCCGGATCGTGCGTTGTGCCAAGGAACCGGCCCTGAGCGGGGCACCCGGTCCGCAACAGTGGATGGTCGCGGTGGTCTATGGGAACTTGTCGACAGAGGCCACGAAGCTGGTCCGCGAGCTAGTCGCCGAGATGTACCAGCGGACCGGCACGTCGAGGACCTGACCACCTCGCCTCCAGCGCGCCGCCGGTTTTGCCGAAACTAATGAGGATGGACGTCCCCTCGTGCCCGTGACGCTGCGGCTCTGGCTCGGTGAGTCGCTGCGCTGGTATCTGATTCGTGCCAAGCATCCGCTGAAGGGCTACCTGGTCGGACATTTCTGGAGCTGGTTCTGCAAGCCGCGGCTGTGGATCCGCTACGACACCGACGCGGCGATTACCGTCTGCCTGCGGGATTACCTCCAGCAACGCATCTTCTTCGACCGCGCGTACGAACGGCCGCTCCTCGACTGGCTCGCGCGTGAGCTGCGGCCCGATGACGTGTTCTGGGACGTCGGCGCCAACATCGGCGCGGTGACGCTCTTCGCCAGCGGCCGCTGCCGCCGCGTCGTCGCGTTCGAGCCCGATCCGCGATCGCTGTCGCTACTGCGCCAGCATGTCGACGTCAATCGGCGGACGAACGTCGAGATCGTCCCGGCGGCCCTCGGGGAGGAGCCAGGGCGCGCGACGCTGCACCAGGCGCCGGCGGCAAACACGGGCATGACGACATTGATGACCGGCCGCGTCCGCGCCGACGTCCCGCAGGTGGACGTTCGCGTCGAGCGGGCCGACGATCTGCTCGCCGCGTCACGCTACGAGCGGCCCAACATCATCAAGATGGACGTCGAAGGCGCTGAGCATCTCGTGCTTCGCGGCGCGACGAAGTTGCTCGCGAGCGGATCGGTGCGCGCGATTGCGTTCGAAGACCGCCGCAGCAGCGATGGCACACCCGCCAACGCGGCGTTGGCCGCCTGCCTCAGTGACGCCGGCTACGTCGTCGACTTCGTCGTCCCTTCCGACGAGAAGCTGGACGATGGGATGGCGAACTTCGTGGCGGTGCCGAAGGGCGCCCGGCGGGCGTCGCCATGACGAGCCCGCTCGTGAGCGTCGTGATGCCGGCCCACAACGCGGCACCGTGGATCGGCGAAACCCTTCAATCCGTGCTGCGCCAATCGCATCCGGCCGCGGCGCTCGAGATCATCGTCGTCGACGACGGATCGACGGATGGCACGGCGGGGCTTGCGGCGCGCACGCTCGCGACGAGCTCCATCGCGCACGTTGTCGTCGAGGCTGGTGGCCGCGGCGGTCCCAGCCCGGCCCGCAATCTCGGCTGGCAGCGCGCGCGAGGCGAGTGGATTCAGTTCCTGGACGCCGACGACCTGCTGGAGCCGGACAAGATCGCCGTCCA
>Ga0137427_10000345_pt1 | contig 24801 bp, 5 predicted proteins | sample EasRivERMZT700_2_FD_102309 | JGI IMG/M metagenome (GOLD analysis project Ga0137427, IMG submission 102309) | Soil microbial communities from meander-bound floodplain in the East River, Colorado, USA - East River MetaG ERMZT700_2 | ecosystem: Environmental > Terrestrial > Soil > Floodplain ...
GCTTAATGCGTCTACGAAGGTACTCGGAACCAAAACGCCTCTAACCAGCAACTCAGTCGTTGGTAAAATTCCCCGACCTCTGAGCGTTACTCTGCCACCGGGTATGACGACCGGTGGATCGAACCCGTCAATTACCGGTACCGGATTCACGATCGTAATGGACAGCGAGTTGGAATTGAGGACTGGACCGCTCGTGGTCGCTGGGTTTCGAACCTGGATGTCCGCTGATCCAGTCGCTGCGATGACAGGGATCGTTGCGACCAATTCCGTCGCCGACGTCGCCAGAGTCAATAGGGGTTCTCCTCGCAGCAAGACCACCGAACCCGGTCCAAAATTCGTGCCTGTTAAGCGAAGCTGTCCGCCGGCCGGAACAAGCAGAGGATCAACTTGCGTAATCGTTGGCGCAAGCGAGGTCACTTCAATTTCAAAAGCGTTCGACGCTCCACCACCTGGAGGCGGAGTGGCTACCACGATGGTCACTCGTCCCAGAGGTAACGGCGCCGGGAACGCTGCCGTAAGTTGAGTCGCAGACACAAAAGTTGTCTGAAGGATCTGTGTTCCGGCCAGAACCGTGGACGTCGCAATAAAGTTGCGGCCGGTGACCGTGAGAACAACGTTTTGTTGATCTCCACGCAGTCGGTTGGGCGTAACGTTCTCGATAACCGGAATAGAGTTGTCCACCGATAGCGGACGGATCTCGCTTTGTCCTCCGCCCGGCGCCGGATTGATCACCTGAACCTCGAGCGTTGCTGCGACTCGCATTAACGCGGCCGGTATGGTCACCACGAGGAGGGTGCCTGAATCGAACACGGAATCAACCGCTGTGCCATTTACCATCACACGCGAATTGCCGGCAAAACCGGTTCCCGTCAATGTGACGACTGCACCAAACACCACCGTTGGGGCCTGGATAGGCAATCTGGCTGGCGTAATCGACGCCAGTGTCGGAACGGCACTCGTTATCGTGAACAGACCGCCTTCAGCCGCGCCGCCGCCGGGCGGAGGATTAGTGACACCGATCCTGAACTGACCCGACCGTCGCATAAACCCATCAGGAACGGTTCCTCGCAACAGCGTGGTGGACACGAACGTTGTGGGGATTCTTGTCCCTCCAACCGTAATCTCAGAACCGCTTCGGAAATTCGTTCCGCTCACTTCGATGGGCATCGACGCCGAACCGGCAACTGCGTCGCCAGGATTGAAACCGGTTATTGTCGGAGCGACGTTCAGAACGCTGACTGAGAACGAAGCGCTACCGCCGGCGGGCGCCGGATTCAAAATTATTCCGGGCAATCGGCCTGGATCTACAAGCATGCTGGCGGGCAAATCAAAGGTGATCGAATTACCGGAAACCGTTCCGTCGATTCCACCCAATGTCGCCATTGTCGCCCCAATGAAGCCCCCGCCGGTTACCGTCACGCGAGTAGCGGGCGAACCCGATGGAATCGAAGCAGGCGATACATCCGACACGCTCGGCGCCGGATTGGACACAGCGTCCACTGTGAATGGCAGTGGTCCGCCCAATCCGCCACCTGGAGCCGGATTGGTCACGGACACCTGAATGATTCCAGGAGGGAGTTCCGATTGCGGAATCGTGACGCTCATGCTCGTGGCCGTCACGGTTGTCGGCGAGTGCTGGTTCCCGCCGAAATTGATGATCGACGTGATGTTGAAATTGTTACCCGTGAGCGTCAGCAAGACATTGCCACTGCCCGCCTGTGCGCTGGTTGGAGAGATGCTGATCAGCAGCGGGACCGAATTCTGTGGAGCAATTTGAGTTGACTGGGGATTGGTCGGAGGTGCAGATTCTCCACCGCCAGGGCCGGGATTGCTGACGCCGACGTTGAACTGTGTCGAGGTGACCTGATTAAAGACGCCGCCCTTCGACGAATCCACTTCGATATTTCGCCGCAACAACAGATCCAGGGTGGCCGCAGTCACTTCTGCGCGGATTTCGGTTGCCGACACATATGTGGTCGGCAGTGCAATTCCATTAAGCGTGACTACCGACGTCGGAAGGAATCCCGCTCCTCGCAGAGTCAGCGTGAAAGTGCCGCCACCGGCAGGGAAAGTTTTAGGTTGAACGTCATCGACTCTGGGACGTGGATTCGGAATGCGGACGACGATTATGTCGTTCGAGCCGAAATTCGCGACAATTCCGCGTTGATTATCAGGATCGACCGCAACCCCGAACGGAGCTGAGCCAACCGGTACGGTTGTAATCTCGCGCGTGCCGAGATTGAGCACAGTAATCGTACCCAGGACGCCCGTGTTCTGCTGGGTGACGGTCACGCCGCTGTTCGTGATCAGTGCACTGTTCGTCGTCACATGGATCGCGACGTCCGTCGGGCCTTCACCGACGGGAACTCTGGCAATCGACGTCCGTGTGCCGAGATCGATGATCGACACGTCGTTTGAACTCGCGTTCACGACGACGGCCTGGTTGGTCGCCGGGTTTATCGCAACGCCTCTCGGAAAGCTGCCGACAGTCAAGTTTCCGAGAGCCGCATTCGTACGAGCATCAAAGAAGGTAACGTTGTTCGAGCCGCGGTTCGTGACGAGTCCGATATGTGTGGTCGGATTGACCGCGATTCCTGTCGGCCGGGAACCGGCCGAGAAAGTACCAACTACTGCTTGAGTCGCCAGGTCGATTACGCTGACGTTGTCGGTCAGACCATTGGCAACGAAAGCCTTGCTCAAGTCGAGATCAAGGGCGATTCCGCTGGGGAAATCGCCGACCTTGATTCGCTTGGTTTCCTGATTCGTTCTAAGATCGATGACGCTGACTTCACCCGAACCCGCGTTGCTAACCAACGCAATGTCACGTCCCGGATCTATCGCGATACCATCCGCGGGGCTCCGGCCGACCCCGACCTCGGCGATTGTTACGAACCTTTTCAGATCAATGACCGAAACCGAATCATTGGACTGATTCGTTACCAGCGCGGTTCCTCGTTTTGCGTCGTACGCCACACCCGATGGGGCTGATCCGCCGGTGCTCCGTCCCTCAATCAAGGGATTACTCGGGAACGGGTTGATGATGAATTCGAGACGTCCCGAAATGCCGCCACCGGGAGGAGGAGTCTCTACAAAGATACTCACAGTCCTCGCCACCGCTAACTGCGCCTGCGGCAGGATGGCTTGAAGTTCCGTCGAATTGATAAAAGTTGTCGGAATCAGCTCACCGTTGAATCTGACAACCGATGTCGGAGTGAAGTTATTACCCAGAATGCGAAGGTTGAACGTGCGGTTCCCGGCAAATGTTGCAGAAGGCGTGAGAAAACTGGCGATCGGCGGGGTCGCCGGAGTCAGACCTCCGGCCACGAAGTCCACTCCATCGGCATTCGACCTGTCGATGCTGACCGTTTTTTCCACCGGGACAATCGAAGCTCCGACTTTAACGGCGGTGATTTTGTACTCACCTCGTGGCAATTGCCCGAAAACAAACCGACCTAAACCGTCCGTGAACCTGGTCGCTGAAACTGGTCCTGAGATCGTAATCTGAACGTCGCCGACCGGCTGACCATCGGAACGAACGGACCCGGTGATCGCTCCTGTTGTCTGTGCAGGAGGAAGGTAATCACCCGCAGGCAACTGCTGCGGCACGCTCGCCAAGGCAAACCCATTGGTGCTGCCGAAAAGCACCGCTCCGACCACGGGCTGCGACGAACGAAGGAATCCCCATCCACCAACCTGCTCGAGCGATGCCGGTAGAAGTTCACGAAAGAGCCGTCCAACGCGCTGTTTAGGACCGATCGTAAATGTGCCGCGCCCGACTGTCGTGCCATCCGGACGCATTGTGTAAAATTCAACGTTCGCCGGAGACGTCCCCGGATTCACGACCGTCAAGCCGGTAAAGAAGCCCGCACCTTCCGCGACTTGTGAAAACACCTCGTATCGCGTGGCCGAAGAAGATTCCGTACCCGCAACCAAGGCGAACGAAGGCGCCGTAGTATTGCCGTAACCGATATAGGTGGACAAGAATCCAAGAGACGCTTTGACTTCAATCCAACCTGTGTTGAGATCGCCGGTCGAAAAACCAAAGAGCTCTTCGACCGTGGTTCTCAGACCCCCGTTTGCTTCCAGCGAAATGCGTCTGGGATTCGTCGACAACGGCCAGAGCGTTCCGTCTTCTCGATAAGCTGTTAACGTCAGATCCTGACCAATGCCTCCGGCATTGGCGAAACCCAGCAGTGAAAGCCATCCCCCACCGGTGACGAACTGCGGCAAAATATAGGTCTGGCCGGGACTCGGACTCTGCCCGGACAACGCAATTGTTTCCCGGCGAACGTTTGAACCGTTGACCAGGTAATCCGCCACGACCTCATGGGCGATAAGTAACCGATTCGAACGGACTTTGACGTGAGAAGCACTCGTGAAGTCTGCGTCAACGAAAATAGTGTTGAGCGTCTGCCGGATCAATCCATTTCCGGAAAGAGTGACGTCTTTTACTGACAGCGATGTTCCATCGAAACCGTACAATGTCAGGTTGACTGCCGCCGGTTCCGGATTGATGTTGGTTACGGTGATTTCGGTCTTTGTCGCGCTGTCCTGAGCTGCAACAGGCAGGACCAATTCAGATCCTGCGGCAACCGTCCCCGCACCATCCAAATCCGTTAGAGCGGAATTGCCATTCAGGAAAAACCCGGTGAGTCCCGTCGTCCCGGAGGTCGCCTGCACCCATCCGTTGAAGTTTCCAGTCGTCCCAAAGATCTCGGAAAACTGCTGAGCGAGTTGGCCCCCTGCCGGAATGTTCAGCGTTACGGGATTCTTGATTCCCGGAAGTGAAGCCCGTATCCCATCAGGCTGGATTGCCGTGAATGTCACCGAAACCGGAGCCGGTGTTGGATTACCGACAGCAATTCCAGTGAACACGCCGGGTTCGGAAATCACTCTGGGGAAGTTCAGTACACTCTGTGAAAAAACCGGGCGGACTGAAGCAATGCAAAGCAGCAGAAAACCGACAAGGCGGCAAAACTGTCTCAAGCCTCTTCTCCGAATTAACTTTCTTTAATAGCCCAAACTGGAAGGGGACACCTTAAACGCTGATGGTACATTAGTAAAGCTTTAAACCAGGGATACGGGGATTTTGCGGCACACGTTAGGAAGTTTACGGATTTTTCACTTGACCAAAAATCTCATTTTTAACAGGCGGTTCTGGCTATCGTACCGTCAACTGGCTGGACGAAAGCGCGATCGAAGCAGAAGGAACGGTGTCACCGTTGGCGTTCGTTACGTCGAACGACAGTACACTCAAAGCTGACGAACCTGCTGAAATACCGGTGAATCGCAGTCTGGCAACGACGACGGTTCCTGAACTGGAAGGTGTTGTTTTGAAATCGTTGAGTGTCGCTTCACCTGCGGTGTTATCGATGTTGACTGTGATAGGCCTGCTGTTGAATGGGGCGTCACCGCCGCTGACATTGGCATCGGACAACTGAAGCACGCCAGGATTGAACCGCAACTTAACCTGATACGCCCCGACGGGAACCGGGCTGATCACCCGGACCTCAACGACCTCCGGATCCACCGTCAAAGGCCCGCCTCCTCCCGGGCTGTCGATCGCAGCCGAGAAACTGACGTTGCGGATATTTCGTAAAACCGAAATCGAAGTGGTTTGAGGGGTAAAAAACAATCCAGTTCGCAACGGTCTTAGGACATAGGTGCCGGCTGCAACGGACTTGATGGCAAACCTGCCCTGATAGTCGGTCCGAACGGAACGGTTGGTCGGGCCAGTCGTATCCACGGTGATATCCGCTGGAATCATGCCTGGCGGTGCCGAAATCGTTCCGGTAATCGTGTACAGGTCCGTTCGCGGGTTCGCCAACTGGAAGACCGATTCCGTAGATTGAGCGGGGATTTGAGTAATGAGGGCGAGGTTCCATGTACCGTAGATCTGCAGGGCGTGAACCGGCCGGGATGACCTGATCCACACTGTTCCGCTGGTTTCTCCCAAAACCTCGAGCATCATTTCCCGCAGCAAAAGCGCCCGCTTCTCACGCGCCGCCAGCGTGACCGCATAATCCGCAAGTTGGGAACCGTCGCGCGTGACGATCGACACCGTCACATCCGAAGAAGTATCCGACGGATTCAGGACGGCCAATCCTGTAAACAGGTCCGTAGGACTTGAGATGGCACCGGTCTGTTCTGCAATGTGCGATTGCATGAGACGAGTGGACGGAACCCTTCGAGCAGGCAATGCCGTGACGCCGCCTGTATCCGTTGCCGTGAATACCTGGAAACCTTCCAGCGAATTCGCTGCGGCGCTTGCCTGGACCCAACCCGTCACGAGGCCTGATGAGGTTAAGCTGAATAAGTTGCTGACACTTTCCCGAAACAATTCACCGGGCATCACGGTGACGGCACGCGATGACGCCCCTGGAGTTCCGTTGTCGAGGAAGAACGCGAAGGTCACATCGACAGGCGCCGAGGTAATGTTCTGCACGAATATCGACGTCACGTATCCGCCGCCCGTAGCGATATGCGGAAACACAAGATTCATGGCCGGCACATCAAGCCGTGCGTTGAGTAAAGCGATGTCCTTGATTCCGTCGCGAACGATCTCCGCGCCGATCATGGCGCCGGTTGCTTCTGCTCTCAAATACCCCAGGCCGATCTCATCGATTTGTAACAAGGATGCCACGGTAGCGATCGACTGGGCGCGGGCACCAAGACTGACAGACCCCGTCCGCACAACCTTGCCTGCCCCGTCATAGAGCGTCATTTGAACATCCATCGCGGAATTCGTGACATTTGTCAGGGTTAACTCTGTCGCCATCGTCCCTTGATGAGCAATCCATGGAAAGACCAGCGAGGTCCCGGCAGGGGCAAATTCACCTCCGTCTGACGAGGTTACGAAATCACCGTTCAGATAAAAGCCTGTGATATTGGATACGTCGGAATTGAGGCGCACCCAACCCGACTGGTTCTCAGAGTTTGGAAAGAGTTCCGTCGACAACCGGGCAATCTGTCCGGCGCTTGAAACACTGACAGTTGCGGGATTCGCAATCGTCCCACCGTTCTTGTCAAAATAGGTCAACGTAACCGTCGCGGGAAGGGCCGTCGGGTTTGAAATTGCGATTCCGGTGGCCGTGCCTGTTGTAGCGACGACACGCGGAAAGTAGAAGGTCGACTGTGCCTGAATGGGATCAACGGAGACGAGGTACAGACACGAGAGGAAGAGCCCGCACACCAGTTGCCGCACTTTCATAGTCCTCGTTGACGAAGCAGGTTCAGCCGTTCCTGAATCTGCTCCGAATACGCAGAGCGAACTTTGCCGAATTGTCCCAGATAGGACTCCAACACTTGCCGTGCCGATTGAGTATCATTTTTGGTCTGGTGCGCCAGCGATAGATTTAGCACGGCCGGTCCGTAGTCCGGTTGTATCCGCAACGTCGCGCGAAACTCGTCGATCGCCTGATCGATCAACTGCTGTCTCAGGTAAACAACACCGAGATCGTGACGGGCGTCCGTATAGTTTGGACGAATCATGACGGCTATCTTCAGATGGTCTGCGGCTTTCTGAAATTCGTTGGCGGCGCTATACAGGCTGCCCAGACTGCGCTGAGCTTCTGCGGCCAATGGCCCGTCCGACAGGCCGCGAAAAACCTCTTCGGCCGACGCTTTGTCGCCCGACCGAAAGTACGCGCTGCCGAGGCTCAATCGGAATGAGGGCAGGTCGGGCCGCAGATACACGGCTTTCTTGTAGCTTTCGACGGCTTCCTTCAATTTACCTTGAAGTGTCAAAGCTTCACCTCGATTGAAGAAAGCTGCAAACGCGGAAGGATTGATCGTTATGGCACGATTGGATGCGACTATGGATTTGTCGATTTCGTTCTTTCTCAGATAAAGCACCGAAAGGTTAATGAAGCCTTCGGTGTACTCGGGAGCAATTTCAGTCAGTCTCACCAACGTCTTCTCGCCGCTCTCCAACTGTCCGGTATCGATCTGTATCGCGGCCATATTTGAGTATGCCGCATGGATATCGGGCTTCAACGCAAGAGCACGTTCATATTCACGGATAGCGTCGTCTCGCCTTCCTGCATTCTGATATGCCGCGCCAAGATTGAAACGTGCCCGGGCCTTTTGCGGCGATTTAATGACGGCATCTTCCCAAAGCGTCACGTTATTTGCAAAAACGGCGTTCCTTTGGATCGTCATAATTGAAAGAATCGCAACCACGACGATTGGAGCAACGATTCTTAACGACGGATACGAAACCGAAAGCCGGCGAAAAAGTGCGGCTGCCAATAATGCAACGCCAAGGCCGGGAATATAAGCGCGATGCTCCAGGACAACGTCTGCCAAAGGAATAACGGTATACGCAGTCAACGGTGAAATCAGAATCGCTGCGAGTCCGCTGCTGAGCAGGACATCTTTCCGCGAAAAACGAACCCCAAGCCACACAATCACACCCAACACCATGACTGAGACAAGAAACTCAGGACTGTACCAGTGCTCAACGGGGAGGATGTGAGGATCGGCGTTCAGGCCCATCGGAACAATCATTCGCGGCAGATAGTAACCGACGATCGCCGTTATATAGGTTCGAATGAACATCAAAGGCTGCAGGACGGTGTCAAACCCGGCGTTAACCAGAACTTTGTTATCCATGACCGTCGTGAACAACGATTGAAGCTGTTGCCGCATGGTTACCGCAGCAAGCAAGGGAAGCACTGCCAATATCACGACGTATTTCCAATTCGTCGTTGCGCTACGCAGCCAGACGATCGCAGCCAGCAGCGCCGGAAGTGCTATTGCTTCCTGTTTCGCCTGCCATGCCATAAGGCCGCAGATGCCAGCTAACGCCAGAAACAACCAGCGGCGAGCGGATAGGACAGATCCATCGGTCGCCCATAGAAAGAAAAGTATTGCCAGGAAATAGAAGACGCCACAGAGGACGGATGATCGTCCTGCGATATAGCTGACCGCGCCGGATAGAAGCGTATGCACACTGAAGACGGCGCTTCCGGCAAATGCCAGGTACCTGGCCTGCGCGTCACGACCTCCAAGTTCATAAATGATGACGTACACCAACAGGACGTTGATCACATGCAGCACAAGATTGAAGATGTGATAGCCCTGTGCCGAGACGCCGCTCCAGTAGTAGTTCAAACCATAGGTTGCAAAAAGCAGTTGGCGCCATCCGGCGCCGACAGCCACAACGTCCCCCAGGGTATGAATATTGAGGAGTTGAGGATTCTGGAGCACGATCTGTTGATCATCGAAAACGAAGTCACCGTTCAGACTGTTTGCATAAACAGCAACCGTTAAAGCGATAAGAGCTAAAAGCGGAACCGCGTGACGGGCAGGAACCTGGTGTTTTGAGATTGCTCGAGGCTTAGAATGGGCTTTCGTTTTCGAAACTGATGGCATGAAAATTACAGCCTGAAAGCCCCACTCAAGACAATTTACTGGATGCGCACGAGACCAACGGAAAGGCCCTTTCCTACGAGACTCTCGCCTAGCGTACTGGAAACTTCGTCGATTTTCAGCCCAAACCTTGGAGTCTGGCTGCCGAACCGCGACATCCGAATGTGAGCGACAGTGAACCGGCCCTTCGGAGTGGCGCCAACCTGAAAGGATCCAATCGTGGCCTGGCCCGAAATGTTATCGATATTGACGACCAGCGGCCGCGAATCGAAACCTTCTGCCGTTCCGGCAGATACATCTTTCGAGGCGATTTCAACGGCTTCGGGATCGTAGTTCATCGTCACCTGATAGGCTCCGATTTCATGCGGTGAATCGATGATTAACGCATAGATCGCCTCACCGGCGGCATCGGGTCTGTGGGGACCGGCGTCTCGCTTTCCGGTTTCTTTGCTGGGCTCGTCGATGACGGCAACGATCTCGGCGTTTGCTGCAACGTTAATATTAGATGCAGACCCGTTCCACAGGCTCGAGGATGTAACCTGGATGTGGCCGAACGGCGCGATCTTCAGATCTTCAGTTCCCACAAACACTCCGGACGAATCTCTTCCAAACAAACTGACCGCCGCCGGAAATGCGTTTGGATTGGTGAGCCGGACAACACCGCTCTCGGAACCGGCTACGTTGAGCTTCAAGTCGCGTGACGTCCAGGCTTGGGCGTCCAACCACTCGGAATGATCCTTTCCTTTGGAATACGACACTCCGATTCCGCCTTCACTGGACGATGCGCCTATCCAGCCGGAGAACGATTTCCCAGCCTTCTGGAATGCCTCACTCATCAGCAAAGCGCGCGTTCCATGTGCACGAATCAGCATTTGATACTGTCCGACCACTTCGCCGGAATCCGAAAACGCCCAGATATCCATCGCGACATCATGATCGTTGCTGTTGGAAGCCATCAACTGTGTGTCTCCGTCAGCATCGAATCGAGCCTGCGGAATAATTAACCTCGTTTGTGCAATCGCTGTATGCGTGGCCGACATTACACAAAACATCATTAAGGTAATGCCCACCTTGTGCAGAATGCTTCGTCTCGTCATAAAGAACCTCAAAGTTGGGAGCCCGGCTCTGTCGTGAGGCTCCTTTATCCCCTGCCATGAAACAGTTGTCAATGTTGTTGATGACAACATCAACAAATTGGAACTCACTATATGTGGCCTCCAGGCGCTGAATTCCCGATCAATTCCGAAATGATCCGAACTGCGCCGGACAGCCTCGCCGCACGTCGATAGCTGAGCACGCGTCTATACACCGCAGATACGCTTCTGGGAAGGTATTAGGCAAAGCTTCGCCGGGTTTACTGGATCGCTATCAGTCGAACAACAGGCAGCGTCTGCAGAATGCTTTCACCTTTCAGGTCCGTAACCTCTTCCACGTCAATTCCAAATCGCACCAGGGCTTTCGCTGGCGCACTTACGCGCAATCGGGCCACTTCGAGCCGGCCGGAAGGTTGTTGGCCAACCTGGAAAGACGCCAGGTGTAGAAGTCCGGCATCGTTGTCGATACCTATGGCAATGGGTTTGGTGTCGAACCCGGCGGCGCTGCCGCCCGTGATGTCGGCATTAGAAAACCTGATGACTTTCGGATCGTAGTGCAGCATCAGCTGAAATGCTCCCACTGGCTGCTGGCTGTCGACAAATACTCCGATCGTGAAATCGCCTTTACGCGTGGCACCTGAGGGTGGCGTCTCTACAAAGGCGGGAAGGGCCTGGGCGTGGCCAACGTTCAACCTTTTGTCGCCCACGCCAAAGGACATGTCCAACTCTTCGCTCCTGGTGACGGCAGCGATCCACACTCCCTTCGGCGTCAATGCTGCCCGGAAAAGGTCAGAGAGATTCATCGAATGTGCGCCCAACGGTTTAATCCGAACCTGCGCCTGGCCGAACGTTTGGGATGAGGTTGAAAAAGCCCAGACATCGACAACCGCTTCGCGCGAACCTTTGTTCGAGAAGGATAGTTGGGTTTCAGATGCCGAACTGACCTGCTGTTCGGAGACGAAGAATCGACGTTGTGCCGTGGCGGTAATGGCTGTTGTTATGATAAGCGCGGTGATGTAGCACAGTCTTCGCATGACGGCCTGGCCTCTCTGGCAATTTACAGATTCGTGCGCGCCGCATCAAGGTCGCTTGTAGAATGCTTCGCCGATGACTCGATCGTCCGCTTGGATCCTCATCATCCCTATTATCGTCGCGTGCGCGTATGCACCCTCCCTGCGGGGTCCGTTCGCATACGACGATCGCATTCATATTCTGGAGAATGAGTCGGTGATCCATTTCCGGAGTTTATTGGATCCGGACTCGTTACGACGAATACGAGATCATGCGTTCGGTCTGGCGAGCCGGCCGTTGCTGTTTATCACGTACGGAATCAACTATTCGTACTCAGGGGCAAATCCCGCAATGTTCCGTTTAACCAACTATGTGATACACACCGCGAACTCGCTTCTGGTGTTTTGCATCGTTCTGGAGCTTTCGAGGATTCTGTCTATATCGAAGTCAAAACGCTTCGGGATGAGTTTGATCGCCGCTGGTCTATTCGCCGCACATCCATTGTTGACTGAATCCGTCACCTATATCGCCGGCAGGTCGTCATCCTTATGCGCGACGTTCTATTTTGCGGCTCTCTTCGTCACCCTACGGGCCGGTCGTGCCAGGGGCTTCAAACAACTGCTGCTGGTGTTGCTTGCGCTCGCCCTAACGGCTTTCGCATGGCTGGTGAAGCAGGATGCCGTAACAGCGCCACTGGCCATGATCGCGTTAATGTGGATCGCATGGCCCGAAAGCGCCGGCGTCGCGCAGAGAGTTCGGGCGACGGTTCTCACCGTGGCTTTTCTGCTTCTCACATTGTTGGTTCAGGTGCGGTCGATCTCGACGGTGCAATCGAATACACAAGGAAATGAAGCGCTGGTTGCGGCGGGATTCGAACAGACGGTTCCTCTAAAGCCGTATGTGCTCACGTCCATTGAGCAATTAACGACCTATTACTTGTGGCGGATGATCGTCCCAATACGGCTCAGTGTTGATCCCGACCCCGTCGTCATCGAATCACCCTTCACAGCATCGTTTTTGTTCTCCGCCGGAGTGCTCCTGGGATTGGCTGGCCTCACAGTTTGGATGTTAAGGCGAGATCGCTTGCTGGCTTCAGGACTGGCGCTGATGTTGCTATCTCCGCTCGGACCGTATTGTTTTTTTCCACTGGCGGACGTCGTCGCTGAGCATCGCGCCTATATAAGTGTCGTGGGTGCGGTGATCGTCATGGCTGCAGTCATCGCGAGATTCTCCCAGGCTGTCGTCATTGCGAGCGTCGTTGTTATTGCGTTCATGTGGCTAACGGTCAACAGAAACGAGGTCTGGAAAAACGAGGGCCGGCTCTGGGAAGATGCAGCTGCGAAAGCGCCCACGAAACAGCGACCGCACCTGAATTTGGGGGCGCTGTATCAAACGACCGGGCGAACCGCTGATGCAATTCGGGAATACGAGTTGGTCTTGAAACGAAATCCAGCGCATCCGACTGCCCTCTCGAATCTCGCTTCGATCCACCTTGCCAACAATGATCTGCCGCGCGCAGAAGAATTTCTAAATCGGGCAATCGCCGGACAAACGACGTTCGCAGCCGTTTATCTCAACCTTGGAGTCGTTCGACTTCGTCAAGCGCGATTCCAGGAGTCCCGCGAACTACTCGCTCGCGCGTTGACGTTGAATCCACGCCAATTGATGGTGCATTTGAACCTAGGCGATATTCACTTCAACGAACGTCACCCGGAGTTGGCAATCCCGGAATATCTCGCTGAGCTACAACTCAACCCGAATTCAACGATCACGCACTTGCACCTCGCAAAAGCTTATGAGGCCACCAGCCAACCTGCGAAGGCGCGCAATCATTACTTGTCCGTTCAACGGCTCGACCCCAACGAAAAAGAAGCCCAGGCCGCATTACAACGGCTGCCTTGAGCCGGCTCAGTCCTCGTATGGGCCGGTTAACGGCGGTAGCGGTCGGAACAGTGACCGTATCCACCTTCTCAGTAACCGTATCCACAACCTTCAAAAAACTGGGTTTGCGCATGGTCTTGGGTCTTGGGCAGCTCGCACCAAAGAGTTTCTGAATCGTGCAATCGTTGGGAAAACGACGTTTGCAGCCGTTTATCTCAACCTTGAAGTCGTTCGACTTCGTGAAGCTCCGCCTCCAGACGAACTGCGGGTTTTAACGGGAAAATACTCAATGTGGGGTTGACTAGTCATTATCCATCCTCTACAACGTTGTTCGCACTATTGGGCTTTTTTCCACATTCATAAAAACTCTAAAGGATTTGGAGGCTACATGCGGCTGTCCCGCAGGGCAGTGCTGACTATTGGCCAGGTTCTTCTTGGATCGAGTGCACTACTCGCGCAGTCCTACACTATCTCCAGCATTACTAAGCCCAGCGTCGCCGTGAACGGCGGCCTGGCAACGCTTCAACGGCTGGGGCCACTAGTTGACGTGGCGAAAGACGGCGCGGGCAACTTGTACATCGCACCGCAAAGAGCCCACCGCGTTTATAAAGTCGATTCCAATGGGATCACGACGGTGTTCGCGGGAAATGGCATTCCGGGCAATGGAGGTGACGGTGGTCCAGCGGTTTCAGCGCAATTGTGGCAGCCGCAATCGCTCGCAATCGACGCCGCCGGAAATGTGTATATCGCCGATTACGCAGCCGGCCGGATTCGGAAGGTCAACCCGTCAGGCGTAATCAGTACGTTTGCGGGTGCCGGCAGTGGGAACGGAGGCGACGGCTCACTCGCAATTTACGCGCAGTTCGGCCAGATCGTTAGTGTACGAGTGGACCATTCGGACAACGTCTACGTGGCCGATCGCTCGAACAATCGAATTCGCCGCATCACGACGGACGGAAAGATCTCGGCATTCGCGGGAAACGGAAATTCGGGATTTTCCGGTGACGGAGGACCAGCCCAAAACGCGCAATTGAACCTCTCTACAGTATTCGAGAACCAGATCGCCGTGGACGGTGCGGGCAACGTGTATGTCGCGGACACAGGAAACCATCGCGTCCGGAAAATTGATACCGCAGGCATCATCACGACCATTGCCGGGACGGGCGCGGTTGGTTTTTCGGGTGACAATGGACCGGCCACGGCCGCGCAACTGGCCGCGCCGCGAGGAGTCGCCGTCGACTCTGCCGGCGATATCTACGTCGCAGACTCCGATAATCGACGAGTCCGTAAAATCACCGGCACCACCATCTCCACCTTCGCGGGCAACGGCAATTGCTGCAATTCAGGCGATGGCGGACCCGCCACAGCGGCTACGTTCAACGCACCGGTCAGCGTGATCATCGACGCGCAGAGTGTCGTCTTCATCGTGGACATGTGGAACAGCGTTCGAAAAGTAGCGGCCGGAATCATCACGCACGTGGCCGGTCAGTTTACTCCCGCGTTTTCCGGCGACGGCGGGCCGGCTTTGAATGCAAATGTTGGCTATGTGCCTGGAACGGCGGTCGATTCGGCCGGCAACGTCTATATCGCAGACGCCGGGAACAATCGCATTAGAAAGATCGATGTCAGTGGAAACATCTCAACGGCTGCCGGTAACGGCATCAGCGGGTACAGCGGCGACACAGCGGCAGCTACCCTGGCACAACTCAGCTTCCCAACCGGCGTTTGGGTTTCTTCCGCCAACGAGATTTATATCGCGGATACGGGAAACCATCGCATCCGGAAGGTCAACTCCGTCGGCATCATTTCAACCATCGCGGGCAATGGAGCCTCAGGCTTCAGCGGCGACGCCGGTGCGGCAACTTCAGCGCAGCTGAATTCCCCCTCTTTTGCCATTCTCGACGTCGATGGAAATCTTTTGATTGCCGATCGGAACAATAATCGAGTTCGCAAGGTCGTTGGTGGAACGATTTCCACGTTCGCCGGAGGAGGAGCCACCCTCGGTGACGGAGGACCGGCGACGGCTGCTCAATTAAACTGCCCGAGCCAGATCGCTACGGATCCTTCGAGAAATGTCTACGTTTCCAATCAATGCGACAACCGGCTGCGGAAGATCGATTCTTCAGGGATCATCACAACCCTTGACACCACACCTTCGACGACTGTGACCGGTGTGACGATAGACGGAAACGGGACACTGTACTATTCCAACTACGGCACGATCTACCGGCTGCCTTCCGGCGGCGTAAGGCAGAGCATCGCGGGGATCGGTTATCTCGGCTATAGCGGCGATAACGGCCCGGCACTGACAGCCGGCGTGGAAGTGCAGGGTCTGTCGATCGACGGCTCGGGGCGGATCTATTTCGGGCAGGGCCAGTTCGACGTTGTTCGCAGATTGACTCCGTTGAACGCCGGACAGACGACAATCTCATCGAACCCGACCAGCATTCTTCTTTACACCAATACGTCGACACGCGGGCCGCTGACGATAACGTTTAGCGATAATTCCGCCACGTGGTCCGCTATCGCTGCCGTCACCACACCTCCGGGCGCCACATGGCTGAGCGTCAGCGGCACAAGCGGCATCGGCGCCACCACAATCGATGTGATCGCGAATGTCTCAGGATTAGCGCCGGGAAGCTATCTCGGTAACGTGACCTTGTCATCTCCCAACGGCGTCAACACGGTCACGGTGCCGGTCACAGTCGTCGTGCCCGGAGTTCCATCAACCTTGAGCGTTAACCGCAACAGCCTGACGTTCACGACCAGTAGCATCGGCGTGAATCCTTCGAGTCAGACACTCAACGTGATTAATGTCGGGAGCACGGCAGTCAACTGGTCCGCTACTGCAGCGTCCACAGGAAGCTTTCTTGGGATTACGCCTGTTTCGGGAGCCGGTACAGGCTCGATGACTGTTACTGCGACGGCCGGAGCTTTAGCCGCAGGAACCTACACCGGAACGATCACTATAAGCATGAGTGGATCTTCATCGCCCATCACGGTGCCGGTGTACTTCCAGATCGCTCCTCCGGCACCTACGCCCTACACTGTCTCGACAGTCGCTGGACTAATAGACATTGCTGAAGGCGGCGTCGCTACTTCCCAACCGCTCCCGACATTATGGGATTTGGCGCGCGATTCGCAGGGCAACATCTACTTTGCGGCAGCCAATCGCCACAAGATCTACAAAGTCACGCCGGGCGGAATTCTGACGACGTTTGCTGGGACAGGAAACCCTGGATTTAGCGGCGACGGCGCTCAGGCCACGTCCGCGATGCTGTACCTTCCGCGCGCTCTTGCGATCGATTCCTCAAATAATGTGTACATCGCCGATCAAGGTAACCACCGGATCCGCAGAGTCGCGGCCAACGGTGTGATCACGACGCTCGCGGGTACGGGCACCAGCGGATTCTCGGGAGACGGCGGACTTGCAACCATGGCCGGCTTGTCAAACCCCGCAGGAATCTCGATCGACTCCTCGGGAGTCATCAATTTTATTGACGGCTCCAACGCGCGAATCCGCCGCATCTCAACTAATGGCGTTATTCGCACTATCTCCGGAACGGGCGTATTCGGGTTCAGTGGAAACGGCGGTCCGGCGACATCCGCAAACATCAACCCGTTTACCGACAGTCGCATTGCCGTGGACAGTTCCGGAAACATCTACTTTGCCGATAGCGGAAATCACCTTATTCGCAGAATCGACACGAATGGAGTCATCACAAGCGTCGCCGGAAATGGCACAGCGGGTTTTGCCGGAGACAACGGACCGCCATTGTCCGCTAACCTTCGCAGCCCTCGTGGTATCGCTGTTGACTCTTCCGGCAATCTGCTGATCGCGGACACCGATAACTCACGTATTCGCAAGGTCAGCGGTGGCGTGATTACAACGGTTGCCGGCGGCGGCGGATCTTTTGCCGAGAACGTCGCACCGACTACAGCACGACTCATAGGTCCTTACGCTGTAATTGTGGATCCCTCCGGTGATTTCTACTTCGCCGACACCTTCGGTCTGAAAATCCGAAAGGTTGCAGGCAACGCAATCACCTCCATAGCCGGACAAGGACCGGCATTCTCCGGCGATGGCGCGACCGCATTGCAGGCTGCCTTGGGAATACCACAAGGCATTAGCGTGGATTTGTTCGGCAATGTCTATATTGCGGACTTCCGCAACAATCGCATTCGAAAGATCGCCCCGAACGGTGTGATTAGCACCATCGCCGGAACCGCCACGGCTGGATTCAGCGGCGATGGCGGACCCGCCACGTCCGCTCAACTCAACAGTCCGAATGGCGTATTCGCCGATCCTTCGGGAGTCATTTACATCGCCGACTCCACTAATAACCGGATTCGAAAAATTGACGTCAACGGAATCATCACGACGATCGCCGGAGATGGCGCGACCGCCTTTTCTGGAGATGGTGGACCGGCTCTGCTGGCACGATTCAATTTTCCAACGGACGTTGCAGTGGATCCGTCAGGAAATATCTATATCGCGGACCTGTTCAACCGACGTGTTCGGAAGATTGTTTCTGACGGCTCGATTACAACGATTGCAGGAAACGGTGCCTCCGGCTCTGCCGGCGATGGCGGCCTGGCGACCGGCGCTCAACTCAGCAGTCCACGAAAAATTGCCATAGATAGCAACGGGGTCCTTTATATCTCGGATACCGGCAACAACCGGCTTCGCCGCGTGGAGACAAACGGAACCATCAATCTCGTTGCGACCAACGCTGGCTGGGGACTGGCCATCGACCCTTCCGGCAATGTCTTCTACAGCAATGTCCCGACAGTTACACGGCTCATGCCGAATGGTACATCTCAGAGCATCACTGCTGGACTATCCGGGTATTCCGGCGAAAACCAATACGCTCGGGTTGCAGCGGTCCATGCGATAAGCATGGCGGTCCAGACGACAGGCGATCTTTTCTTCGTTGACGATCAGGACAATCTCGTCCGCAAGTTGAGTCCTTCCCCTTCGGGCAGTGTGGGATTGGTGGCCAGTCCGACGTCGTCCACATTTGTCGCAACAGCTTCAGCATTGTCGACATCACGAAGCATCACGATCACCCAGGACGGCGCCGGAGTCATGACCTGGATCGGCTCGGGCGGCGTGGTATCGGGTGGAAACTGGCTCACGGTTACCTCGGGTAGTGGATCCGGAAACGGAACGCTCAGTTATCAAATGAATGCTGCCGGACTATCGGCGGGAACCTACAGTGGCGTCCTGAATATCAGTTCACCGCAGGCGATCAACACGACAACAATCATTCCGGTTCAAATGATTGTTCCTCCACCGCTGATGTTGACATCGCCGACGGCGATCACGGCCCGTACGTTCCAAGGTGGTCCCAGTCCAACAACGCAATTGTTAGTGGTGAGCAACGGCGGTACCGGTCCGTTCACCTTCAACGCCGCGGCGAGCACGTCGAGCGGCGGCAACTGGCTTTCAGTGAGCCCTACCTCCGGTTCTTCCAGCGCGGGCGCGTTGATGATTTCATTTGCAACCACGTCGCTGGCAGCCGGCGTTTATTCGGGAGACATTACGTTAACATCGCCCGAAGCCGCCATATCGCCTATCGGCGTCCCCGTCACGTTAACCGTAACCAGTAGTGCGCCATACATCACGGTCGATCGGAACAATGTTCTGCTGACGTCTTCGGGACCAGGTGTGAATCCCGGCTCACAAACCGTCAACGTCGGCAGCTTCGGCGGCGCGTTGAATTGGACAGCAACAGCCACCGTGACGACGCCTCCCGGAGGAAACTGGCTTAGCGTCAATCCGGGCTCGGGAAGCGGCGCCGGCGCGATCTCGATATCCGGCGCGGTGGGTTCGCTAACAGCGGGAGTGTATTCCGGCGTTGTGACGATCACGGCGGCCGCGTCGAACTCTCCGGTAGCCATTCCGGTGTTTCTCAGGGTGGGTCCAAGCGGCGGGCTCTACACCTTATCCACCATTGCCGGGCGCAGTGTAATCACCGAGGGCGGAGCGGCGAATGCCCAGCCCATGTCGACGATTACAGGCGTGGCCTACGACTCGTCCGGAAATCTGTACTTCGTGTCATCCGAGCGGAACAAGGTCTTCAAGGTCACACCCGCTGGAGTGCTGACGACGTTTGCGGGATCGGGAGCCACCGGTTTCGGCGGTGATGGCGGACCCGCGCCTTCGGCACAGTTGACAAATCCCAGCGGAGTAGCTGTAGACAATGCCGGAAACGTTTACATCTCGGACACCAGCAATTCGCGCATCCGGAAGGTAGATGCGAATGGCATCATGTCCACGATCGCCGGCGCCAACAGCGCCACCAGCAGTTCCGGATTCAGCGGTGACGGCGGACTGGCGATCTTCGCCCAGATCACTCGCCCGCTAGGAATGGTCGCGGATAACGCCGGCAACCTGTATTTTTCGGACAACAACAATCATCGCATCCGTAAAATCTCCAACGGCCGCATCACCACGATTGCCGGTAACGGCACTGCAACTTTCGCCGGTGACAGCGGTCCGGCGACGTCCGCGTCGCTGTCGAGTCCATTTGGCCTTGCCCTCGATTCGGCCGGCAACATCTATGTCGCGGACACGAACAACCATCGCATTCGCCGGATCGATACCAACGGCATCATCACTACCTTCGCCGGAACCGGCGCTGCCGGATTCAGTGGCGACGGCGGGACCCCGACCGCAGCGCAACTGAGTTCTCCAGCCGGAGTGCTGGTGGACGGGTCCGGCAATGTTTACATCGCGGATGCCAATAACCAGCGCGTTCGCAAAGTATCCGGCGGTGTCATTTCGACGATCGCCGGCAGCGGCACCTCCGGGTTTGGCGGCGATGGCGCCGCGGCAACCGCCGCGCTGATGCGGAATCCCACCGCTCTGGCGCTCGATCCGGCCGGTGACCTGGTGATTGCCGATCGCAACAACAACAAGGTCCGTAAAGTCAGCTCTGCCACCGGCAACATCCAGACCATTGCCGGCAGCGGTTCCCCGGCGTTCGCCGGCGATGGCGGCGCCGCGACTTCGGCCCTGTTGAGTTCCCCGCTGGGTCTTGTCCTGGACCGCGCTGGGAACATTTACTTCTCGGATGCCAATAATCACCGCATTCGAAAAATCGATGTCAACGGAACCGTCACCACCATTGCCGGAACCGGCGCTGCCGCATTCGGCGGCGACAACGTACCGGCATCGGGCGCCACATTGAGTGGACCGCAAGGATTGGCGATGGACGCTGCCGGCACACTCTATTTGGCAGACACCAGCAACCAGCGCATTCGAAAGATTCTCCCGAACGGCATCATCACGACGGTCGCCGGAACCGGAACGAACGGCTTCAACGGAAACGGAATTCCGGCAACCAGCGCCAACCTGTCCAACCCAATCGGTGTGGCTGTTGATGCCATGGGCCAGGTTTACATCGCGGAGCAGGGAGGCCATCGCGTACGCAAAGTCCTCCTGGACGGCACCATCGTCGCTGTTGCCGGCAACGGCACTTCAGGACTCAGCGGCGACGGCGGACCGGCACTGCTCGCGCAGGTTGCGAGCCCTCGTGGAGTTGCGGTCGACGCGATCGGCAACCTGTACATCGCCGACGCCAGCAACAACCGCACACGGAAAGTCGATACTGCCGGGAACATCTCGACGGTCAATACGATATTTGGCGTGTCTCCCGGCGGGCAGTCCATCGCTCTCGATATCGAAGACACGCTGTACATTTCAGCATCGAATCGGATCGCCACCGTGACCTCCAGCGGAATCACCAGCAGCCTGGGAGGAGCAGGTTTTCAGGGTTTCTCAGGCGATGGCGGCCCAGCCAGTTTAGGCACGATCCATTCAGCCGTGATCACGGTCGATCCGTTCGGACAGGTGATCTTTGGAGACAATTCGACGCACGTGATCCGCAGACTGACGGCGATGCCGCCCGGCCAGGGACAGCTGACGGTCTTCCCGACATATCTCAACATTCGCACCACCGCAACAAACCTTTCCAACTTGAACGTCACTCTGTTCGGTGGCCCAGGCTTCGGCAGCACCTGGACGATGGCTGCCAATGTGGTCTCGCCTGCAGGTGGAAACTGGCTGAGTCTGACTTCCACGCAGGGGCCCGGAGGATTCTCGTCTGTTGGTGTCTTCAGCAATGCGACGGGACTGACTCCCGGAACTTACTACGCAACCGTCACTTTCAGCTCCACGGACGCGCAAAACACGGTGTCTATTCCCGTTTCGCTGACTGTTCTAACGCCGACGATGTCGGTGTCGCCTACAGTCATTACGACTATGGGTGGCGTGGGCGCGCCGAATCCCGCGCCTCAGAACATCCTGACCTCGAATCTGGGAGCCGGAACCTACAACTTCACCGCGACTCAAACTATCAACACACCCGCCGGCGGCTCGTGGTTCAGCGTCAATCCAGGGTCCGGTGCCAGCGGCAGCAGCCTGATCGTCTCATTCAATACTGCCGGTCTTGCCGCCGGCGCCTACAACGGCTCCATCACGTTGACATCCGCGGAGGCCACGAATGCACCGGTCACCATTCCGGTGAACCTCACGATGTCCGCGACTTCTCCCGCGATCAGTGTTTCGGCGAATGGAATGTTTTTCCACTCGCCAACTCCGGGAAGCAGTCCGTCTTCGCAAACCTTTGCTGTGAGTAACGGCGGGGGCGGTTCGCTCAACTGGACGGCCAGCGCTTCATCCTCCGGCTGGCTTTCGGTTGCTCCGGCGTCCGGCACCGGAAACGGAAACCTATCGGTCTCGGTAACCGAAGGATCCTTAGCTGCAGGAACGTATACCGGAAACGTCACGGTTTCGGCGGCTGGAGCGGTGAATTCACCGGTGGACATTCCGGTGGTCTATCAGGTCGGCGCTCTGAACACCGGGCCGTACACGATTTCCAGATTCGCCGGGTCAGGGTCGTTCACCGAGGGTGGCCCCACGGCCCAGCCATTGCCGCAGGCCTACGATATCGCCGTCGATTCGAGCGGCACACTTTACGTCGCATTAACTGCATTTCACCGCGTGGTGAAAGTGGTCAACAACACGCTGGTGACGGTGGCAGGCAGCGGACAAGGCGGTTGGGGCGGCGACGGTGGCCCCGCGACGGCAGCACACCTGGGCTATCCGGCGGGACTGGGCTTCGATTCAAACGGGAATCTGTATATTGCCGACATCGGCACGAACCGGATCCGGCGGGTTGACACCCAGGGCATCATCACGACGATCGCCGGCAATGGCGAAAACATCAGCAGCGGAGACGGCGGACCCGCAATTTACGCCGGCCTGGCGACTCCCGCAGCCATCACCGCCGATAGTGCCGGGAATCTATATGTGCCCGAATTCGGCGGCAACCGCGTCCGCAAGATTGCCCCCAACGGCATCATCAGTACGTTTGCCGGAACCGGCGTGCTGGGCTATTCCGGAGATGGCGGTCCGGCGACTGCCGCAGGCATGTCCGCGCCTTCCCAGGTCACGATCGATGGCGCTGGAAATTTTTATGTCGCGACGACCGGCGACCATCGCGTCCGTAAAATCGATCTCAACGGAATTATCAGCACCTTCGCCGGCAACGGCACCGCCGGTTCCGGCGGCGACGACGGTCCCGCGACAGCGGCTCAGCTAAACGCGCCGCAGGGTCTGGCGTGGCTCGCACCGTTCAACGCTCTGTTAATTGCAACTCGTGGTGACAACAAGATCCGTTTTGTGGATATAGCGACCGGCATCATGGGAACCGCAGCGGGAACAGGCGTAGCGGGCTTTAGCGGTGACGGGGGAGATGTCGAGGACGCACAGTTGAACCTTCCGACTCGAGTGGTCGCGACCAACTCGGAAGTCTACATAGCCGATCGTGGTAATCAAAGGGTTCGCAAAGTAGATCTCTCTTCTGGAATCATCAGCACCGTGGTGGGCTCCGGAGTGCGGGGCAATACTGGAGAAGGCGGACCAGCGACCAGCGCGATGCTCGATTCGCCTCGCGGAAAAGTTGCCGATGCGTCAGGCAACATTTATATCGCGATAGCAAGCGACCGGTCGATCCGCAAGGTTGCTCCTAACGGTGTGATCACGACCTTCGTCGCAAGCATGCTGACACCGGGTGAAACCAACCCCGCACCCGCCAATCTGCTCGCACTGGCCATCGATGCTGCCGGGAACCTCTACGTTGCCGATGCCACCGTCAATCGCGTTCGCAAGATAACTTCCAGCGGAAGCGTCAGCATTATCGCCGGCACGGGAACCGCGAATTTCACAGGCGACGGCGGACCGGCCACGGCCGCGACCTTCCGAGGTCCCAGCGGGATTGCCGTGGATGCCGCAGGGAACGTCTACATTGCCGACACCAACAACCACCGCATCCGGCGGATCTCTGCGGCTGACGGGACGATCGCAACCATAGCCGGTACCGGATCGGCCGGATTCTCCGGCGACGGCGGCTCCGCGTTCGCTGCCAGGCTTCAAGCTCCGATGGCCATTGCGCTCGATGCCGCGGGCAGTCTCTATCTGGCGGACCCGACCAACCATCGCGTCCGCTGGATTACTCCCAATGGCACGATTTCGACCTTCGCGGGAACCGGTCAACGGGGTTTTAGCGGCGACGGCGGTCCTGCCGCAGCCGCCCGCCTCGACACTCCAAACGGTATCGGTGTAGATGCTGTGGGCAACGTTTATATTTCCGACGGCCTCACTCCTACAGTGGGAGGAAACACGCGCATCCGGCGAGTCTCGCCGAACGGTATTATTGAAACCATCGCCGGGACCGGTGTCATCGGCTTCACCGGCGATGGCGGTCCGGCGCTGCTGGCATCGCTTCAAGCCGCGCCGGTGAACGTCGATAATGCCGGGAATCTGTATTTTGCGAGCGCCCTCGATCACCACATCCGGAAACTGTCACCGGTAGCCCCCGGCAACGGCCTCCTATCCGCGTCGCCGCTTGCCGTGAATCTTGCTGCTTCTCCGTCGTCGGGCCCGGTACAGCAGCCGTTGTCGATCCTGTTGAGCGGTACCGGAACGTACACCTGGACTGCGACACCGGCTGTGATCAGCGGCCCCGCCGGATGGTTATCGGTTTCTTCAACGAGCGGAAGCGGCGGCGCCACCGTCAGTGTCATGGCCAACACGGCGGGAATGACACCCGGCGTCTATGCCGGGAGCATCACGCTCAATTCGCCGGCCCCAACCATCAACAACAGCCTCGTCATACCGGTGAGTTTGCGGTTTTTCTCGTCAGGGAATCCAGTGCCGTCGTTGACGTCGATTTCGCCGACCTCAGCACCCGTCGAGTCGTTCAATTCCATCATCAGCTTGACGGGATCGAACTTCATGCCGGCTTCCGTGGTGTTTGCCAGTGGCGAAGCGCTGTCCACGACGTTCATCGATGCGACACAACTGGCGGCTGTCATTCCCGCCAACCTGCTGGCGCAAAACGGCAGTCTCGCCATCACGGTTGTGAACCCCGCA
>Ga0137427_10000346_pt1 | contig 24762 bp, 17 predicted proteins | sample EasRivERMZT700_2_FD_102309 | JGI IMG/M metagenome (GOLD analysis project Ga0137427, IMG submission 102309) | Soil microbial communities from meander-bound floodplain in the East River, Colorado, USA - East River MetaG ERMZT700_2 | ecosystem: Environmental > Terrestrial > Soil > Floodplain ...
CGAATGGGGCCGATGTCATCGAGCACGTAGAACCCGCGCCCGTGCGTGGCGATGACCAGGTCGTTGGCTTCGACGATCAAGTCCTTCACCGGCACATCGGGCAGGTTGAGCGACAGCGATCGCCAATTCTCGCCATCGTCGTACGAGTAGTAGACGCCGTGCTGTGTGCCCGCGTAGAGGAGACCCTTGCGCGCCGGATCTTCACGCACCGTGTGTACGTAGTCGAGCGGACCGAGGCCCTTGACGATCTTCGTCCACGTGGCGCCGTAATCGTGCGTCCGGAAGATGTAGGGCGACTGATCGTTGAGCAGCATCTTCTTCACGGCCACGTAGGCGGTGCCCGAGTTGAACGCCGACGCGTCGATGATGCTCACGCGTCCGAACTCCGGCATGTCCTTCGGCGTGACGTTCGTCCACTTCTTGCCGGCGTCGCGCGTCACGCTCACGATGCCATCGTCGGAGCCGGCCCAGAGCACGTTGACTTCGCGTTTGCCTGGCGCCAGCGCGAAGACGGTCGCGTAGACCTCCGGGCCGTTCATGTCCTTTGTGATCGGGCCGCCCGTCGCGCCGAGGGTCTTCGGATCGTGGCGGGTCAGGTCGTCGTTCGGGCTGATCTGTTCCCACGTCTGACCCTGCGTGGTCGAGCGCCAGACGTGCTGCGTGGCGGTGTAGAGGACGCGTGGATCGACCGGCGAGAACACGATCGGGAACGTCCACTGCACGCGCTCGACGAGCGCGCTCGCCGGCTCACCAGAAAACATGCGCGGGTACGGATGGACTTCGCGGACTTCGCCGGTGCGTCGATTCATGCGATCGATGAAGCCGCCGTTGTTCGAGCCGGAGAAAAACACGTCCGGATCTTTCGGATCGGGCGCGATGTATCCGGGCTCGGCGCCGCCGGGGTTGTACGTGGCAGGCGCTGCGGGTGCGCCGCCGCGGCCGCCGGCCCCTCCGCCGCCCCCGCGTCCACCGCGCCCTGCGCCGCCGACTTCGTTGGGGAGACACACGGTGCTGCCGTCCTGCTGTGCCCCGCACACGTGATACGGCAGGTGTTTGGTCGTCACCACCTGGTAGTACTGCGGCGTGGGGAAGTCCTGGGCGCTCCAGCCCGTTCCGCCGGCCGTGGACACGGCGCCGCCGCCGTCGTTACCGATGACGAGATGTTGCGGATTGTCCGGGTCGATCCAGAGGTCGTGATGATCGCTGTGGGTTCCGCCCCCGAGGTTGCCCAGCGTCTTTCCGCCATCAGTCGATCGGTAGGCCTGCACGTTCAACAGGTACACGGTGTCCGCGCTCTTGGGATCCGCGTGCACGTGCGTGTAATAGAACGCGCGCTGGCGGATGTTGCGATTCGTGTTGACGAGCGTCCACGTCGCACCGGCGTCGGACGAGCTGAACAGTCCGCCGTTCTCGTTCTCGACGAGCGCGTAGACGCGATTCGAATCGGCGCCTGAAACCGCAACACCGATCCGGCCGATCACGCCGGCGGGGAGGCCCGGCGCGCGCGTGATCTCGCGCCAGGTTTCGCCGCCGTCGGTCGACTTGAACAATCCGCTGCCCGGGCCGCCGCTCGACATCTGATACTCGAGCCGGTACGCCTCCCACAGCGCGGCGTACATCACGTTCGGATTCTGGGGATCGATCGAGAGGTCCACCGCGCCGGTTTTGGCGTTGCGGAAGAGCGTCTTGCGCCAACTGCGGCCGCCGTCGGTGCTCTTGAACACGCCGCGGTCGTCGCTGTCGGCGCCGTACTTGCCGAACGACGCGACGAACACGACGTCGGGGTTCGTCGGATGGATTCGGACCCTCGAGATCGCCTGCGATTCGGAGAACCCGACGTGCGTCCACGTCTTGCCGGCGTCGGCGGATTTGTACACGCCATCGCCCGGCATGATGTTGCCGCGAATACACGACTCGCCCATGCCGATGACCACGACGTCCGGATTCGATTCCGAGACGGCGACGGCACCCACGGACGAGCTCTTGATCTGGCCGTCGGTGACGGGCGCCCAGGTTTCACCGGCATCCGTCGTCTTCCACAGTCCGCCGCCGACCGCGCCGAAGTACGCCTCGCGCGGCCGCCCCTTGACGCCGGACACGGCGATCGAGCGTCCGCCGCGATCGGGACCGATGCCGCGCCATTGGAACGTGGCGAGTAGCGAGGGCTCGACGCCAGGCGGCGGCGTGGCGCTTTGGGCGCCGGTCAACGGGACGGCGAGGATGACGAGAGCGAAGGCGAACAGACGAGACGTGCGGGACATGGCTGACACTCCTATCGAACGTAGGAGTGTAGCGGATTTAACGTGCGGAGTGCGTCGTGCGAAGTGCGAGGTGCGGCCGCACTAACGCTTCACGAGATCCTGCAGAAACGCGACCGCGCGCGGATCCTTGGACGGGTTCAACGACGACACGGCGCGCTTCCGCACCTCGAGGTCGCGCGACTTGCCGGCGATGTCGATGAGGAGTGGGACGGCCGCGTCCTCCGGCAGTCGTGCGAGGCCGGAGACGGCCCGCAGCCGCACGTCGCTCGCCGGGTCGGTGTCCATGGTCGCGCGCACTTCGGTCGCGACGTTGTGGCCGCCGCGGATCGCGAAGTAGTACACGGCTTCCGAGCGCACCCGCGGGTCCTCGTCTTTCAGGAACCCTCGCAGCGCGTCCACGGTGCCGGTTTCGCGAGTTTGCCCCAGGGCCGCGATCAGTTGCCGCTTCCGCTCCGGCGCCCGTTCCTGCGCGAGCAACGCCCGCAGGGTCTGAAAGCCGTGCGCTCCACGATACCGGCCGAGCGCCGTTTCGGCTTGCTGTCGCAGCGACGTATCGCGCTCATTCATGGCCACGCGGTCGAGCACCGCGTCGGCGGCGGCCTCACGATGCAAACTGATGGCGCCGATGGCCGAGCTCGCCAGGCTGCGCCGCGCGCTGGGTGACAGCCGATCGCCCTTGTCTTGGCCGATAAAGCCCTCGAGCCAGCGCAGGCTCTCGGCCGGAGTGATGCCGTTCAGCCAGTAGAGGGCGCGGCCGCCCGCATCGATGGGGCAGTCCGCGCCGAACCTCTGAATGCGTTCGACGCGTCCGTCGCTCACGCGTGCGAGCACGACGAGATTGCTGCTCGCTTCGATCTGCGCCGGCCCTGAGGTCGCGGCGACTTGCGGCCGGTTCCAGGTCGTCTGGCTCCCGAACGGCCCGAAGTCCAGCGTGTAGCCCCGGTAGAACTCGGCGTCGCTGTTCCAGGTGTAGCACCCGCCGTTCTCGCCGTCGACGATGGGCACGCGCCAGCCGATCCACACGGGATCGGCTGACGCGTTGAACGACGACACTTCGCGATCGATCGAGGTCGCTTGCCGCGCCTCGATGCGGCCGTTCTGGATCTGCGGCTGCTGTGCGCTCACGACAGCGGTAAGCGCAAGAGCCACGAACGAAAGCACGAGAGCCAGCTGGCGTTTCATGGCGGACCTCGTTGGCGCCTACTTGATCATGTTGGTCAGGAAGTCCATCGCGACCTTGGACGTCCTGGCATGGTCCGCGAGCTTGGAGATCAGCTCACGCTTGAGCGTGACGTCGGTCTCCTTGCCGAAAACCGCGATCATGCCGTCGACGTTGTTCTGTGAGCTGAGTGCGCTGATCACGGCCATCTTCGTGTCCCGATCGCCGGTCGCGTACATTTCGATAAGCGCGGCGCCGGTTTTGTCCGCTCGGAGATTGCCCAAGGCACGGACGGCGCGGTTCTTCACGGCCGGGTCCTTCTCCGTCTTCACGACCTGCAGCAACTGATCGACCGCACCCATCGTCGAGAACACGCCGACCCACTGCACGCGCAAGTCCCGGTTCTCTTCTTTCTGATAGAGCGGCCACAGCTCCTGCGGCGACGCCAGGTCCGTCAGGCTCTGGATGGCTTGCCGGCGCAGCCCATCGACGCTGACCACCGCGTTCGCGCCGCCACCGCCGGGGACGCCTGGTCCCCCGGGGGCGCCCCCCGCGATTGCAAGCAGTGGGCTCTTGGCACCCGCGGACTGGAACGCCCTGATGACCGAGGACCGGATGTCGACGTCGGTCGTCGAGTTGTAGATCTCGATCAACTCGCCGGCCGTGGCCTTCTGACCGCGCTGGCCGAGGTACTCGATGGCCCGGCGCTGCAAGTCCGGGTTGCCCGAGCCTTTCGCGTAGCTCAGTAACGTTGCACGGGCGCGCGGCTGGTCGATCTGCGCCAGCACGAACAACGCCCGCCGCTTGTAGTTCAGGGAGTTCGTGGCCTTAGCCAGCACGCCTTCGAGCAGCGGGATCGCCTGTTCGGGACTCTGGTACTGGAGGCTCTGCAGCGCCAGGATCTTCAGCTCTTCGTCGTCCACTTGATTCGGGCCGAGGTTGCGCACCTCCATCTCGAGCGCGCGCGCATCCTTGAGGTACGGGCTCTGCGCATGGGATTTCTTCAACTCCGCCAGCGTCGCCGTGGCCTCCGTGTGCTGACCGAGCTTCCCCTGGCAGAAGGCCTTGTAGTAGAGGGCGGCATCGACGTTGCGGCCTTGTTGCACGATCACGCGATCGAAGCGCGCAACGGCTTCACCGTACTTCCGCTGGTCCATCAAGCTGAGCCCGCCGTTGTAGTTGCCGCTCTCGTTCGAGTTGTACGTCACGAACAAGTTCTGCTGCCCCCAGTGCAGCGCGTCCTGACGCCACGCCACGTCGGCAACCACACGCGCCTGCTCGGCGGCGAGGTGCGCCTGCTCGCGCATCACGTCGGCATTGATGTGCACGGCTTGCGCCGCGCGGACGGCTTCATCGAGCGCGAAGCGATCGAAGTACTGGAACGGTACAGGTGGAGCGGGCGGTGCGGGCGGCGTGGGCGGAACGGCCGGTGCCACGGGCGCCGGTGGTGCCGGAGGCGGCGGTGGCGGGAGCGGCCGAGACTGCGCCAGCGCCAGCGCGGGAACAACGATCAACGATCCGACGATCAGGGAGACGAGTCGCTTCATGGGAGATTCCTCACTCATTACTCATTGGCAGCAGCAGCCGTAGTCATCAAGTCTTTCTGGCGTTTGTGAACTTGCTTGGTCGCGACACGGACCTTGAACAACAGGTCCTGTGATTCAATGCGCGCGCGCAGCGCCTGGAGCGCCTCGGGGCGAAGCCCGTTTTCGGTGCGCGCGACGTCGAGCAGCACACCCTCGAGATCCTCGAGCATCTGGACAAACTGTCGTTCACCGCGCTGTCGCGCGGCCACGCGATAGAGCCGGCCGGAGCTCACGAGCTCGTCCGCGGACGTGCGCTCGAAGGTAAAGTCGTCGGCGTCCTCCGGCGCGTTGTTCAGCTCGACCAGCAGGGTTTGCGCCTGCTGGAAGTGATCGTCGAGCGCACTGAGTAGCACGCGTTCGCCCAGCGCGGAGTCGGGCTTCGTCGTCGTCGCGACCGCAGCCAGCGTCCCCCCGGGGGCGCCGGTCTTGGTCGCCGCGGGCGCGCTGGAGGGATGCATGACCCGCCAGGCATACGCCCCCGCCAGCACGCACACCGTGACCGTCGCGGCGATGGGCAACACCACGTGAATCGACCACGCCGCACGGCGCGGTGCCGGCAACGCTTGCTGGACGCGGGCCCACATCACGCGCTCGAATCCCGGGCCCGGCTCCGGCATGCCGGCGCGATCGACGAGCTTGAACGTCTCACCGAGCTCAGCCCACACCGCGCGACACGCCGCACAGTCGTGCAGATGCTCGACGATCCGGTGCGCCTCGTCGGCGCCGCCTTCGTCGTAGAAGTGGAGGATCAAGTCCTCGTCGGTCGGGTGCCAGTTCGTCATTGCTTCTGCATCTCCGCGCTCTCGAGCAACGGCCGGAGCGCGACGCGCATCTTCTTCACGGCCCGAAAAATCGAATGCTTCGCGGCGTTGGTCTTCAAGTTCAGGGCGTTACAGATCTCTTCGATCGAGTGTCCGTGATAGTGCCGCATGAGAAACGCCGCCCGCTCCTGTTCGCTGAGCGCGTTGAGCGCCGTCTGCACGCGCTCGCCGATTTCGCTCGCGTAGACCAGATCGTCGATCCCGGGTCCGCGGCTCTGTCCGGAGATGCGCTCCAACGTCTCGGGTTCCTCCGCCGATTCGCGATGTGGCCGGGCTCTCATGTAGTCGATCGCGCAATTGAATCCGATGCGATAGAGCCACGTCGCGAAATTGGACCGCTCTTCGAACCGGCCGAGCTGGCGGTACGCGCGCACGAACGTTTCCTGCACCACGTCTTCCGCATCCTCCGGCTTGCCGGTCATTCGATACGCCAGCCGGTACACGCCACGCGTGTGCCGCTCGACGAGCGCCCGGAAGGCGTCTTCATCGCCGCCCTTCGCTTTCGCGACGGCAGCCGCGTCGTCCGGGTGCATCTGTTTCATTAGACGGGGCGCTCTCCGGCCGGTTAGGAGGCCGACAAGTACGACAATTGACGTAGACGAGCGCGATGTGGTTTGGCCGGCGTCCAGGGGGGCGGCGAGCCCGCCGGCGCTCCGGGCCACTCAGGCCCACATGCTATTCTCGCGCTGATGTTGAAACGCCAGACATCCGGGTCAGTCGTGTGCGCGTCATGCGGCTACCTGGTGGGCGTCAACGACGAACGGTGCTATCACTGCGGCCGGCGCAACCCCGGGCTCTGGGGATTTGCCCCGGCAGTCCGGCGACTCGGCCACGACATGGGCTTCGTGACGTTCGTCACGGGGACCTGCATCGCGGTTTACATCCTGACATTGGTGGCCTCGGGACCGGACATTGTCGGGTCCGGCCTCTTCAGTTTCCTGGGCCCGAACTGGCGCGCGATTCTGTTATTCGGGGCGAGCGGGCCGGCCCCGGTCATCGAATTGCATCGTTGGTGGACCGTGCTCAGCGCCACGTGGTTGCACGCGGGCCTGCTGCACATCCTTTTCAATCTGATGTGGATCCGTCAGCTCGCGCCGGCCGTGGGAGAGCTGTATGGGCCCGGCCGAATGGTCGTCATCTATACCGTCGGCGGCATCGTCGGCTTCTCCCTGAGCACCGTCGTGGGCTATCAGGTGCTCACGGGCCCGCTCAAGAGCGTGCCGTTCATCGGCGGAGCGCCAATGTCGCTCGGTGCCTCGGCGGCGATTTTCGGGCTGTTGGGCGCGCTCGTGTATTACGGTCGCCGCACAGGCTCGAGTGTGGTGCGTGGCCAGGCGACCAGTTGGGCCGTGGGCATGTTCGTCTTCGGTCTCGTCATGCCGGGGGTCGACAACATGGCGCACGCCGGCGGGTTCATCGGCGGGTACCTCGCCGGTGTGTTCTTCGATCCGCTCCGCCCCGAGCGCGTCACCCACTTGCTCTGGGCCCTCGTGTGTCTGGTCCTCTCGGTCCTGTCCATTCTCGTGTCCGTTATCACCGGTCTCCCTCTGGTGAGGGGTGGCTAGCGCGCCGATGCGAAAACCCGTCGTCCTTATTACTGGTGCCTCCGGCGAAATCGGCCACGGGTTGATCGAGCGCCTGGCCGAGGCCGGCCGATCGATCGTCACACTGGACATCGCACCGCTCGAGCCCGCGCTGGCCAAGAAGGTGCAGCGTGAGGTTACCGGCTCGATTCTCGATCGGGCCGCGCTCGATCGCCTGCTGCCGGAGTTCGAGGTGGATCTGATCTTCCATCTCGCGGCGTTGCTCTCGACCCGGTCGGAATTCTCGCCCGTCATGGCGCACGAGGTGAACGTGCAGGGCACGCTGCTGCTGCTCGAGTTCGCCCAGCGAGAGGCCGAGTCGCACGGCCGGCCCGTGATGTTCCTGTATCCATCGTCGATCGCGGCGTACGGTCTGCCGACGCTCGAGGACAAGCGCCGCGCCGGTCGCGTTCGTGAAGACGAGTGGACGCTGCCAACGACGATGTATGGGTGCAACAAGTTGTACTGCGAGCAGCTCGGGCGGTACTACGCACAGCATTACAAGCGACTGTCGGCCGAAAACGTGAGCGGGCGTGTCGACTTTCGGAGTGTTCGCTTTCCTGGACTGATCTCCGCCGTCACCGTGCCGTCAGGGGGCACGTCGGACTACGCGCCCGAGATGGTTCACGCCGCGGCACGCGGGGAACCGTACGCGTGCTTCGTGCGGCCGGACACGAGGATCCCGTTCATGGCCATGCCGGACGGTGTCGAGGCGGTCCTTGCTTTAGCGCGAGCGCCTCGGGAGAAACTGACCCGAACGGCGTACAACCTCGGCGCTTTCGCGCCGACGGCGACGGCGGTGCGCGACGAGGTGCTGCGCGCGTATCCCGGGGCGTCGATTACGTTCCAGGTCGACGAGAAGCGACAGGGCATCGTCGATTCGTGGCCGGAGGACGTCGACGACTCGGCCGCGCGGCGCGACTGGGGATTCGCGCCGGCGTACGACTTTGAACGGGCGTTTCGGGATTATCTGATTCCGATGATCGGCGAGCGGTACAAGAGTTAAGCCAGAAGCCAGAAGCCAGAAGCTGAAGTTTGAAGTTTCCAGTTTGAAGTTTGACGTTTCCGAAGGAGTAGTCTGTGCCCAATCTGACGGTGGAAGGCGTCGGCACCTTCGCGGTGCCCGACGGCAAGCGGCTCGTGCTGGCCTTGGAGCAAGACGCGGCCATCGATCAATTGCACGCGTGCGGTGGCCGGGCGCGGTGCACCACGTGCCGCGTCGAATTCATCCAGGGCGAGCCGACCCGCAGCACGAAAGCCGAGCAGGCCGCGCTTGCGGCGAATGAGCTCACGGGCGTGCGGCTGTCGTGCCAGATCCTGTGCGATCACGACATGACCGTTCGCGCGATCAGCCGCCTCGCCGGCAGCGGCCGGCCGGACCCCGGCCGGACGCCGCAGCCGTTCATCGAGCCGCCGCCGGAGTACTAACTAGCCCAGGGCCTGCCCTGATGATCGACCCCGCGCTTCTCGTGCACGCCTATCGCCAGGGCGTCTTTCCGATGGCGCTGGAGAACGGCGAGATCGGCTGGTTCTCGCCCGATCCTCGGGGCATCATCCCGCTCGAGACGTTTCACGTGCCGGCCCGGCTCGCGCGGGTGGTCCGTCAGGGGCGGTTCGAGGTGCATGTCGATCGCGGGTTCGAGACCGTGATGCGCGCGTGCGCGGATCGGCAGGACGGCGACGGCACCTGGATCAACGACGAGATTCTGGAAGGTTACGCCGCCCTGCACCGGCTCGGCCTCGCACACTCCGTCGAGGTCTGGCAGGGCGACGCGCTCGTCGGCGGTCTCTACGGCGTCCACATCGGAGGCGCGTTCTTCGGCGAGTCGATGTTCCACCGCGTGACCGATGCCTCGAAGGTCGCGCTCGCCAGCCTGGTCGATCGGCTCCGGCGGCGCGGCTTTCTGCTGCTCGACATCCAATGGGTCACGCCGCACCTCCAGCAGTTCGGGGCCACGGCGATCTCGAAGCGGCGGTACCTGACACTGCTGGCGCGGGCGCTGGAACGGGAGTGCAGTTTCAGCTAGTGCACCGTATATGGTTCGCTGAGTGTGAACGGCGCGATCGTGACGTCGAACTGGTCGCCGTTGGGCGTGACCATCTGGTAGGTGCCCTGCATGGTGCCGAACGGCGTCGGCAGCGAGCAGCCCGACGTGTACGTGAACGTCTGGCTGGGTGCGAGGACGGGCTGTTGACCCACCACGCCGGGCCCGCGGACCTCCTCGACATGCCCGGTGCTGTGCGTGATGATCCAATGACGGGAGAGTAGCTGCACCGTGTCTGTTCCCTCGTTGGCAATGGTGATCGTGTACAGGAAAAACCATTGTTTGTCGTCCGGTCGCGATCGATCCGGGGAGAACTCGGACAGCACGGACACCCTCACGCTGCGGGTGACGGTCTCGGACGTGAACATGACGTCATGATGAACGATCCGCGTGAGCCGCGGCAAGGTGCTCCCCAGGGACTGTGCTCGACGTGCACCCACGCGCTGGTCATCACGAGCGCGCGGGGCAGCCGGTTCACGTTGTGCGAGCTGTCCAAGACCGATCCGCGGTTCCCTCGGTACCCGCCGTTGCCGGTGCTCGCGTGCGACGGCTACCGCGTCAAGGTCGGATAAGCTGTCGAGATGCATGCCATCGTGCCCGCACGGCTGAAGCCGGGCGTGTCCGTCGATCAACTGCCGCAGCCCGAGCCGCAGGCGGCGGCTTCGTCTTCATCTAGTGCACTCATCCGGGGCCGTGCGCTCATTTTTTGGGATACGAAAGCACCTGCCGGCACGAAGAAGCTCGATGCGATCGACACCGATCAGATCACGCCGGCCACGGACTGCGTGTCGGAGAGTCTCGAGACGCTCGACGAGCGGTGGAAGGCAGGTTCGTTTCGATACCTGATGCCGGACTTCCGGCAGCGCGTGCACCGCGGCGAAACGTTCCTCGTCGCCGGTGACCGGTTCGCCATCGGATCGTCACGGGAGATGAGCCCGGCGGGTCTAAAAGGAGTCGCCGAGGAACACGGCCTCGAGATGGTCATCATCTGCGGCCACAACATGGGTGACATCTTCCGGCGCAACGCGTTCAACCTGGGGCTGCACGTGGTGCAGTGCCCGGACGCCGTCTCGGACGCCCGCGATGGCGACGAGTTCACGTTCGATCCCGTCTCCCGCGCGATAAGCAACATCACGCAGAATCGCCCGTACCAGCCGGTGCCCCTGTCGCCCAAAGAAGAGGAGATTCGGCGCGGCGGCGGGATCTTCACGGTGGGCCGGCGCGAGTTTCGCGCCTCGGTCGTCACGCCGCCGTCGCTGGACTGGCCGGGCGACGCGCTCTCGCGCGACATGACGACGACCGAGCAGATTCTCTGGGCGCACCGGGTCGATCGCGATCTCGAGCGCGCCGACTTCAAGCCGGGCGCGACGCTCCGCGTTTACGCGGACCTGCTGCCGGCCTCCGACGGCACCGCGCCGTTTTCGATCCACACCTTCAACCAGATTACGGGCGGACAGACGATCTATCCGCGCCAGGCCGCGATCGCCAACGACCACTTCGTGTTCACGGGCAAGGACGAGGACGACAAGCAGACGTCGATCGGCCGCGCGTTCGCGCTCGCGCAGGAGATGGAGAAGCCGTACTACGCGACGCCGGGCGACGGCATCTTCCACTTCTACTTTCCCGAGCAGGGGCTCGTGCTCCCCGGCCAGTTCGTGCCGGGCGCCGACTCGCACAGCCGCGCGTACGGCGCCTACGGCGCGGTCGGCATCGGCGTGGGCTCGACGACCCTCGGATTCGGGTGGGCGACGGGCTACATCTACGTGACGATCGCCAAGGCGCGGCGCGTGGTCTTCACCGGCAAGCTGAATCCGTGGGTGGGCGGCAAGGACATCGTGCTCGAGCTGCTCCGACGCTGGGGCGCGAAGCAATCGCAGGGCATGTCGGTGGAGTTCGTGGATCGCGATCGGCAGCTGCCCATGGTCTCGCGCAACACCATCGCCAACATGATGGCGGAGGCCGAAGCGCTGAACGGCATCTTTGCCCCGGACGACCTCACCGTGGCGTGGTATCGCGAGAAGGGGATGACGTCGCTGCCGTACCCGCTCGTGCGTCCGGGCGCGAACGCGGTCTTCGAGATCGACGAGATGTTCGACCTGTCGGCGGTCGCGCCGATGATCGCCAAGCCGTTCAGCCCCGGCAATGCGTTTCCGGCCGATGAAGTCGCCCGCGAGCGTCTGACGTTCGACAAGGCGCTCATCGGCTCCTGCACGAACGGCAGCTACGACGATCTGCTGCAGGCCGCGCTGGTGCTTCGGGCGGCCCGGGCCCGGGGCATCATGGCGGCCGTGCGCGAGTTCAAGGTGTTTCCCGGATCGGGCGGCGTCGCGACCCAGATTGAACGCCCGGATCAGCGCCTCGGCGGCGACTCGATTGCGAACGTCATGCGCAGCGTGGGCGCCGTGATTCGGCAATCGTGGTGCGGACCGTGCTTCGGCCAGGGCGAGGACGCCCTCACCAAAGGCCAGCGGGCGATCACGTCGTTCAACCGCAACTGGCAGAATCGCATGGGCCTCGGCGGTGAAGGCTACCTCGCGAGCCCGGCCGTGGTCGCCTCGTCCGCGATGCTCGGCTACATGGCGCCGCCCAGCGAGCTCGGGATCGAATGGAAGGCGGACGTGTTTGGGGTGTAGCGCGCACCCCGCACCTCGCACATCGCACAGCGCACCGTTGAGAATCCCCAGCCATGTTTGAAATCGTCACCGCCCTCGTCACGCTGACGTTTCTCGAGATCATCCTCGGCGTCGACAACATCATCTTCATTTCGATCCTCTCGTCGAAGCTACCGAAGGATCAGCAGAAGCGGGCGCGGCGGCTCGGTCTGATTGGTGCGATGGGCACGCGCATCCTGCTGCTGCTGTCCATCAGCTGGCTGGCCTCGCTCACGGCGACGCTCTTCGCCGTGGCCGGTCAGGAGATCTCAGGCCGGGATCTGATCCTCATCCTCGGTGGACTCTTCCTGCTGGCGAAAGCCACCTACGAGATTCACGAGAAGATGGAAGTGCCCGACCACGGCGTGCCGCGCGCGGCCGCGTCCTTCAACAGCGTCATCTTCCAAGTCATGCTGCTCGACATCGTCTTTTCATTGGACTCCGTCATCACGGCCATCGGGATGGCCGACGACGTCCGCGTGATGATGGCGGCCGTCGTGCTGGCGGTGCTCGTGATGATGTTCGCCGCCGAGCCCATCAGCCACTTCGTCGAGGCGCACCCGACGATCAAGATCCTGGCGCTCTCATTCCTGCTGCTGATCGGCATCGCGCTCGTGGGCGACGGCCTCGGCCAGCACATCCCGAAGGGCTACATCTACTTCGCGATGGGCTTCTCGGTGCTTGTCGAGATGATCAATATCCGGGTCAGGAAGAAGCTTCCCGGATAAACAAAAGCAAACCATGGAGGACATGGAGACGTACGTTTTGGGAAAGGCCGGAGCAAGCAGACAAGGCTAGATTCTGCGTGCTAAAAGGTTTCCCCAAACGTCCGTCTCCATGTCCTCCATGGTTCGCTTTTTTGTTCTTACTTCTCTTCACCTAGTCGCCACGGCAGATCCGCGACCGTGTAGACCATCACGGCAATCGCGGCGGCGTTCGCCGCGACTTGCTTCGGCGTAATCCGCGCAATCGTGTCCGCGGGCGTGTGGTGGACCAGGAAGTACTGGCCGTTCGCCTCGCCCTTGTTGCGATGCGCCATCATCGGGACCTTGCCCGCCGTGGCCGCCGGCTCGATGTCGGCGCCGCCGCCGCCCTCGATCACAGAATCAGCGCCGATCGACGCGAGCAGGCTGGCAATCGCCGTCACCGTCGGACGCGCTTGTGCGGGTCCGGTGAACCCGAAGCCCGCCGGGTCGAACACGCCGCCGTCGGATTCGAGCAGGAGCACGTGGTTCGCGAGCTCGGCCTGATGCGCGTCGCGGTAGGCGTTGCCGCCGCGGAGGCCGTTCTCTTCGTTCGTGAACAGCACGACGCGAATCGTGCGCCGCGGCTGCAGGTTCAACTTCTTCATCAGGCGCAGCGCTTCCCAGGTCACGACGCAGCCGCCGGCGTCGTCGCTCGCGCCGGTGCCGACGTCCCACGAGTCGATGTGTCCGCCCACGACAATGATTTCGTGGGGGCGCTCGCGTCCGCGTAGCTCGCCGACGACGTTGTAAGACTGTGCGTCGGGTTCGAAGTGCGCCTCCATCGCGAGCTTCACGCGGATGGCGACGCCGCGATCCTGAAGCCGCTGAAACCGGTCGGCATCCTCGGTGGAAATCGCAGCCGCAGGAATCTTCAGCGTACCGTCCTCGTACACCGTCGCGCCGGTGTGCGGCGTGCGCATGCCCGTCGGTCCGACCGAACGGAGCAGCATCGCCGCGGCGCCGGCTTTTGCCGCCCTCGACGGTCCGTTGCGCCGGTACTGCACCGTCTCGCCGTAGGTCGTGAACGGGACGTTGAAGAGGACGATCTTGCCGTTGACGTCGGCCTCGCGCCGCGTGAGGTCGTCCCAGTTCTTCAGCACGACCACGTCGGCCTCGATGCCGGCCGCCGGCGTCCCGACCGAGTTGCCGAGACCGAGCATCGGCAGCGATTGCCGGACCGGCTGCACGAGGTCGAGGCTCTCGCGCCCGCGCACCCACTTCGGCACCATGACCGGTTCCTTGTGGACGTTGTCGAGTCCATCCTTCTTCATCGTCGCGACGGCCCAGTCGATCGCCTTTTCGAGCGAATCGGATCCGGACAGCCGGTGCCCGAACGTGTCGGTCAGCTCGGCGAGCCGCTGCCACGCGAAGTCGCTCGACTGCGATTCGGCGATCAGCCGATCGGCAATCGGGCGGTACGGCGCGAGCCAAGCGGGCTCCGGCGATTGCGCGGACAGACGGGCCGCCATCACGATTAGCAGGACGGAGACAATCGATCGCGCGATGGGTGTTTGCATGGTTTCTGGCTTTTGGCTTCTGGCTTCTACAGCGCCAGTCTGTGCCGTCCCGAGTGCAGATAGTTCATCGTCTGCACCGTAACGAGCATCGTGAAGTCGAGCTGCGTGCGGTCTTCAGGGTACTTCAATCGCAGGCGGAGTTCCTGGCTGCGGGTGACCATGTCTTCGATCACGCGATCGATCGTGTACTGGTACGCGCCGGTCCACTCTGCGACGAGCCGGCGAACGTCCCGCCGGATGCGCTGGATGAAGCGCGACGCCGCGCGGTTGTCGCGATGCTCGGGGTCGTCCGAAAAGAGCCGGCGCAGGTCGCGGTCGTAGAAGTCCGGGTGATCGACGCCATAGTGACTGCGCTTCTTCGCGTAGTGCTTGCCGAGGGTCGAGCGCAGTTGCTCGAGCGGCTCGAGCCGCTGCCGGTTCTTCAGGACCGGCTTTGCGCCCGCGACCTCCTTCATCAACGTGTCCATGTATCCGAGCTTCCTCAGCGCGGGCCAGCCCGCGTAGCGTGAGGCCCAGTCGCTGTCGGGCGTCAGCCACACCGCGAACGTCTCGGCGAAGTCCTCGTCGGGATGGCTCTGCGAGTACCACGAGTCGAGGTGCAGGACGAAGCTCTTCGAGTACGGCTTCGGCAGGTAGAAGTCCGGATACGGCACTGACGGCCGCCCGAAGATGCGGACACGGCGCCGGCGCCGCCGCAGATCGTAGGCGTTGTCGAACGCGTGTCCGGCCTCGTGCCGCAGGATCTGCATGCACCACTCAGGCGCGCCGCCCTCGACCTCGAGCATCTGTGCCTTCTCGAGCCGCATGAGACGCGGGTGCGCCAGGTAGAAGGGGATTGCGATGCCCGGAATGCCGTCGGGCGTGAACCATTCGGCTGAAAGCCAGAAATGCGGCTGGAAGGTGAGCCCGCGCGCCGCAAGCTCGTCGTAGAGCTGCGCGATGCGTACTTCGAGCACGCTGCCTTCGATCGTCAGCCCCAACTCCGAGAATCGGAGCGCGAGCAGATCGGTATCAGAGAGATTCTCCCAGTCGGCAGGACGGAGACGACGTCGGCGATTGGCGGCTCGCGACGAGGAGGCGGCGGCGGGCGGCACAGGCAGTCGACTCGATTAGCTTATGATAGGCCCGCTTGTTACGCCGCTGTCATGTCGCGTCACAGATGGAGGAGGTCCCCTGATGAAGGCGATCCGTTCATTCGTCCTGGCTACTGCGCTGGTCCTGGTTGCCGCGAGCTCGTCGCTCACTGCACAGGGGCAGACTGCCCAGACCACGCCACCCAAGCCCGAACAGACCACGACGCAGCCGACCGTCAAGGAGACCGTCGTCGTGTCGGCATCGAAGACAGAACAGCAGCTGGTGAACGCGCCGGCCACGATGACGGTAATCCCGTCGTCGGCGATCATCGTGTCGTCCGCGACCAGCTATGCAGACATCCTGCGCAACGTGCCCGGACTGAACGTCACTCAGATTTCAGCCCGCGACATCAACGTGACCAGCCGCGCGTCGACCAGCTCGCTCGCGACGACGCAGTTGACGATCCTCGATGGCCGGTCGCTCTACCAGGACTTCTTCGGGTTCACGATGTGGGACTTCATGCCCGTGAACATCAACGACGTGAAGCGCATCGAGGTCGTGCGCGGTCCGGCGTCGGCGGTGTGGGGCGCGAACGCGATGAACGGCGTGATCAACGTGATCACGAAGACGCCGCGCGAGAGCCCCGGCACGACCGTGACGATGGGGCCTGGGCGGGTTTCCGCGCGGAGTGTCGGGTTACCCGGGCGATACGGGCTGGCTCTACTACCTGAACGCGACACACGCGCGGGCGCTGAGCGATCGGTGGGCGTACCGAGTGTCGGCCGGCGGACTCTCGCAGGATGCGATGCCGCGGCCGAGGGGCGTCATCTCCGGGAGTCCGACGGCCCAGGTGTATCCGCCCTTCTCGAACGAAGGCACGACGCAGCCGAAGGTCGATGCGCGTTTCGACTACGACTTTCCGGACCCGTCGCGCTCGATGTCCTTCTCCGGCGGCTTCGCCGGCACCTCCGGGATCATGCACAGTGGCATCGGGCCGTTCTCGGTCGACCAGGGCTCCGCGATGAGCTACGGCAAGTTCAACTTCAACCGGAATGCGATGCACATCCAGGCGTTCCTGAACATGCTGAACGGCGATGCGACCAGCCTGCTGACGATCGGGCCGACCGGCGTGCCGATTCTTTTCGGCTTCGACACGAAGACGTTCGACATCGAAGCCGGCGATACGCGCGTGACGAGCACGAGGAACGTGGTGACGTACGGCGGCAACCTCCGCGTCAATCGCTTCGCCCTGACGATCGCGCCGGGGGAGAGCAGCCGGACGGAAGGTGGCGCGTACATCCAGGACGAATTCGCCGCGAACAAGTATCTCCGGATCGTGGCCGGCGCCCGCTTCGACAAGTTCAGCTCGATCGACGATGCGGTGTTCTCACCGCGGGTGGCGTTCGTGCTCCGGCCGCAGGACGATCACACCTTCCGGCTGACGTACAACCGCGCCTTCCGCGCGCCGTCGATGATCAACAACAACCTGAACGTGACGATCGCCAATCCATTGCCGCTGTCGGTGATCGGACAGCCTGGGACGTTCCTCGTTCCGACTGACGCGGTGGGCAATGCGGCGCTCAAGGAAGAGCACGTCGACGCCTACGAGGTGAGCTACACGGGCATCTACCTCAACAACACGACGGTCTCGGCGGCGTACTACTTCAGCCGGCTCGAGGACGAGATTCTGTTCACGCCAACACAGGAGTGGGCGCTGACGAACCCGCCACCCGGATGGGCGTTCGGCGCGGGCGCGTGGGGTGCTGTGCAGAGCTCCGCGCACTTCCCGCAGACGTTCAGCTATCTGAACCTGGGCGTGGAGAGAAACCGGGGCTTCGAGTTCGGCATCGATTCGAACGTCGGGCACGGCGCGTCGGTCTACATGAACGCGTCCTACCAGCGCCGGCCGGTCGCGAACTTCAATCTGCGCGAGACCAACCACCCGCCGCGGTATCGCTTCAACGCGGGGCTGCGCATGGACACCGGCCGTTGGAACGGCAGCTTCTCGCTGGCGTCGTCGACGTCGGCCTTCTACCAGGACGTGCTCGACGCCCGCTTCAGCGGCACGACCGGGGCCTACATGCTCGTCAACTGCAGCGTCGGCGCGCGATTCGGCCGGGACAACCGGTTCCAGCCGATGATCCGCGTGACCAACCTCGCGAACATCGACGTGCAGCAGCACATCTTCGGCGACGTGCTGAAGCGCACGATCGTCGGTGAGCTGCGGATTCAACTGCCGAAGTAGCCCGGTATATCCTTGGGGAGGCGCCGGACGTTCCGGCGCCTCCTCATGGCACCTCCCGACAAGAACGGTAAGAAAAAAATTCGCTGGTCCGCGGCCTGGCAGGAAGCGCGCGATCTCATCTGGGCCCGGCGCGGACGGCTGTCCGTCGGCCTCCTGCTCGTGTTCATCAACGCCGCCGCCGGCTTCGTCCTGCCGTTCTCGACGAAGTACTTCTTTGACGACGTCCTGACCCAGCGGCGTACGGAGCTGCTCGGCGTGCTGGCGCTGGCGGTTGGCGTCGCGGCGGTCGTCCAGGGCCTCACGTCGTTTGCGCTGTCGCAGGTGCTGGGCGTGGCCGCGCAGCGCGCGATCACCGACATGCGCCGGCGGGTCGAGACGCACATCCTGCGGCTCCCGATCCGGTACTTCGACACGACGCAGACCGGCGTGCTGATCTCGCGCGTGATGAACGACGCCGACGGCATCCGCAATCTGGTCGGCACGGGACTGGCGCAGCTCACGGGCAGCCTGCTGCAGGCCCTGGTGGCGATGGGCTTCCTGCTCTACATCAACTGGCAGCTGACGCTGATGATCCTCGTCGTGCTGGCCGCGTTCGGCGGCGTGATGGGCTACGCGTTCAAAACGCTGCGTCCGCTGTTCCGCGAGCGCGGGAAGATCCAGGCCGATGTGACGGGCCGGCTCAACCAGTCGCTCGGCGGCATCCGGATCGTGAAGACCTACACGGCGGAGCGGCGCGAAGACCTGGTATTCACGAAGGGCGCGCACAATCTGTTCCGCAACATCGCGCGCTCGATGACTGGCGTCTCGGCCATCAGCGGGTTTTCGGCGGTCGTCGTCGGCCTCATCGGCGTCCTCGCCATGGTGGTCGGCGGCCGCGCGATCCTCGACACGCAGATGACGATCGGGGATCTGTTCCGCTTCATGGCGTTCACCGCGTGGCTCGCGATGCCGGTGATCCAGATCGCGTCGATCGGCACGCAGATCACCGAAGCCTTTGCCGGCCTGGATCGCATCCACGAGATCCTGAGCATGTCGCGCGAGGACGCCGACGACGCGAACCGGCAGCCACTCGAGGAGCTGCGCGGGGATATCCAGTTCGAGGACGTGTCGTTCGAGTACAACCCCGGCGTGCTCGTGCTGAAGCACGTCTCGTTCACGGCGCAGGCGGGGACGACGACGGCGCTGGTGGGGTCGTCGGGGTCGGGCAAGAGCACGCTGATCAGTCTGGTCATGGCGTTCAACCGGCCGACGTCCGGGCTGGTGCGGGTGGACGGACGCGATCTCCTGTCGCTCCGGCTCGCCGAGTACCGCAGCAATCTCGGCGTCGTGCTGCAGGACAACTTTCTGTTCGACGGCACGGTGGCCGAGAACGTGTCGTACGGCACGCCGCATGCGACGCGTGCCGACATCGAGCGGGTGAGCCGCGTCGCGCACGCCGACGAGTTCATCAACGGCTTCGAGAAGAAGTACGACACGGTGGTGGGGGAGCGCGGCGTCCGGCTGTCCGGCGGGCAGCGGCAGCGCGTGGCCATCGCGCGCGCGATTCTCGCGAACCCGCGCGTGCTGCTTCTCGACGAGGCGACGTCGAGCCTCGACAGCGAGAGCGAAGCGTTGATTCAGGACGGCCTCCGATCGCTCCGGCAGGGCCGGACGACGTTCGTGATCGCGCACCGGTTGTCCACGATTCGCAGCGCCGATCAGATCCTGGTGCTCGAGGGCGGCGAGATCGTCGAGCGCGGCACGCACGCCGAGCTGCTGGCCCGCGGCGGCCGCTACCGCCAGCTCTACGACAAGCAGTACCACTTCGAGCAGGATCGGTTCATCAATCCCGGCGAGGACTTCACGCCGGAGCCGCCGAAGGCGCCGGTCCCGACCGGCGCTGGTCGGCGCGGGGCCGACTGAGGATGCCGGTCGATCCCGTCGCCAGGCTGCTCACCGACGACGATGCAATCTGGCACGTCATGTTTGGCGTGCCGCCAGGAAACATCCTGGATGCACCCGTGGTGCAGGGGCTGACCGAGGTCCTTCGGGAAACCGCTGCGGCGCCCGAACTCCGCGCGATCTGCCTCGAGGGCCGCGGCGGCGAGTTTTCGTACGGTGCGAGCATCCAGGAGCATCTGCCGGAGCAGGTACCGGAGATGCTGCGGCGTTTCAACGAGCTCATCGCGGCGCTGCTTGAAAGCTCGGTGTTCGTTGTGGCGGCGGTGCGGGGCCGATGTCTGGGAGGCGGGCTGGAGCTGGCGGCGCTCTGCCATCGCGTCATCGCCTCGCCGGATGCGACGTTCGGACAACCGGAGATCAAGCTCGGCGTCTTTCCGCCCGTGGCCTCCGTCGTGCTCGCCGATCGCGTCGGCCGCGGGCACGCCGAGGATCTGTGCCTGTCGGGACGAACCATCAGAGCCGATGAGGCACTCGGCATGCGGCTGATCGATCAGATGACGGCCGGCGATCCCATGCACGCCGCTCTGACATACGTCCGGGAACATCTGATCCCGCTCTCCGGATCGAGCCTCCGGCTTGCCGTGCGCGCCGGCCGCGCCAACCTGGCCACGCGTCTGACCGCGTTGCCGGGTGTCGAACAGATGTACCTCCGTGAGCTGATGCAGACGCATGATGCGGTCGAAGGACTGAACGCCTTTCTCGAGAAACGCCCACCAAAGTGGCAACATCGTTAACTTCAAACTGGAAACTACATGTCGCAGTTCATCTACACCATGAAGGGTCTGGGCAAGGTTTATCCGCCCGACTCGGTCGTCTTTCAGGACATCTGGCTGTCGTTCTTGTACGGCGCGAAGATCGGCGTCATCGGCGCGAACGGCTCGGGCAAGTCCACGCTGCTCCGCATCATGGCGGGCCTCGAGCACCAGCACCAGGGTGAGGCCACGCTGTCCGAGGGCTTCACGGTCGGCCATCTCGCGCAGGAGCCGCAGCTCGATGCGTCGAAAAACGTGCTCGGCAACGTCGAGGAAGGCGTCGCGAAGACGCGCGCGCTCCTGACGCGCTTCGACGAGATCAACGCGAAGTTCGGCGAGCCGCTCTCCGACGACGAGATGCAGAAGGTGCTCGACGAGCAGGCGCGCGTGCAGGATGCGATTGAAGCGGCCGGTGCCTGGGACCTCGACTCCAAGCTCGAGCGCGCGATGGATGCGCTGCGCCTGCCGGCCGCCGACGCTGACGTGACCAAGCTCTCGGGCGGCGAACGGCGTCGCGTGGCGCTGTGCCGGCTGCTGCTCCAGTCGCCGGACATGCTGTTGCTCGACGAGCCGACGAACCATCTCGACGCCGAGTCGGTCGGCTGGCTCGAGCAATTCCTCCAGGAATACAAGGGCACCGTCGTCGCGATCACGCACGACCGGTACTTCCTCGACAACGCCGCGAACTGGATCCTGGAGCTGGATCGCACGCGCGCGTTTCCGTGGGAGGGCAACTACTCGGGCTGGCTTGGCCAGAAGCAGCAGCGGTTGGCCGTCGAAGAAAAGAGCGAGACGAAGCGGCAGCGGACGCTGCAGCGCGAGCTGGAATGGATTCGCATGTCGGCGCGCGCCCGGCAGGCGAAGGGCAAGGCGCGTCTCAATTCGTACGAGCAGCTGCTGGCCGAAGACACCGCCGAGAAAGCCGACCGCGTCGAGATCTACATTCCCCCCGGTCCACGTCTCGGAGACGTCGTCGTCGAAGCCAAGGGCGTGCGCAAGGCGTACGGCGACCTGCTCCTGATGGACGACATGACGTTCACGTTGCCCAAGGGCGGCATCGTCGGCGTGATCGGGCCGAACGGCGCGGGCAAGACGACGTTGTTCCGGATGCTCACGGGGCAGGAGAAGCCGGACGTGGGCGTGCTGAAGATCGGTGAGACCGTGCAGATCGGCTACGTCGATCAGTCGCGCGACTCGTTGAACGCGGATAAGACCGTCTGGGAAGAAATCTCGGGCGGTGAGGACGAGATGATTCTCGGCAAGAAGAAGATCAACTCGCGCGCGTACGCGTCGTGGTTCAACTTCCGCGGGCGCGATCAGCAGCAGAAGGTCGGGACGCTCTCGGGCGGCCAGCGCAACCGGTTACACCTGGCCAAACTGTTGCAGAAGGGCTGCAACCTGCTGCTGCTCGACGAGCCGACGAACGACCTGGACGTCGACACGCTGCGGGCGCTGGAAGAGGCGCTGCTCGACTTCGCCGGCTGTGCCGTCGTCATCTCGCACGACCGCTGGTTCCTCGACCGCATCGCCACGCACATCCTCGCGTTCGAGGGCGACAGCCACGTCGAGTGGTTCCAAGGGAACTACCAGGACTACGAGGCCGATAGGAAGCGCCGTTTGGGCGCCGCCGCCGACCAGCCGCACCGAATCAAATACCGCAAGTTGATGCGATAGCTGACGCTTAACGCATCAACTTGCGGCGAGTATTTGAGATTGGGAGATTGGGAGATTGGGAGATTACGGGTGTGCCCGCCTTAATCTCCCAATCCCCCAATCTCCCAATCCCCCAATCCCCAGATTCAAGGAATCTGTTATCTTTGCCCCGTCCCGGAGGGGGAACAGTAATGCGCACAACTCGACATCAGATGTTTCTTGCGGCAGCCCTGACCGTCGCGGCGGCCGCGTACCCGCTCGCGCAGGGTCGGACGGGCGGCGGCGCCACGACGACCGCGCCACCGGCAGTGCAACGGCCCGCGGCCACGGCACCCACGGCTGCGACCGTCTCATCGCCCAAGCAGGAGTGGGGCCACAGCCTCGGCGATGACTTCTTCCTCGCCAACTACGTGCAGCTCACGGCGTACTGGAAGAAGCTCGCCACGCAATCGAACCGGATCAAGGTCGAAGACATCGGGCCCACGGCGCAGGGGCGCCGCCAGCTGATGGCGATCGTGACGTCGCCGGCCAATCACGCCAACCTCGCGCGCTACAAGTCGATCTCGCGGCAGTTGTCGCTCGGCGAGACACCGACCGGACAGACGTTGTCCGAGACGCAGGCGCGCGCGCTCGCGAAGGAAGGCAAGTCGGTCGTCTGGATCGACGGCGGTCTCCACGCGAGCGAGATGCTCGGGGCGCAGCAGCTGATGGAAATGGTCTATCAGATGGTGACGCTCACCGACGAAGAGACGATGCGGTTTCTGAATGACGTCATCATTCTCTTCGTGCCGGCGAATCCCGACGGGCAGGACTTGATCGCCGACGGTTACATGAAGCATCAGGGCTTCGGAACGCCCATCCAGTACAACATCTACGCGGGCCACGACAACAACCGCGACTCGTACATGAACGCGCTCCCGGAAACCACGAACATGAGCCGCATCATGTATCGCGAGTGGTTCCCGCAGATCATGTACAACCATCACCAGAGCGGTCCGCAGGGATCGGTGATGTTCGCGCCGCCGTTCCGCGATCCGTTCAGCTACAACTTCCATCCGGGCATCGCCGCGGCGACCGACCTCATCGGCGCGATCATGCAGACGCGCTTCATCGAAGAGGGCAAGCCCGGCGTGGTGAACACGAAGGGCGCCAGCTACTCGACGTGGTGGAACGGCGGGCTGCGCACGACCGCGTATTTCCACAATCAGATCGGCATCCTGACGGAGACGATCGGCAACCCGACGCCCAGCGCGATTCCGTTCAACCTCCGGTTCGCGCATCCCGAGAAGAGCTGGTACTGGCAGATCACGCCGCAGACGTGGCACTTCAAGAACTCCGTGGAGTACTCGGTGACGGCCAACCGCGCGGTGCTGGACTTCGCCTCGCGCTACCGTGAAGTGAACCTGTTCCGCATCTACAAGATGGGGCAGGACAACGTGACGTGGGGCAACGAGGACCACTGGACGTTCACGCCGCACAAGACCGAGAAGATCTGCACCAAGTACAAGGCGAATCTTCCGGCGGCGCCGCCGGCAGGGCAAGGCGGCCGTGGCGCGGGGGGCGGCGGTGGTGGTGGCGGTGGCCGCGGAGGCGGGAACGATCCCTGCAGCACCGACGCGTTCTACCAGACGGCACTGCGCGTGGCTGAACATCGTGACCCGCGCGGGTTCGTGATGCCGTCGGACGCGCCGGACTTCAGCTCGGCCGTACGGTTCGTGAATGCGCTCATCAAGTCGGGCGTGACCGTGCATCGCGCGATCGGGGCGTTCACCGCCGGCGGCAAGCAGTACCCGGCGAATTCGCTCGTCATCAAGACGGCGCAGCCGTTCCGTCCGCACGTGATGGACATGTTCGAGCCGCAGGATCACCCGGACGACATCCCGTACCCGGGCGCGACGCCAACCCGGCCGTACGACAGCGCCGGCTGGACGCTCGCGTTCCAGATGGGCGTGCAGTTCGATCGCGTTCTCGACGGCTTCACCGGTCCGTTCGAGAAGCTGACGGACTTCGCGAAGATGCCCCCGGGCGCCATTCGCGGCGGCACGGCGCCGGTGCCGGTGCCGGCAGCGGAGACCGTTAACAGCCTGAGCTTCCAGGGCTCGACGCCCGCGGATCCCACGAGTGCGCGCGTCCTCTACGCGAAGCTCGTGGCCCGATCCGATGCGTCCGCCGCGGCACAGTCGGCCGTGACGGGCTACTACTTCAGCCACAAGTCCAACAACAGCTTCGTCGCCCTGAATCGGCTGCTGGCCGCGGGCGAGGACGTGTCGTGGCTCTACAACGGTCCGCTCGGCTACGGCACGTTCTACATCACGAACAAGGCGACGACCCGTGCGGCGATTCAGAAACAGGCGACCGAGCTCGGCGTGAGCTTCGACGCCGTCACGAGCGCGCCGTCGGGCACGCAGTCGAAGCTGAAGAAGCTGCGCATCGGACTCGTCGATCGGTACGGCGGCAGCATGCCGACCGGGTGGGCGCGCCTGACGCTGGAGAACTTCGAATTCCCGTTCGAGCTGGTCTTCCCGCCGATGCTCGACGCCGGCAACCTCCGCGCGAAATACGACGTGCTCCTCTGCGTGGATGAGTGCTTCCAGGGCGGCGGCGGTGGCGGTCGCGGCGGCGGTGGTGGCGGTGGCCGTGGTGCGGCGGGTGGCGGCGGCGCCAACGCGGCTGGTGGTGATGCGCCTCCGGCCGGCGCGCCCCCGGCGGGCGCCGGTGGCGATGCGGC
>Ga0137427_10000347_pt1 | contig 24646 bp, 17 predicted proteins | sample EasRivERMZT700_2_FD_102309 | JGI IMG/M metagenome (GOLD analysis project Ga0137427, IMG submission 102309) | Soil microbial communities from meander-bound floodplain in the East River, Colorado, USA - East River MetaG ERMZT700_2 | ecosystem: Environmental > Terrestrial > Soil > Floodplain ...
AATCCTCTTCTCCAAAAGGATCGCGATCAGCGGGAAGCGTTCGGTCGTCCGCTCGCCGTTGACGACGCGGCGCTTCAGGCCCTGGTTGACGGATCCTGGTCGCGACGCGATCGCTGGAGCAAGTTTCAGCCACTGATTGCACTCGCGGACCGCTACAGTCCCGACGCGGGCCGGCTGCCTGAGGTCTTTCGAAACTACGGCGAACAGAACTGGATGCAGCCGTACGAGGACGCGACGATTCGCGATCCCCGCCTCTGGGCCGAGCTTGGCCTCGCCGCGGATCATGTGGACTTCATCGGCTTCATCCGCCGCTACGTCTCCGCTCATCCCTCGACCCGGACCTCGACGGAGCTGCTGTTCCTCCTGGACGACATGGCACGGGCCAGCCACAATCTGCTCGGCACCCTGCTCGAAACGGATCCGGCCACCGAACTGGGCCGTACCCGCGCAGAGCACCCTCGCGCGCACGCGCTCGTGTCTGAGATTCGGCGCTATTACGAAGTGGAGCTCGCGCGGCAGCGACTGACGTCGGACGTGGCGATCTCGGCGTTCTACGATGAGGTGAGAATCAGAATCCTGACCGGCATCACACGCAGTTCACCTGATGGCTACCGCGTGAACGATGCGCGGTTCCTCATCGGCAAGATCTACTGGCGGCAGCAGAAGGTTGGTGAGGCACTTCGCTGGTGGGCCCAGATCACTGAAGATCGAGCCGACCGCTATTTCGTGACCTATTCCGAGATGCTCACGCTGTTTGGCACAACGAGCGCGCGCGTCGCCACGGGCCCTCAGGAGATCGATGCCCAGCTTGCGAGACAAGTGAACCACGTGCTCGACCGCGACTACGGCCGCTGGGTGATCTTCTCGTACGATCGTCTCAAGAAATTCGGTTACCGGTTCGACACGTTCTGAAGCGAGAGTGAAGTCATGAGACGCGTTGCTTTGACGATCGTGCTCGGCGCCGCGATCGCGCTGGGTTCCTCGCTTGGCGGGGTGCAGGGGTCGGTCCAGTACCGGTCGCCGGCGGGCGTCGAGTATCGCGCGCTTCCAGATACGGACGCGGTCACGAAAGCGCAGGCCGCGCTCGCGGCCGACCCGCGCAACGTAGCCCGCATCATCGACCTCGGCGTCGCGCAGTCCGGCGCGCGGCAGTTTCGCGAAGCGATTGCGACGTTCACGCGGGGGCTCGAGATCGAGCCGGACAATCCTAATAGGGCGCTGCTGCTGCGATGGCGCGGGCATCGGTATCTCTCAGTCCGTGAATTCGATCGGGCCCTGGCGGATCTCACGCGCGGCGGTGGCATCGACAGCACGATTTACGGCATCTGGTATCACCTCGGGGTCGTCCAGTACGTGCGCGGGGAGTTTGCCGCGGCCGCCGCGTCGTTTGCCCGAGCGCAGCCCATCGCCCCGGATCCGGGCGAGCTGGCGGGTTCCACGGACTGGTTGTGGATGTCGCTCGGCCGTGCCGGTCGTGGTGCGGACGCGAAAGCCATGCTGGATCGCCGGCCGGAATCAAGATTGGCGCCCGTCACCAACGCATACACGCGTCGTCTACAGCTCTATCGCGGCGAGATCGGCCCGGATGCCGTGCTCACGCCTGCGGACACGGACGAAGTTCAGGTCGCGACGATCGCGTATGGTGTCGGCAACTGGTACCTCATCCGGGGCGACAGGGCGCAGGCGCGCGTCTGGTTCGAACGATCGGTTCAGTCGGGCGGTTGGCCAGCGTTCGGGTTCATTCTGTCCGAGGTCGAGCTGCGGCGGCTTCGCTAAGCGCGGCATTCAACCCCATTCTGATCAGGCACTGCTGAAACCGGACGTCCGCGCGCAGGGCGTCCCACTGCGGCGCCACGGCGAGATCGACCAGGCACGGATCGCGTCCCTCGATCGCGCGCTCGAGCTGCGGCAGGGCCGCATTCAGATCGCCGAGCTCGCCGTGCAGGAGCGCCAGTTGAACCGCCGGGAAGCCGGAAGGGTGCGAGGCGGCCTGCTGGAGCGCGAGCCGAACGACGCCCGGCCGGCCTTCTGCCGCGTACGCGCGCCGGACCGGCTCCAGTGCGTCGGACGGGACGCCGTTGGCCTCGGCATGCTTGACGTTCTCGTCCATGTGGCGATCGAAATTGCCCATCTTCCAGTGGGCGCCGGCCAGAAACTCCCGCGCCATCGGATGCCCGGGATCCAGTTCGAGCGTCTTGCCGGCCCACCGGATCGACTCGTCGTATCGCCGCTGGTTCCAATAGGACAACGCGATGGCCAGGTGCACCGATGGCGACATCGGATCGCGCTCGAGCGCGCGCAGTTTCATGTCGAGGCCGGCCTCGAGTCGTCCTTGCGCATCGAGCAGCCGCCCGAACAAGACGCGCGCTTGTGTGTGATGCGGGTTCAGCTCCAGCGCGCGCCCAAGACTCCGCTCGGCACCGGTCCAGTCCCACTCGCCGAAGAACATCACGGCCCCGAGCGCGACCTGCGCGTCAGCACACGTGTCGTCCATCGCCAGCGCGCGGAGCGCCGACGCGCGGGCGCGGGCGAAGCCGTCGGCCGGCGCGATGAGCCGCAACTCGACCTGGGCACAATGCGCGAGGGCCAGGCCGGCGTGCGCGGCTGCGTAGGTTGGATCGATCGCGATCGCCGCCTCGAAGGCCGCCAGCGCCAGCGGCACCTCGGCGCGCGACGCGGTCAGGAGATGCGCTCGTCCCCGGCCGACCAGCTCGTACACCTCGGGGCCGGACGGCGTCAGCATCGGCAGCACGGTCCCGCCACCAGCGCGACGGCGTCCGTCGGTGGCCGCGGTCCCAGGGAGGACGGTCGCGACAAACCGGTACCCCGTCCCGGCCACGGTCTGGATGTACGTTGCCGTCCGCCGATCGTCGCCCAGCGCCTTGCGCAGGCCGGAGACGTGCACAGCGAGGATGCCCTCCTCGACGAACGCCGCGGGCCAGACCGCGTCGAGCAGGTCTTTCTTGGGGACCAGATGACCGGCACGGCGGACGAGCTGGACCAGCAGATCGTGCGCCTTGGGTGACAGCGCGACCTCGCGGCCGTCACGAGACAAGCGACGCTCGGCGACGTCGAGCGTGAACGCGCCGAAGGTGAAGCGGTCGTCATCCATGTGGGATTTAGGCGAATCTTAGCAAAACCTACAGGACGCTCCCGCTTCGCCGGCGCGATGCTGACTCGACCAACAAGGGAGGGTCGTCATGAAGCACCTCATCGATCGGGACATCGTCGCAGAAGAAGACCGGCTCACACAGGCCACGCGGGGCCTCGACGTCGAGACACTGGCTCGGCTCTACGCGGACGACATCATGTTCACCGGGGTCACCGGCGTCATCTGCAGCAAAGCGAATCTATTGGACGAAGCGCGCCGCGGCGTGACCGCACGGCAGGCCGAGACCTCGAACGCGCCCACGGTCGTGTCGTACGACAAGGACGATCTGCACGGCGTGCGCCATGGCGACACGGCGGTGACGAGCTACCGGTTCGGCGTGACCATTCGCCACGACGGGCAGGAGACGATCCGGCGCTACCGGACCACCAACGTCTGGATGAAGCGCGGCGACGCGTGGCAAGTCGTCGCGGCGCACACGGCAGGACTGCCGTAGAGCTCAGACGACCCGGCGCTTGGCACGTACTTGTCCTGACTCACTTCCCGAGCACGATAATTGGATTGATCTTGCTCGCTCGCCATGCCGGTATCATCGTCGCGAGGATCGCGACGACCGTGAGGAGGACCGTCACGCCGACGATCACGAGCGGATTCATGGGCGCCACGTTGAAGAGCTGCGACTTGAGCAGCTGACCCGCGCCGATCGCGAACAGCACGCCGGCGGCGACGCCGATGCCGACGATCTTCGCGCCGTCCTTGAGGACGATGTTGAAGATGCCGCCGGTGGAGCTGCCGAGCGCCATGCGGACGCCGAGCTCGCGCTGGCGCTGCACGACGCTGTAGGCGAGCACGCCGTAGACCCCGACCACCGACAACAGCAGCGCGACGACGCCGAACGCGAGCGCGATGTACATCGGCAGCCGCCGGCCGATGAGCTGATTGTCGATCCACTCCTGCATCGAGCGTTCGCGGAACACCGGCGTTTGCGGATCGATTTTCGCGATCTCTTTCCGCACCAGGTTCATCAGACCCGGCATGGATGCGCTCGTCTTGATCACGAGCGTCGGACCGCGGCCCGGCTGCTGTTCCCACGGAAAGTACACGATGCCGACGGGCGTGACGTCCGGCCGCGGGTCGAGCATCCGGATCTCTTTGATGACGCCGACGATGTTGAGGAACTGTGTCTGCGGCGTGATCTTCGTGATGTCGTTCGGATCGGCCGGGCGATAGAGCCGGCGGCCGACGGCATCCTGCTCCGGCCAGAACTTGCGCGCTAGCCGATCGTCGATGACCACCGCCAGCGGCTGGCCCTCGGTATCCTGCGGGCCGATGAAGCGCCCGCCCACGAGCTGCACGTGCATGGCCTCGAAGTAGCCGGGCACGACGTTGATCGAAGAGGGCGCGATCAGCGACTCGCCGGGCTTCATCTGATAGCCCTCGGCCATGATCACGCTGTTGTTGATGCCGCCGCTGAACGGCACGGACGACGTGGTGCCGGCCGCCTCGACGCCGGGGATCGCGCGGATCGCCGCCATCGCGCGCTGTTCAAACTGAATGAATGCCGGTGGATTCGGATAGATGTTGGGTGGCAGCGACACGGCGGCCGTCATGACATTCGCCGGATCGAATCCGAGGTCGAGCGCCAGCACGGCCTTGAAGCTGGCCAGCAGCAGTCCAGCGCCGACGAGCAGACCGAGGGCCAGCGCGACCTGGGCGGTCGCCAACGTCTTACGGACAAAGTTCGCGCGCTTGCTCGCAGTCCCGCCGCGGCTCTCCTCGCGCAACTCGACGTTGAGGTTCATCCGCCGCAGCTTCCAGACCGGCGCGATGCCGAGCAGCGCGCCGACCGCGATCGTCAGCCCGACGATGGCGCTCACGCTGACCCAGTCGAGACCGATCTCGTAGCCACGCGGGAGCTGCGTCAGGTTGAGCGACGCGACGTACGTCAGCAGCCACCAGCCCGTCACGAGGCCAATCGCGCCACTCACGAGGGAGAGCACCATCGTCTCGGTCAGAAGTTGGCGGGCCAGGCGGCCCATCTCGCCGCCGATCGCGTGGCGCGTCGCCATCTCGCGCGTCCGGGCGCTCGAACGCACGATGAGCAGGTTCGTGATGTTCACTATCCCAATGAGCAGCACGACGAACACGCCGCCCCAGAGGATGTACAGGACTCCCTTCACGTCGCGGATGACGTCGTCGCCGAGCATGACGGAGACGGTGCGGAACTGCGCGTTCTTGAGGAGCTCCTTGAAGTTGGGAAACCGCTCGTCGTTCCGGCGGTTGAGCGCGTCCACCTGCTGGCGCACCTGTTCAAGAGAAGCCCCGTCGCGCAGCCGCCCGATCATCTGGTGGCTGTTGTTGTGCCGCAACTGGTCGGTCTTCTGCTGCGGGCTGAACGCGAGCGGCAGGAAGAGATCGAGGTCGTTGCGCAGGAAGTTGAAGCCCTCCGGCATGACGCCGATGACCTCGAACGCCCGGCCGCTCAGCTGCACCGTCTGGCCGATGACCGAGCGATTGCCCGCGAACTTCCGCTTCCAGAACCCGTGGCTGAGCAGAACCTTGTCCCCCTTTCCCTCTTCGCCCTCGTCGTCGGTGAAGATGCGGCCCTCGGCGGGCTTGATCTGCAGGATTCTGTAGAACGACGGCGTGCCCATCAGGAGGTTGAGTTGCTCGGCGCCGTTCGGATCGCCGTACGTCCGTTGGCCGTTCTGAAAGAGCGCCTGCTGGTCGAGCGCGGGCACGGCTTCGAGTCGATCGAAGTAGTCGGGCACCGCGGCGCCGACGCGCGGGGCACCCGCGCCTGGATAGCTGTTATAGAGGAAGACAATCCGCTCGGACCCCGGAAACGGCAGCGGCTTCAGCAGCACCGACCGCACGATGCTGAGCATCGCGGTATTGGCGGCGATGCAGAGCGTCAACGTCAGAAGCGCCGTGATAGTGAAGCTGCGATCCTTCAACAGCAGCCGAAGCGAGTACCTGAGGTCCTGGATCATGGTTTCCCCTGAGACGACGGCGGAACGCCGGACGTTCGCCCCGGCTTCATCGGCTGACGACGGGCTTCACCACATCACTGACCCCGACGAGGGGAAACTTGTCGAGCGACCAGCGTCCCGACTCCCACGAGCGGACGTCTATCGTCGACGGGTGTCCGACCCGGCCGCGCCACGCCGGATCGAACCGGGGCTTCCACGTCCAATAGTTGTCACTGGGCGTCGCCGACAGCACGTGCAGGTCCGGTGTCAGCCGATACCATATCCTCCCGAGATCTGTTTCGTGGGTGCCAATCTCAATGTGCGCTGCGGCGATCCGCAGCTCCGACACCTGGCTGAATGGAAGACCATCGGCGAGGTTGAGCGGCGATGGCGCAAACAGGAAGTACTTCAACGGCCGTCCTGCCGGGCAGTCGGTGCAGGTAAAGGGTCCCTTGCCTTCCTGAGGCGGAGATGACGGAATCGCGAGGGGATCAAGAACGGCCACACTGGCCGCTCTCAGTTCATTGTTCACGCCGGCGACGAGAGCGAGGAGCCGTCCACCGTAGCGAGACGTTCTCAACAGCCGCGAGGCACCTGGCTGCGCGTATCGCAGCGTCGCCGTACCGCTCCCGTCGATTCGCACCACCGCAGATGGCCACCACCCTTCGATCTCGAGTGCCGCCCACACACTCCGATCCTCCGGCACGGGTTCGAAATCCCAGAACCTCCACGGTCCGGAGTACACGGTCCCACCGAATGTGAGTTTGAGATCGGGCGTGAACGAGTATCTGAGCTTGCCGCCCAACGTGAAGCAATAGAGCGTCTCGGTAGTGCCGGTGTCGTGACGGGAGTGCGACACGACGGTGACCAACTCGTCGATGCCGTCCCCATCGACATCCATACGTGCCCACCCAGGATCGAGGTCGGGTCGAAATACCGTGGTGACCGCCCTCACCGGATCCCGGACGTCGTAGCGCCACACCTCGTTGCCGCTGGAATCACGAGCGACGATTCGTCGACCCTCGAGCACCAGCTTCGATGGCGGCTGCACGTCCGGACGGAGCGGTAACAAAACGAAGGTTGCGATGACACCGAGAATCAAAACCGCGACGAGCGCCACAGTCCAAACCCGCCGCTGGTGTATGGCGCTCGGAGGCGGTGCCGCTGATTCAAGCTCGGGAGCTTCGGCGGCCGGCGCGAGGACCGGCGATTCGACAAGGGAGTTTTCGACTGCGGTACTTGTCGGACTGCGATTAACTTCCCGCGATGCCATCCAGGCGTCGAGGTCGTCGTCGAAGGCAAAAACCGCTTGACGCCCTTCGTGCCGGTGCACCGGCATCCCCTGTTTCGACTCCAGACGTTGGGCGGTGCGGATCTCAACGCCCAGGTGGCTGGCTATTTCGCCCCATGTCTCGAGACGTGTGCGACCGCGGCCATCGGGGCTGGGGATCTGCTTCATTTGAGGAGACGCCGTATCAGGTTGGCGACCTTCCCGGTCGACAGGCGGACCCTCAGCCGTAAGTCCGACGCCGGGGCCGCGTTAGCCGAATGCAGCGCGCATGATACAGGACTCGACCGTGGAAGATTCGAGCTATGGCTGTGTGCGCCGACGCGTTCGGGCCGCCGCGGCGGCCGAGGTCGTCGCGCGCAGCCGGCGGCCGCTGCGATCAACGACGATCGATAAAACTCAGTCCTGCCGAAACGATTGAAGGCGGACACTCAGATTCTCCGCCCTGACTGCGTGTCGCTGAATGACGCGGAGTGTCGCTTGAACCTCCCGTGACCCAAGCAGAAGCTCAGTCTCGGTCGCGTTTGGGCATGGAGAATCAGATGAGAAAAGTCCTTCTGCACGCATCGTGGGCGCTGATTCTAGCCTGTGTGGGCTCCACAGTTCTGCTCTCCTACGTATCGCAGTCGCCGCCTGGAGCCGCTGACATCCCGCCCGGCCTTTCGATGGACGATACAAAGAAGTGGATCAAGCGCGAGCTCCCTCGAATGGGTGCGTTCTCGGTCACACGTGTAAAGGCCGATGACCGATCGAGTTCGGTTACGGAAAAGTTCGGAATCGAGAAGGCCGATTTGGCAGACTGCCGTCTGTCAATAAGCAGGACAACGGACTATCCCACAGAGCTGACGTACACCGAGACCGTGACGCTGAAGGACGTTGACGTCACCAAGGTCCGGGCTGTTGAGCAATTTGTCCAGCAAGGGTACACACATAGCCGACCCAGTTACTACGTGACCTTGATGGCCGCCTTGGATCGTGGTGAGCCATTCACGTCACAGGTGAAGCAGCCCGGTTACTCGGCACAGGCGGTCAGGCCAGCGCGTCAGGTGCTGGTCCGAGTCGGTGAGGAAGGCGCGGCAAAGGAAGGAGCGGACGTTCTTCGGCGGGCTGCTCTTCTTTGTGGCGCCCCGGCTCAGCCTGTTGTGCCGGTAGCCGCACCGCCGGAACTCGTGGCGCAACTGGTCGCCCTCGAACAGGAAGCTGGGGAGTTGTCGAGGCGCGGCGACAAGGCCGGCATTGAGAAGATGCTCGATCCGGGGTTTTCGGGCACGTTCAACGGTCAAGCCTTTTCTCGTACGTCGTTTCTGTCAGCCGTGAAGGCCCAGCCGGACATCGTCTCGTCGGTGATTGAATCCCCGGTGGTTCGCATGGTGGGCGATCGCGCTGTCGTGTCGGGAACATTGGTCGTGCAGATCCGGCAGGGTTCAGAGACGGTTGTTGGCAGGCAAAGATTCACCGATGAGTTCGTGCAGAAGGATGGCCGTTGGCTGGTGGTGAAGACCGCCATCGTCCAACTGGCCGGGACTCAGCCTGCGGTGCCGACGAAGCCAGCGGCAACCGTCAGCTCGAATATCAAGAAGATGACGAACGACGACGTGATTCAACTTGTCGCTGCGGGCCTTGCCGAACAGGTGGTCTCTACGTCCATCCGTCAGGCGCCAGCCAAAGACTTTGACCTCACCACGACAGGGCTCATCGCACTCAAGAAAGCCGGCGTGTCCGACGCCGTGATTGTGGTCATGCAAGAAAAGCCCGCTCCTGCTCAGGCTGCCACGACGAACGACGTCAAGGCGCCACCAAAGTACGACGCGACTCTGGAGCCAAAAAAACCGGCGGCCCCGGACAATGGGTGCTCCACGATTGAGAACCTCGGCGTGTACCAGAATCAGCTCATGTCCCGGGGCCAATCACAGGGCGGTCTCGTGGAGTGGCTGGTGAAGATCCGAAACAATGCCGCCGTGACCAAGATGGTCACGATTGGATGGATCAACGAATACGGCGAACAGAAGAAGGGCGAGGTCGAGATCCGGGGCGGCGACATTGCCACCCTGCGGCTCGACCTGACGTCAGCAAAGTTCATCCCGCCTGTGAAGGACGTGAAGCTCGTGTCGTGCCGGTGATCCGGAAGAGCGCTGGGAAACCTTGAAAGTGTCTACTCACTCCGCAACGCGCTAATCACGTCCACCCTCGACGCCCGCGCTGCCGGCGTCACTGACGCGACAATCGCCGCCGCGATCAGAACACCCGCGGCTGCGGCAATCGGCACGACGCCGGGCATCTGCACTCCGGCGACGAAGCTGCCGACGAGGCGCGCGAGCAGCCATCCGCCGGCCGCGCCGGCGACGATGCCGATGACGCCGATGGCCGCGCCCTCGCGGAGAACGCGCGTGAGCAGATGGCGCGGCGTCGATCCAATCGCCAGGCGCACGCCAAACTCGCGCGTGCGCGCGCTCACCGAGAACGCAAGCACGCCGGCGACACCGACGACCGCGATGAGCAGCGCCACGCCCGCGAATCCGCTGAAGACGAGCGCGTTCACGCGGTTCGGCGAAAGAATCTCCGAGCGGATGTCGTCGAGCGTTGCAGCACGTTCCACGGGCTGATCGCCCGCCAGCTCGCGGATGATCTTTGTCACCGGCGTCACGAGCGTGTACGGGTCCACCTTCGCATGGATGAACAGCCGCCCGCCGAACATCTCCTGGTCCATCGGGTGATACACCGTCATCGCCGGCTCCGGCACCAGGTTCTCGTCGTCCACGTCTGCCGCCACGCCGACGATGCGCCGCGGCTCGGTGCTAACGCCGATGAATTTCGTCACCGGATCGGTCCATATGATCTTGCGATTGACCGCGTCGAGGCTCGGGAACATCCGCTTCGCGATGCTCTCGCTGATGATGACGACCCTCTCGCCGTCGCGCCGGTCGCTGTCGTTGAAGTCGCGGCCCGCGATCATCCGCACCCCGAGCGCCTCGAAGAAGCCCGGCGAGACCGTGCGGAACCGGGCGCGCGGATCTTCCTCGCCGTTCGCGCGCTTGTAGCCCTCGGCCGTGAACTGCGCGGCGAAGAACCCGGGATCGCGCCACGGCACGACGGTGCCGAGCGCCACCCGATCCACGCCGGCAATCTGCGAGATCCGGCGGATGGCTTCCTTATAAAAGGCGCTGATCTCCGCCGGCTTCCGCTCGTACGACACGATGGGCACGTTAACGGCCAGCACGTTCCCGCGGAATCCCGTCTGCTGCTTCTGCAACGCAAAGAGCGTCGTGATGAGCATCCCGGCGCCCGCGACCAGCACGAACGACGCCGCAATCTGCGTGATTGCAAACACGCGCAAGCGGCGATTCGTCCCCGACGTGAGCCGGAGACTGCGGCCGCCGAGGCCCATGCCGTTGGTCGCGGAGGACGACGGCAGCCGCGGCACGAAGGCGAGGAGCACCGCGACGGCGAGCGCCAGACCGCCGCCGACCCAGAGCAGCGTCGCATCCACGGTCACGTCGTGCGCGCGCACCGAGAACCTGGCGGCGTACCGCGCGAGCACGTTGACGGCTGGGTAGGCCACGGCCACGGCGAGCACCGCGCCCGCGCCGCAGAGCAGCAGACTTTCGGCGAGGAGTGTCCGCCGCAACGCGCCCCTGCTCGCGCCGAGCGCCGCGCGGACGGCCAACTCACTCTCGCGACGCACCGAACGCGCCAGGATCAGATTCGCCACGTTCGAGCACGCCACGATGAAGACGAGACCGGAGGCGGCGAGCAGAATCCACAGGATCGTTCGCGCCGGCGAGATGATCTCGTCACGCAGCGTCCGCGCTTCGATGCCAAAGCGCGCCGTCGACTGGTACGCCTCGGGATGCGCCGTCACCATCGTGCGGTGCACGGTCTCGAGCTCCACGCGCACCTGCTCGATCGTCGCGCCGGGCGCCAAACGCCCGAACAGCTCCGTCATCCGATGCACACGTCCCTCGACCATCGTCGCATCGAGGTGGTGCGGGCTCGTGACGACGTTCGCGATGATCTCGGTCTCCTGCGGATAGGGGACCGACGGCTCCAAGACGCCCACGACGGTCGCGGGCCGATCGCTCAAGGTGATCTTCTTGCCAATGACCCCTTCATCGCCTTTGAACGCGCTCATCCAGAAGCGATACGTCAGCACCGCCGCGCCATCCGCGTTCTTCCCGTCGTCTTGCGGTCCGAGCAGCCGGCCCTTCACGGCCCGGAGCCCCATCACGTCGAAGTACGAGCCGCCGACGACACCGGCGCGCACCGAACGCGGGTCGCCCAGGCCGAGCATCGTGAACTCGATGGTGGAGAAATCGCCGAACGCGCTCAGGGTCTTCACGTCACGCTGAAGGTCCTTCAGCTCGGGGACGGAGAAGTTCGCGTTGTCCATGCCGGAGCCCTTCGCGGTCTGCCGGATGTAGATGAGGCGGTCCTGGTCGCGATTGACCAGCGGCCGGAGGAGCACGCCTTGGACGACGCTGAAAATGGCGGCGTTGGCGCCAATCCCCAGCGCCAGGGTCAGCACGACAGTCGTAGCGAGACCCTTGGCCCGGCCGAACGAGCGGAGCGCGAACTTGAGGTCGGTGAGTAGCTGCATGTCCATACGTCGATCCAGACTAGGCATTCTCGACATAAATCCTTACGCTGACAAGACGCGAAGAGCGCGAAGGCGCGAAGCGGCAAGAGGTGCTTCGCGGTTGGCGCCCTTCGTGCTTCGCGCCCTCGCGCTCTTCGCGCCTTATCACCGTAAGTTCAAGGGCCCGTGCTAAGATTTCCAGTCCTGTTTCGTCCTGATCTGAAAGCGAGCTACTCATGTCCGGCCATTCCAAGTGGCACACCATCAAGCACAAGAAGGGCGCGGCCGACGCCAAGCGCGGCAAGATCTTCACGCGCGTCATCAAAGAACTGACCGTCGCCGCGCGTAACGGCGGGGGCGACCCCGACATGAACCCGCGGCTCCGCACGATCATCGCCGAGGCCAAGCAGGTCAACATGCCGGCCGACAACATCAAGCGGGCGATTCGGCGCGGCACGGGCGAGGAAGAGGGCGTCGTTTACGAGGAAGTCACCTACGAGGGCTACGGTCCCGGGGGCGTCGCGATCCTCATCGAAACGCTCACCGACAACAAGAACCGCACGGTCGGCGAAATCCGGCACACCTTCACCAAGTGGGGCGGCAAGCTCGGCGAGCCGAACAGCGTCGCGCGCATGTTCACCAAGAGGGGCCAGATCTTCGTCGAGAAGGCCAAGGTCGCCGAGGACGCGCTCATGTCAGCCGTCCTCGACGCCGGTGCCGACGACATGCATGACGACACGGAAGCCTGGGAGGTCGTCTCCGCGCCCGACGCGTATCCAGCGGTCCTCGATGCGGTGAAGGGGCTGGGCGTGGAACCCGCCTCGTCTCAGATCGCGATGGTGCCGACCGAGTACATCAAGCTGGAAGGGAAGCCCGCCCAGCAGATGCTCAAGCTCGTGGAAGCGCTCGAGGATCACGACGACACCAAGAACGTCTGGTCCAACTTCGACGTGGACGAGAAGGAAATCGAGGCCTCACTGGCGTGAGGGTCTTCGGGATCGATCCTGGATCGGCCCGCACCGGCTACGGTTGTCTCGACACTGACGGAGGCCGTCACCGGCTGGTGACGTGCGGGGCGCTCACGGCGCCCACCGGCGCCGCGTTGCCCGCGCGGCTTGAATTCATTCACCACCACCTGCTCGATTTGATCCGATCGTCACGCGCCGATTGCGTCGCAATCGAAAACCTGTTTCACGCGCGCAACGTCCGTAGCGCGCTCGTGCTCGGCCACGCGCGCGGCGTGGCCGTGCTCGCGGCCGTTCAGGCGGGGCTGCCGGTCATCGAGTACACGCCGGCCGAAATCAAAGTCGCGGTGGTGGGCTACGGCCGCGCGGAGAAGCCGCAAATCCAGCACATGGTGAAGCTGTTGCTCGGTCTCGACACCGCGCCGTCGCCGCACGACGCGGCGGACGCGCTGGCGGTCGCGATTTGCCATGCCCACACCGGCAGCGCGCCGGCGCCCGCCCGTCGCGGTCCGCGTGCCCCCCGAAGCTGGCGCGACGTGAAGCTGCCTGTGGCGGCGCGCCGGCATTAGACGTGATCGCGCACCTTTCCGGCACACTGCTCGAAAAGCACGTCCAGCGTCTCATCGTCGACGTCGGCGGTGTCGGCTACGACGTGCAGGTGCCGCTCTCAACGTTCTATGCCGTCGGCGAGCCCGGCGCGCGCGTGACGCTCAGGATTCACACGCACGTCCGCGAGGACGCGCTCCAGTTGTTCGGCTTCGGCTCCGCGCTGGAATTGCAGATCTTCGAGCGATTGCTCGCGGTGAACGGCATCGGTCCCAAGCTCGCGCTCGCTGTGCTCTCCGGCATCGAGCCGGACGCGTTGATTCGGGCCGTCCGCCAATCCGACGTCGGCCGGCTCACGACGATTCCGGGCGTCGGCAAGAAAACCGCCGAGCGGCTCATCATCGAGTTGCGCGATCGGCTGCCGAAGATGGATCTCGCGGAGCCGTCCGAGGCGCCGGGCGATTCGGTTCGCGGGGACGTGCTCTCGGCGCTGCTCAACCTGGGCTATCAGCGGTCCGGGGCGGAGAAGGCGATTGATAAAGTGTTACGGCGCGACGACGGACGCGACTTCGAGCCGTTGCTGCGTGAAGTGCTGAAAGAGCTGGCGGGTTAGCTGGATGCGTCAAGAGACGACACTCATTTCACGCGGAGGCGCGGAGATCCACCCGCTGTGGCGTGGCCGGCCGACGATCGCGAGGCGCTCGCAGATGAGTCTTGTCCAACGAAGCTGCCGGGGACTCATCTGCGGGCACCTCGCGATCGTCGATGCGGCCGGAACGGCCGCGGGCCGAAGGCCCGCCGGCCACGCCGTATCGCCTGCCCGCTTGTTGTGCACTTACTCTTGCGTCTCCGGATCCTCCGCGTCTCCGCGTGAGACCCGAGGGGATCTGTGACCGCGGATCCTCGTCTGATCAACGCGTCGAAAGTCGACGACGACGCGCAGTACGAAGCGCATCTGCGGCCACGTACGCTCGACGCGTACATCGGCCAGGAGCGCGTCCGCGAGAATCTGAAGGTCTCGATTACAGCGGCCCGCCAGCGCGCCGAGGCGCTCGATCACGTGCTGCTCTTTGGCCCGCCCGGCCTCGGCAAGACGACGCTCGCGTACGTCATCGGTAACGAGCTCGGCGTGCCCGTGCGCTCCACTTCGGGCCCGGTGATGGAAAAACCCGGCGACCTCGCGGCGATCCTGACCAACCTCAAGCCGCGCGAGGTGCTCTTCATCGATGAAGTCCACCGGATGAGCCCGACCATCGAAGAGATCCTCTACCCCGCGATGGAGGACTTCGAGCTGGACATCATGATCGGCCAAGGCCCCGGCGCGCGCTCGGTGAAGGTGCCGGTGCAGCCGTTCACGCTGATCGGTGCGACGACGCGTGCGGGACTGCTCACGGCGCCGCTCCGCTCGCGCTTCGGGATCGTCCATCGTCTCGACTTCTACGAGCAGAAGGATCTCACCGAGATTGTCACGCGGTCGGCGTCCATTCTCGGCGTGGAGATCGTGCCGGAGGCGGCCGGGGAAATCGCGCGGCGAGCGCGCGGGACGCCGCGCGTGGCCAATCGTCTCCTTCGCCGCGTGCGCGACTTCGCGCAGGTGCGGGCCGACGGACGCGTGACCGCCTCCGTCTGCCACGACGCGCTCGAACTGCTCGAGGTGGATCAGTACGGCTTCGATGAATCCGATCGCCGGCTGTTGCGCACGATCATCGACAAGTTCGGCGGCGGTCCCGTCGGCGTGAACAGCCTGGCGGCCGCCATCAGCGAAGAGAAGGACGCGATCGAAGACATCTACGAGCCGTACCTGATTCAGATCGGCTTTCTCGATCGCACACCGCGCGGCCGGGTGGCGACCGCGCGCGCCTACGAATACTTCGGGCTCACGGCGCCCGGAAAGGACCGTTTGTGGTGATGACGCGGCCGGTGAAGATTGCGGGGCTGGCGACGTACGTGCCCCCGCATGTGCTGACGAATGCGGACCTCGAGCGCATGGTCGACACGAGCGACGAGTGGATTCTGCAGCGCACCGGCATTCGCGAGCGGCACATCGCCGACAAGGGCGTCGGCACCTCGGACCTGGCGGCGCCGGCGTCGCTCGAAGCGATCAAAGAAGCCGGCCTCACGCCCGCAGACATCGGCTTCATCGTCGTCGGCACGACGACGCCGGACACGATTTTTCCGAGCACGGCGTGCCGGCTGCAGTCGAAGATCGAGGCGGTCAACGCGTGGGGCTTCGACTTGGGCGCCGCGTGCTCGGGGTTCACCTACTCGCTGAGCGTCGGCTATCAGATGGTGGCGACCGGCGCGGTCGAGCACGCGCTGGTGGTCGGTGCGGACGTGATGTCGAGCATCATCGACTACACGGATCGCGCGACCTGCGTGATCTTCGGCGACGGCGCCGGCGCGGCGGTACTCTCACCGGCCGGACCCGGCGAGCCGTGCATCCTCGACTTCTGCCACATCACCGACGGCACCGGCGGACCCGCGCTGCAGATGCCGGCGGGCGGCAGCATCATGCCGGCGTCGCACGAGACGGTCGATCAGAAGCTGCACTTCGTCAAGCAGGACGGCCAGACCGTGTTCAAGTTCGCCGTGAAGATGACCGAAGAGATCTCGCGCCGCATCCTCGTTCGCAACAAGCTCACCGCCGCCGATCTCGACCTCTTCGTCTCGCATCAAGCGAACCGGCGCATCATCGAAGCCGGCACGAGCCGGCTCGGCATCGATCCGCGCAAGGTCGTGATCAACCTCGAGCGCTACGGCAACACGACGGCCGGCACGATTCCGCTGGCGCTGGCCGACGCGCGCAAGGACGGCAGATTGAAGAAGGGGGATCTCGTGCTGCTGGCGTCGGTGGGCGCGGGGTTTACGGTCGGGTCCGTGCTGCTGCGCTGGAGTTTATAGAAGAGTCCGACGAGTCCGAAGAGTCCGAAGAGTCCCAGGAGTCCGACGAGTCCTGAGAGGTCCGACTTGTAGGACTCTTAGGACTCTTAGGACCCTTGCCGCAGCACGACGGCCGATCTCCCCAGTAACCCTCTCGTCGCGCCCGTCGCTGGTGGTCCGAGCGACTGGGGATCTGCAGTGTCGACCAGCACTTCCCAGTGCGCTCCCGCGCCGCGCACCGGCAGTGTGAACGTCGTCGCGGTCGCGCCGCTGTTGAACAGCATCAGCAACGTGTCCCCGACAATGCGCCGGCCCTGGGCGTCGGTTTCGGCGATGGCTTCGCCGTCGAGGAGCACGCCGAGCGTTCGCTGGTCTGAGTTGTTCCAATCCGCGTCCATCATGTCGTGGCCGTCCGCACGCAGCCAGAGCACATCGGCGGCGCCGGGGCGCCGGCCGCTCAAGAACGTCCGGCGCCGGAGCACGGGCTGGTCGCGTCTCAGCGCGACGAGCTTTTCGGCAAAGGCCAGGAAGTCGCGTTCTTCTTCGGGAAGCACCCACGACGTCCACGAGATGTCGTTGTCCTGACAGTACGCGTTGTTGTTGCCGCGCTGCGAGCGGCCCACTTCGTCGCCGCCACTGACCATCGGCACGCCGACCGAGACCAGCAGCGTGAGCAGAAAGTTCCGGCGCTGGCGGCGCCGGAGCTCGTTGACGGTCGTGTCTGTCGTCGGCCCCTCGACACCACAGTTCCAGCTCATGTTGTGGTTGTCGCCGTCGCGGTTCTGCTCGCCGTTGGCCTCGTTGTGTTTCTGCTCGTTGGCGACCAGGTCCGCGAGCGTGAAGCCGTCGTGCGACGTGATGAAGTTGATGCTCGCGTGCGGCCGCCGGCCCGAGTGGCTGTAGAGGTCGCTGCTGCCCGAGACGCGCGTCGCGAATTCCGGCAGCAGGCCCGCGTCGCCGCGCCAGAACCGCCGCACCGCGTCGCGGTATCGCCCGTTCCATTCCGTCCAGCCGGGCGGGAAGTTGCCGACCTGATAGCCGCCCTCGCCGATGTCCCAGGGCTCGGCGATGAGCTTCACGCGCGAGATCACCGGATCCTGCCGGATGACGTCGAAGAACGACGACAGCCGATCGACGGCGTGCAGCTCGCGCCCGAGCGCCGCCGCGAGATCGAATCGAAATCCGTCGACGTGCATCTCCTGCACCCAGTAGCGCAGGCTGTCCATCAACAGCTGCAGTACCTGCGGCGACTGCACGTTCAGCGTGTTGCCGCAGCCGGTGAAGTCCTCGTAGCGCGACGGCCGTCCCGGCACGGCGCGGTAGTAGTTCCGGTTGTCGATGCCGCGGAACGAGATCGTCGGTCCGCGATGGTCACCTTCCGCCGAGTGGTTGTAGACGACGTCGAGGATCACTTCGAGGCCGGCGGCGTGCAGCGTGGCGACCATGGTCTTGAACTCACGCACGGCGCCGGACGGAGAGCGGCCGATGGCAAAACGCGGATCAGGCGCGAAGTACGAGAGCGTGTTGTAGCCCCAGTAGTTCGTGAGCCCGCGATCGACCAGATGCCATTCGTCGAGGTGATGGTGCACCGGCATCAGCTCGACGGCCGTCACGCCCAGGCGCGTGAGGTGCTCGATCGCTTGTGGCGACGCGAGCCCGAGATACGTGCCGCGGAGCTCGGCCGGGATCGCACCGTGGAGGGCCGTGAAGCCCTTCACGTGCGTTTCGTAGATGACCGTGTCGTGCCACGGGGTGCGAGGCTGTTTATCGCTGCCCCAGTCGAACGCCGGATCGATGACGGCGGCGAGCGGCGCATACGGCGCGCTGTCCGTGGTTTCCGCGCGGCCGTCGCCGTCAGTGCCGGGCGCGTAGCCAAAGAGCGACGGGTGCCAGTCCATCGAACGCGCGACGATCTTGGCGTACGGGTCGAGGACGATTTTCGCGGGATTGAACCGCTGACCGCTGGCCGGCTCGTACGGCCCGAACACGCGGTAGCCGTAGAGCTGCCCGAACGCGAGGCCGGGCAGATAGCCGTGCCAGACCATGTTGGTGCGTTCGGTCAACGGCACGGTCAGCGACTCCGTCGTCGCGTCCATCGTGTCGAACAGGCAGAGCTCGACTTTGGTCGCGTGCTCGGAGAACAGCGCGAAGTTCACGCCTAGCCCGTCTCCGGTGGCGCCGAGGGGGTAGGGGGATCCGGGCCATGCTCGCATTCGCGGATCATTGTATTTGGGGATTTGGAGATTGGGAGATTTGGAGATTCAAGTTCTCCCAATCTCCCAATCTCCCAATCCTCAAATACCATCGTCACTAATGCTCGTCTCTGACTTTGACTTCGACCTGCCCGAGTCCCTGATCGCGCAAACGCCGCGGCCGCGCGGCGCATCGCGGCTGATGGTGGTGGACCGTGCGGCGGGGACGTATCGCGAGACGACGATCGCGCAGTTGCCTGAATTGCTGACGCCCGGCGATCTGCTCGTCGTCAACGACACGCGCGTGTTTCCGGCGCGGCTCCTCGGACGCCGCGATCCGAGCGGCGGCGCGGCGGAGTGCATGCTGCTCGAGCGTGTGGACGAACGGCACTGGCAGGCGCTCGTGCATCCGGGGCAGAAGCTCAAGCCGGGCACGTGGCTCGTGTTCGAGGATCGCGAGCGCGCGCCTGGCGTGACGCTCCGTGCCGAGATCCTCGAGCGCAGATTCTTCGGGCGCCGGCTCGTGCGGCTGGACGCCACGGGTGCGGCATCAGTCGACGCGGCCGTGGATTCTCTCGGACACGTCCCGCTCCCGCCGTACATCCATCGTCCGGACACTGAGGACGATCGCGAGCGGTACCAGACGGTGTACGCGCGTGTTCGCGGGTCGGTTGCCGCGCCGACGGCCGGACTGCACTTCGATGGCCCGCTGCTCGCCGCGATCGAGTCGGCGGGCATCCGCCGGACCGCGGTGACGTTGCACGTGGGGTACGGCACCTTCAGGCCCGTGCGTGCGGAGCGCGTCGAAGAGCACCAGGTTGACGCGGAGGCGTATGAGATCTCGAGCGCCACCGCGGCCGAGATCGCCGCGGTTCGCCGGGCGGGCCGGCGTGTCATCGCCGTCGGCACAACCACCGGACGGGCGCTCGAGAGCGCGGCTGACGAGCGCGGCGGCGTTCGGGCCGGCGCCGCGCTGACCGAGCTCTTCATTCATCCGGGGCATCGGTTCCGCGTCGTCGACGCGCTCGTGACGAATTTCCATCTGCCACGGTCGTCGCTGCTGATGCTGGTCGCCGCGGTTGCGGGCCGCGATCTCGTGCTGGCCGCGTATCGCGACGCCATCCGCCGCGGGTTTCACTTCTACAGTTACGGCGACGCCATGCTGGTACTATGACCGCCGCAGATTTGGGTAAGCCAAAAGCCAGAAGCCAGAAGCCAAAAGGGTTCAACCGTTGAAGCTTCGCTACGAGGAATTCGATCTCACTCACGTGCGCACGTATGCGCTCTCGTCGCGTCCGAGCAAGGCGCGCCATGAAGATTTCGCGCGCCCGTGGGATCCGTCGTCCGGCATGGCCGGGTGGCTGGCGTCACTGCCGAACATGCTCGCGGCCGCGGATCTGCGCGCGGTCGTCGCGGCGATGCGACAGGCACACGCCGAAGGCCGCGCGATCGTCTGGGGTCTCGGCGCGCACGTCATCAAGACCGGCCTCTCGCCCGTGCTGATCGACCTGATGGAGCGCGGGTTCGTCTCCGCGATTGCACTCAACGGCGCGGGGCTGATTCACGACTTCGAAGTCGCATTGTCCGGCGCGACGTCCGAGGACGTCGATGCGAGTCTTGGACCGGGCCGCTTCGGCATGGCGGAGGAAACCGGGCGTGGCTTGAACGACGCGATTGCGGAGGGCGTCGCGCGCGGGCTTGGTCTCGGCCAGGCCGTGGTCGAGCACCTTGCGGAGCGCAAGCCCCCGTTCGCGCGAGTGAGCCTGCTCGCCGCGGCCGCGCGACACCAGGTGCCGGTCACGGTGCACGTGGCCGTCGGCACGGACGTCATTCACATGCACCCGGCGGCCTCGGGTCAGGCCATCGGCGAGGGGAGTCTGCGTGACTTCCGCTACTTCACGTCGTTCGTCGCGAAGCTCGAGGGCGGCGTGTTCCTCAACTGCGGGTCCGCGGTGATGTTGCCCGAGGTCTTTCTCAAGGCCGTCTCGCTCGTCCGCAATCGCGGGATTTCGCTCGAGGGCCTCACGACCGTGAACCTGGATTTCGTGAGGATGTACCGGCCCGAAACCAACGTCGTCCGCCGCCCCGTCGCCGGCATCGGCCGCGGCTACTCGATCACCGGACACCACGAGATCATGCTGCCGCTGCTCGCCGCGGCACTCATTAGCTAGGTTTTTCTGGCTTCTGGCTTCTACATTTTGGCTTTCATTGAGTATCATTTGTAGTTCGCCGGTGTAGCTCAGCCTGGTTAGAGCATGCGGTTCATAACCGCAGTGTCCGGGGTTCAAATCCCTGCACCGGCACCACTTTCTGATCGGTGTTAATGGGTGAGTGGGTGAGTGGGTGACTGGGTGATTGGGTGAATGCGGTTCACTTTCACCCATTCACTCACTCACCCATTCACCCATTCACTCATTATTGTGATGCACCCCCTGGAGCGTCGCGTCGCTCGCGCGATTCGCCGGCACGGACTGGCCGACGCCGGCGACCGCATCGCTGTTGCGGTGTCGGGCGGGCCGGACTCCGTGGCGCTGACGTGGCTGCTGCACGCCGTCGCGCCCGGCCTGCGCGTGGAACTGGCCGGTCTCGTTCATGTCAATCACGGGTTGCGCGGTGCCGACGCCGAGATGGACGAACAGTTCTGTCGCGACCTCGCGGCTCGGCTCGATCTACCGATCGATGTATCTCGGGTGGATGCAGGCGCGCTCGCGATTGAGCGCCGCCGCTCGATCGAGGCGGCGGCTCGCGACGCCCGATACGCGTGTTTCAATGTCGCCGCCGAGCGGCTTCGCGCCTCGCGTGTCGCGACCGGTCACACGCTGGACGACCAGGCCGAAACGGTGCTGCTTCGACTCTTTCGTGGCGCCGGATCGCGGGGATTGGCGGGAATTCGGGTGCGGCGAGGTCCCTTTGTCAGGCCTTTGCTCGACTGCGGACGCCAAGATCTTCTAGACTACTTGCGCGATCGCGACGAGCCGTTTCGCACGGACTTGTCGAACGACGACCACCGGATTCCCCGTAATCGCATCCGGCACGAGCTCCTCCCCGTCATCGATCGCATGGCCCCGGGCGCACGCAAGGCATTGGCCCGGATTGCGGCGCACTCAGCGGACGATGAAAGTTTTTTTCGGGAGGCGGTCATCAGACTCGCCCCGAGTGTCGTCTTACCAGATGGGCAGGTGTCTCTCGACGCGTTGGCGGCCCAGCCCCCGGCGCTCTCGCGGCGCCTGATTCGATGGGCCCTCGAGCGCGCGGCACCGGATGTCGCCTTCAGCGCCGCGCATCTTGCGGGCGTTTTGAACCTGGTGCAATCGCCGGAAGCAGGCCAGGTGGATTTGCCGGGCGTCGTTGTTGAGAGGGCCGGTAACAGACTGGTCATTCACCGGGCCGTGAAGCCGGGTCCGGGGCGCGCGGGACGGCCTTTGCGAACGCGGTTTGAGTATTTGCTGCCGTGTCCCGGCGCGGTGGAAGTACCTGAGGCGGGCGTCACGGTACTGGCATCCCTCGGCCGCGCGAGCGCAGCCGGCGGCGGCCAGGCGGACATCGCGACGGTGCGGGCGGCATCACTCGAGCTGCCGCTCACAGTGCGCAGTCGTCATGATGGTGATCGACTGCGGCCACTGGGCGCGCCGGGACGCCGGAAGCTGCAGGACGTTTTCGTCGATCGCAAGGTCCCCAGACAGGACCGGGATCGCGTGCCGATCGTGACCGATGCGAGCGGCCGGATTGTCTGGGTGGCCGGTGTGACGATCACCGAAGAGGGGCGGGTCAAGGGCCCTTCTGAAGGCGTGGTAATCTTGACCCTGAAGAAAGGACTCCAGTGAATTCGACCTTGAAGAGCCTCCTGTTCTGGGTGGCGCTTGCCATCATTGGCTTGCTGATTTGGTCGCTGGCCACGAACTTCCAGCGCGCCGGTGAGGACATCCAGTTCTCCGCGTTCCTCGAGAAAGTGAACGCCAATCAGGTCGCGAAGGTGACCTTCACGGGGAACGCGATCACTGGTGAGTTGAAGACCGTCGATGCCGTGGCGCCGGCCGCTTCGAAGGCGTTTCGCACGTACTCGCCGCCCAACTACACAGGTCTCGTCGACTTGCTCATCAAGAACAACGTCGAGGTGAAGGCCAACCCGGAAACGACCAGCCCGTGGACGGTGCTGCTGCTCCAGTGGGCGCCGATTGTGCTGATGATCGGATTCTGGGTCTTCATCATGCGGCAGATGCAGAGCGGCGGAAACAAAGCCCTCTCATTCGGCAAGAGCCGCGCGAAGCTGTCGTCGAGCACGCAGAAAAAGGTGACGTTCAAGGACGTGGCCGGTGCCGACGAAGCGAAGGAAGAGCTGCAGGAGATCATCGAGTTCCTTCGCGAGCCGCAGAAGTTCCAGAAGCTCGGCGGCCGCATTCCGAAGGGCGTGCTCCTCATGGGCGCGCCGGGCACCGGCAAGACCTTGCTGGCCCGCGCCGTCGCCGGGGAAGCGAACGTGCCGTTCTTCTCGATCAGCGGATCTGACTTCGTCGAGATGTTCGTCGGCGTCGGCGCCTCGCGCGTCCGCGATTTGTTCGAGCAGGGCAAGAAGAACGCGCCCTGCATCATCTTCATCGACGAGATCGACGCCGTCGGCCGGCACCGGGGCGCGGGCCTCGGCGGCGGCCACGACGAGCGCGAGCAGACGCTCAACCAGTTGCTCGTCGAGATGGACGGCTTCGAATCGAACGAAGGCGTCATCCTGATTGCCGCGACGAACCGCCCGGACGTGCTCGACCCGGCGCTGCTGCGGCCTGGACGATTCGATCGCCGCATCGTCGTGAATCGCCCGGACGTCAAGGGCCGCGAAGGCATCCTGGCCGTCCACACCAAGAAGATTCCGCTGTCCGAGGACGTCGACATCCGCGTGCTCGCGCGCGGCACCGCCGGGTTCTGCGGCGCCGACATCGCCAACCTCGTGAACGAGGCGGCGCTCAACGCGGCGCGTTACAACCAGAAGGTCGTGCGGATGGCGGACTTCGAGTTCGCCAAGGACAAAGTGATGATGGGCGCCGAGCGGCGCTCGATGCTCATCACCGAGGATGAAAAGCGCGTCACGGCCGTCCACGAAGCCGGCCATGCGCTGCTCGCCGCGCTGCTGCCGCACGCGGATCCGGTCCACAAGGTGACGATCGTTCCGCGCGGCATGGCGCTCGGCGTGACGATGCAGTTGCCGATGGACGACAAGCACAATTACTCGCTCGACTACCTGATGGATCAGATCGCGATCCTGCTGGGCGGCCGCATCGCGGAGCAATTGACCACCGGCGGCATGACCACCGGCGCGGGCAACGACCTCGAGCGCGTCACCGAGCTCTGCCGCCGTATGGTGTGCGAGTGGGGCATGAGCGAAGCCATGGGCCCGCTCACGTTCGGCAAGCGCGAAGAGCAGATCTTCCTGGGCCGCGAGATCTCGAAGACGCAGGACTACAGCGAGGAAACGGCGGTGCGCATCGATCAGGAAGTGCGGCGGTTCGTGAGCACGAACTACGATCGCGCGCGTGCCGTCCTCACCGAGCACAAGCCCGTGCTGCTCCGGATTGCCGATGAGCTGCTCGCGCGTGAGGTGCTCGACGCCGATCAGGTCAAGCGTCTGTCCCAGGGCCTGGCGCTCGAGGATCTGCCGCCGGCGCCGGTGGTCCCGGTGACCGACGACACGCCGCGCCGCGAAGCGCCGCCGACCCGTCCGGCCATCGTGCCCGCGCTCGGCAAGCCCGTCGGACAAGAGTAAGAACAAAGTTCGAAGCTCGAACTTCGAAGTTCGAACGTAGGAACGCGCTACGCATGCCGACTTTTCAAGAAGAGATGGCCAGCGTCAGTGCGTTCTGCCGTTTGAACTTCGAACGTTGAACTTCGCACGTTGACGTTGCTCATGTCCTCTCGCCCCAGGTTTATCGTCCCGCTCCCCGACGGCCGTGTCCTCACCCTCGGCCCCCGCACGCTCGTCATGGGCATCGTCAACGTCACGCCCGACTCGTTCGCGGATGATGGCAGCCGGCACGATCCCGACGGGGCGATCCGCGACGCGCTCCAGATGATCGAGGACGGCGCGGATCTTCTCGACAGCGGCGGCGAGTCCACGCGTCCCGGCGCCGAGGCG
>Ga0137427_10000348_pt1 | contig 24628 bp, 28 predicted proteins | sample EasRivERMZT700_2_FD_102309 | JGI IMG/M metagenome (GOLD analysis project Ga0137427, IMG submission 102309) | Soil microbial communities from meander-bound floodplain in the East River, Colorado, USA - East River MetaG ERMZT700_2 | ecosystem: Environmental > Terrestrial > Soil > Floodplain ...
GGAGTTGATGTATCTCCCCTCACGCAAATGGCCGATCGTTACGTTTACGACGAAACCGATGACAAGTACATTGACAGGGATCGCTTCTATACTATGTCGGGATTTATCCACGATGGGGCCGAATTGGATCGACGCCACCGTAACGATCTCATGGAAGTTGCGGGAAAGATGAAGCCTGTGTTTAAGCTGTTTGAGTCATCGCCGCTGCGAAGGCGAGTGGGTGGTCGGGACCTCTACCCCGATTTCAACCCCGGCTCAATTTTCCGTATATCTCGCGCTGGCGATACAATTCCCGATGATCAAGACTCCGAGCCTGGAACTATGACCGTGTTCAACACGTGGCGCGGTTGGCCCATTCTTCCAGCCAAGAATCCCGACCCCAAGTTGTTAGCCAAGTGCAATTCGATGATGGACCAATTGTTCAATTATCTATGCCAAGATAATAAGGAGCAAGTGTCGTGGCTCAAGCAATGGATTGCGTGGACGGTCCAATTTCCTGGGCAGAAGCAACAAATTGCGCCGGTGTTTGTTGGTGGTCAAGGAGTAGGCAAGTCATTTTTTGGCAACATATTTCTAGGGCAATTATTTCAGAACCAATGGGGGTCTGCTTCACCCAAAATATTAGAGGGTACATTCTCTGTCGAGCCTTTTATAAACAAAATGTTTGTTTTTATCGACGAGGCTAAATTCTATAGCGAAGCCAGCACGGACGAAATAAAGAAGCTAATCCGCAGCGATCGAATGGGCGGCGCAGAGAAATTCCAATCTGCTCGTACCTACCGAATATTTAGCCGGGTGGTATTTGCTTCCAATCGGTTTGACATGAACATCGGCCAGGCAAATATGCAGGACCGCGCGCTGTTCTACATGAAGACCTACGACAAGGACTTTATGAAATGTAACGACACTCAATTCAAGAATTGGGCGGTCACCATCAAGCCATTCTTCGACGAGTTCAACACGTTTATCCACCGAATGGATGTAAAAGAGCACTTCATGTACATCTTTAACACAACGGAGGTAAATAGACATGAAATCGAGAGCACTACTCTCTCTAGTGGATCAGACAAACACATCATCGAGTCCAATATGTCATACGCTCGACGAATTGCTAAGTCTATTATCGAGGAAGGACGTATCTGGGAAGACCTGGACATTTCTGCTCCGTTCACCATGGTCGAATTCAATAAGAGGGTTTCTGATACCTGTGAATCCACTCGAGTTAGATTTGTCCAGCCCCGACACGTCTTCGAAGAATTCACATCAGCTGGACTTCTGGAGCCTTGGACTACTGGAACCAACAAATACTGGCGCTTCAAGCACAAAATAGCCACGCTCACCGAAGAATTCAGCAAGGCCCTGGGCGTCGAGCTAGAATCCCGCTTTGTGTTCACGGAAGAGGATTACGGCCCCAACGACTCGGCGTTCATCGGTGCGAAACCGTGGAAGGGGACGAAGGGCAGCCGGTTCGGCATATAATGTTCAAGGGGTACTTGACAGCAACGCGCCGCTGTGCTAGGATGGGGGATCGTGGGGATGCACCCCGCAGCTAGAACAGGAGAGAGTAATGAGTGATGTGAACCAGGCTAACCCGATCGAGACGGCGCAGGAGCCGAAGACCACCAAGTCCATTGTGCCGGCGAAGTACTCGGGCCGCTACAAGAACGGCGGCGAGGACGAACTCGCACTGTTCATCAAGGACCAGTGCACCGCCGAGGGCAAGTTCGACTTCGAAAAGTTCTTCGAACTGTGCACGAAGAACGGACTGCCCACCGAGAAGGTCGAGCACTACAAGGGCCAGGTCGCCGAGAAGCGGCACGGTGCTGAAGGTCGTGCTCGTATGACCCTCCGGAACATGCTGGCGACTATCGCCCGCAAGAACGGCAAGCTGGCCGGTCTGGACGGCGAGGAAAAGGACGTCAACCTCCCCAAGGCGGCGCTTACCGGCGCAGCCAAGGCGGCGGCTGACAAGGCTAGCGCGGCCTAATTAAAGATCCCCGTTTCTAGTTAGGCGGCTAGAGGCCCCCGGAGTTCGCACACTCCGGGGGTCTTCATGTATAGAAGACTATCTTGACAGGCACCCCGGCGTGTGGTATACTACAGATACGGTCAGACAGACCGGTGCAACGCGCAGGTGTAGAATGAAAGAAGATACATTGGTAACCCTCCAAGTTATATGCAGTTCCCTACGGGGCGTAACAACCCAAATCAGGGAACAGACCGACGAGGTGGTTTCCACCACCGATCACGTTCAGGTTATCAAACACTACGATCAATTACGGCAGGCAACCGCGCTGATCAAGGAGTCCCGCGAGGCGCTCGAGCAAATCGAGATGAAACTGTCGCGGGAGCAGGTGCCCGAGGTAATGAGGGCACACAACATCAAGAACATCACCATCGAGGGCGTGGGTCGAGTTACACTCGGCACTCGCTGGTCTGCTTCGATGCCCGACAAGCAAGCCGGGTTTGATTGGCTGCGCCAGAACGGGAATGGCGGAGTCATCCAAGAGACGGTCAACGCTCAGACCTTAGGTGCTCTCGCCAAGGAACTGAACGCTGAGGGGTTGGAACTCCCGGCCCCAACGTTCACAACGAACATCATGACGTACACTTCAATCACAAAGGTGAAGTAACATGGCAAATGAAGTAGAGAAAACCAATGGGGGCCTGCCCGCCCATTTGGCTCAGTATAACAAGGGCAAGATCGGTAACGTTGACTCTTCCGATCGCATCATCCCGCGAATCAAGCTGATCCAGGCAATCTCGCCTGAATTGGTGGACTTCCCGGACGCCAAAGCTGGACAGTTCTGGCATACCATCGCGCAGCAAAATCTCGGCCCCAAGCTCCGCGCGATTCCCATTGTCATCCGCAAGTCCTACGTCCTTTGGGCACCCCGGAATGACGATCGAGGCATTCTCGCCCGCGCGATGGATGGTATTCATTGGGTACCGGCCAACGCCGAGTTCACCGTTAAGCCCAAGAACTCACCGAATAGCATAATCTATAAGACCGCTAACACGGTGGCCGAATCGGGGCTTGACAAATTTGGGACCTCGATCCCCGGCGACGACAATTCGCCCCCGGCAGCAAGCCTCACGTACAACATGATGTGGACGTTGCTAGACTTCCCGGAGTTAAGCCCAAGCATCATCATCAACACGCGCTCTAGCGTGAAGCCAATGCAGCAGCTGCTCTCCCGGATTGACTCCAAGCCCGTTCCCCACTACGTTCAGGTGTACGACATCGGGACGGTGCAGCAAAAGGGTGCCGAAGGGCCATACTTCAACTTCACCTACACCGGAGCGGGATTCGCCGATGAGGATACGGCAGCACTCTGCTCTTCAATGTACGAGCAGTTCAGCAAGGGCGGCTGGGTTGCGAACGACGAGGCCGAGGACGAGCCTCCAACTGAAAGAGCAGCGCCGCGTCAATACGATGAGAACACAGCGGGGAAGTTTTAGGGTCGTGCCTTTTCCTTTCCCGTTGTTGGGGGTGGGCGCAAATGCCCACCCCGCCTTTAGGGGGCTAAATGAAACAAATAATTGATCCAGTGCGCGCTCTGGTTATGGTCAGAGATTCGCATGTCATTGCCTATGATACCGAAACTACCGGGATTACGGTGAAGGACAAGATTTGTGGTTATGTCATCACCGATGCCACACATTCAATCTATGTGCCGGTTCGCCACGAGGCTGGCGGCAACATACCGAATGGGGAGGAGTTCGAACATGAATTGGCAAAGGCTTTTGCTGATCGTAGCCGATTGGGTCGTCGAACTGTGGGCCACAATATCGGGTTTGATCTGCGCATTTCTCTTCGTCACGGCATTGTTCTTGGCGCTCCGCTAGAAGACACGATGATCAATGAGGCGATCATTAGCGATATTACCCAGGGTTACGGATTGGACGATTGCTCTGCCCGACGCGGGGTTACGGCGAAAAAAGGGTCAGAGGTATATGCCGAAATTGCGCGCCGGTTCGGTGGATTGCCCGACCGCAAACAGATGAAGTTCTTTTGGCGGTTGGAGGGGGATCACCCTCTCGTCGTTGATTACGCAACAGGCGACGGCATATCCACCTATCAGTTATGGATTGTGCAGCAGGCAATCCTGGATAATGACGACCTGCGCAAACCGTGGAAGCTAGAGTGCGATTTGCTGCCTTATGTGGCGCGGATGCACAACCGGGGGTTGAAGATCAATCCCGAATACTCGGGGAGGATAATCGGCGATGTTACAGCAGCTATCCAAGAGGCTAGCAAGGTATTTGTTCCGGGCTTTAACGTTCGGTCGCCCAAAGCGGTGGAGGCCCTCTATCGAGCTAACGGATTCGCAGAAGAAAAGTTCGCCCGTACGGACAACGGTGCTGTATCATTCACCGAAAAATGGCTCGAGACAAACGATATTGGGCACGCAATATTATCGGTACGACGTCTAGAGAAGGCGCGCGACTCATTTATCACCCCGCTGATCGACACCCACAATGTCAACGGGCGGGTTCACCCTATCCTCAACCAGTCCAAGTCGGACGATTATGGAGTTGCCGGTGTCAGATTCTCCTGTTCAGAGCCGAATTTACAAGCTTTCCCCAAAAGAAACATCGAAGTTGGTAGAGTTGTTAGAAAGCTTGTCGTCCCGGATGACGGATTTGTCATTGAAGAAGCTGACGCTAAACAACAAGAACCCAGATTATTTACCCACTATTCAGGCGACCCGGCACTTGTTGACGGGTACCGAAGTGGTACGATGGACATTCACGACCGCGCATCCGCCCTCCTCAACTTAGACCGCGATACCGCCAAGAGGATGGCAATGGGGATGCTAACAATGATGAGTCCCCCCACGCTTGCGGGACACATGCGATGGGACATCGAACGGGCACGGTCTGCCCACCGGACATTTCTGACGGACGCGTTCCCCCATATCAAGGTATTTCAGGATACTGCCGTCCAGGTGTTCAAGCGGAGGGGATATGTCAAGACTCTTCTCGGGCGACGGGCTTACTGTGATGACCCGCGATTTGCCTACCGCGCCGTATCCCGGATTATTCAAAATGTTGGAGGAGAGCATATTAAAATGTGTCTCCTTCGCGCATGTCAATACGAAGACGCGCATCCAAATGACGTACAGATGCTACTTACTATCCACGACAGTCTATTATGGCAGCGTAATCCTGCCCACGACCCGACGGAGCTTATTAGGATCGTCGAAAATGTGGGCAATGAGTTAGGGGTATCCGTTCCCCTCCCATTTGGCCTTGGCAGCGGCCCCGATTGGGCTAAGGCAAGCTATGGCGACAAGCTGGACAAATATGAGGAATAGAAATGCCTTACCGCCCCGGCGATCCGACTTACAAGTTCGAAGCCAAAATCGAAGTAACCACGGCGAAAGCGTACTTATTGCACCCAACTATGGGCGTAAAGCAAGAAGTGTGGTGCCCCAAATCGCAGGTGGTCGGAATGACCGAGCCTGATGAGAACGGCAACCGCATACTAGAAGTAACCGAATGGTGGTGGCAGAAGGCAGACATGGATGAGTGAGTCAGACGTTAAACGCGGCATGGTGAAGTCCGTAATGGAAATGGGTGGATATGCTCGCCGTATCGAGGACCAATATGGGGTAGGAATATTTGACACACTCTTTATCCCCATCGGCCTGCCGGTGTTCACGGCGGAGGTTAAGATGGTTAAGGACTACGCCTTTGGCCCCACCGTAAGGCAGCTGCTCGAATTGGAGCGCGTAAAGGTGGCGGCGCACAAGTCGGGCCATGTTATCCCCCTCATGATTGGCTTTAAGCAGGGGGTGTATTACTTCCACGAGCCTAAAGCAGTAATTGATTGCCGAGAGTGCTTCTCGGTCACGTCGATTAAAATGTCGTTCCACGACCAACTAGTTCAATACTACCACTCAAGGAGGAAATGATGGCTAAGAAGATGAAGAAAATAGACAGGTTCGATATCTCCGAAGAGACACACCAAGGGGACGTAGCCGAGAAGGTACTCACCGGAGCCTTGGACCAAGTTAAGTCCAAGAGCAAGGAACACGGCGACACCACCAACTCGTTCCAGATGATGGGCGAATTCTGGACGACGTACGTTCGCCATACCTCGGTTGCGCGAGCGCACCTTGCCATCCAAGCCAAAGACGTGGCCCAAATGATGGTCCTCTTGAAGATTGCCCGCACGGCTTACGGCAAATCCGGCGACAACCACGTGGACGAGGCTGGTTACGCCGCTCTCGCTGCCTTGCTCGATCCCCCCAAGGAGTAACCATGGAATTGTTCAAAGGTACAGGCGTTCATTGCGTGGTGGACGGCCAGTTCGGATCGACGGGCAAGGGGGCACTATCCGCCTACCTCGCGCAGCAAGCCTACGAGCAGGGCAAGGCTATCAATTTCGCTGGCTCCATTTACAGCGGAGGGCCGAATAGTGGACATACTTGCTACTTCGAAGGGAGAAAGATAGTCCTCAAGCAATTGCCCACATTCGCCGTGTACCTATCTATGCTTGGGGTTCGGAGCGCCGTCTACTTATCGGCTGGGGCGGTTATTGATCGGGAAATCCTGTACAGAGAATCCGGTCAATTCCCCGATGTGCGGGTATTTGTGCACCCCAACGCCGCTATCGTAACCGACGAAGACCGCCGCGCGGAAGAGGGGGGTACCATCGCCCAAGTGGCGGGCACTAGAAGTGGTACCGGGGCTGCTCTAGCTAGGAAAATACACCGAGAACCCATGGCCATCGCTCGAGAATCGTTGGGAACGCTTGGTCGCAACGTAGTGATACAGAACCACCGCATCAAACCCGAGCAGAACGCCTATTTTATGGAGGTCGCGCAGGGGTTTAGCTTGGGGATCAACTCCCATTTCTACCCCAAAGTAACCAGCCGCGAATGCACCGTGATGCAAGGTTTGGCTGACGCCAGAATCCCGCCCCGGATGCTTGCCAAAACTTACATGGCGATCCGAACCTACCCAATTCGGGTTGGCGACGTGGACGGACATTCCAGCGGCGAATGGTACAGCGACCAGAACGAGACTAGCTGGGAGGAATTGGGGCTGCCCCCGGAGCTTACAACGGTTACACAACGAGTGCGGCGTGTCGCAACATTCTCGATAGACCAGTTCTTCGAGGCATGCGCGGCGAACGACCCAGACGTGGTATTCATATCGCACATGGATTACCTAGACGAAGTATCCCAACAGTACCTGCTATCGGACCTCCACGGCGCAATGGAAGCCATGGGCAAACAGTTTGATTTCCTACTTGGCTACGGACCCCACGTAAAGGACATAAAGGAGCGTAGACGTGCCAACCAACATCCTCGTCCAAGTGCCTGATTCGCTGAGGGAATACCACGACAAACTGCTAGATTTCTTTAACGGTATGATAAAGAAGCTGGATAAAAACTGTCACAAGGATACCCCCTCGATCCAGGACATGGGGCGAATAATAGACCTCCTTCAAATGGAAGTTCAGGAATTCGAGGAACAGTTGGTCACCAATAAATATGACGAAAACTCGCTAATCGAACTGATGGACACCGCAAATTTCGCTTTTCTAGCCTATGTCGCGTTAAGACTGCAAGGAGTGGAGCATGCCAAAGAGGCGGGTAATCCTAAACCTCGATGAGGAAGACTGCAAGTGGCTGGAGGAAGTATACGGGGATAGTTGGACTAAGCGAATGGAACAGCACATCCACAATGAGGTAAGGCTTCGCAGCCAAGACGCGCTTAAAATGAGGGAACCATGGAATTACTGAGCGTCCAGAAAGCTGCACTAAACGCGGCTAATACCGCACCCGGATTCGCCTATTACATGGAAATGGGCCTCGGCAAGACATTAGTAGCTCTCACCGAATTCTGTCATTTAGTTAGCAAGGGCAAGGCTACCCGGATGGTGGTTATCTGCCCCAATAGCTTCAAGAGCGGTTGGCAAGACGAGATTAATAAACAGGGGGTTCAAGTCCACCCCTTCGTTTTCAATTCCGGTTCCGCATATGAGAACGACCGCTTCTTGAAGACTGATTACAAGTTGCCGCCCGTGCTTATTGTGAACTACGAGGCGATACGAATACCGCACGTCCGCGAATACATTGACAAGTTCATCAGCGGTAAAAATTGCGTGTTGACGATAGACGAATCCATCCAGATTAAGACCTACAACGTTATCCAAACCAAAGTAGTGCTTGGGATGGCCCCTAAGTTTCAGTATGTTCGCCTGCTATCTGGAAAGCCGGTAACGAGCGGCCCCCACGACCTTTGGGCGCAGATGCGAGCAATCGGTGCCATAAATACCAAATACCATCCCTTCAAGACTACATATTGCAAGATGGGTGGGTTTAGAGGTAAGAAGGTGGTCGGCACTCAAAATGAGGAATTGCTCGCCGCGCTGATCGACAAGTTCATCTTCCGAGCCTCCAAGAAGGATTGGACGGACCTCCCCGAGAAGATGTACACTTCGCGGGAGTACAAGCTAACGCCGGAACTGTTGTCTATGTATAAAAGCATGGAGGACGAGTTCGTTCTATGGATAAACGAAACCGAGAACGTCGCCGTGGACGCCTTTATAACGAAGTATATCAAGCTTGCCCAAATTCAATCCGGATTCATTATCAAGGAAGATGGGTCTACCGAGGAATTAATATCGCCGGAAAAGAATCCACGGTTCGTATTGGTGCGCGAACTTGTAGAGGAAGCAGACGGTAAGGTAATAATACCGTACATTCACAGGTACACTCTCGGTTTGCTGCAGCGGAGCCTGGCTGAATACAACCCCGCGCACATTAAAGGGTTAATGGAGCCGCACGAGATTAAAGCCCAAGTGGATAAGTTTAACAAGGATCCGAATTGCCGCGTTCTGCTGGGTCAGACACGCGCGTCGAAATACGGACATACCTTATTGGGCGGGGAAGATATAGATCATTGTTCTACTATGATATTCGCCGAGAACAGCTACTCCTTGGACGACCGCAGCCAAGTGGAAGACCGAATGCACCGACACGGCCAGAAATTCAACTGCTTATACGTGGACGTTTGGGGTACCCCATTGGACCGCAGAGTAACAGCGGCGCTGCAAGCCAAAGAGGACATATCCCAAGCGGTGTTTCAATACTTTAAGAAGCGGTCTAATAACCCTGCTCTTCTTCCAGTTGGTTCATAATAGCTCTACGAGCAGCACTCCCAACTCTGTTTGTGCCTTCCGGACTCAATATTCCCTTATACTTGGGGTGGTTAAGCAACATGCGGCGCAACTCTTCAGTCGATGCCTGGGTTCCCCCTTTTGAGGCGGCATTAGCGATGCCACCAATAGCGGGGAGGCCAACTGCGGATATTAACGCCGGTATTACGTTTCCGCCCATCCCCAATGTTATGCTAGAAGGCAAGGACGCCACGTTTGCGGCGTTCCCCAACCATTTCGCTCCTTTGGTAGCCGGATCGCCGTGGATAACTTCTTGCATCTTAGCCTGGACCTCGGGCTTCTTAGTAAACGCTTTATTACCGGCGATGTCCGCAATAGCTGATTGAAGTTGGCGCTGAGTTCCGCCACCGGGGGTCGCTTCGACGCCAGCGACAGCCCTCTCCACTTGCCCGGATGGTGTTATAGCCCTAGCTCTTGGGCTTGCGGGCGGAAGGGTATCGTCTATTCCGGACCACCATTTGGCCGCCCTGTTGCCAACCCCCGACATCGCGTGAGAAATCCCGGTACCAGCGCCTCCCGCAAGCGCACCAACACCTGCTCCACCAGGAATGGATTCGCCGCGAGAAGCAGCCGAAATAGCGCCCTCAGCAGCACCTTGGACACCACCCGCGAGAAGACCAATAGCACCCCGCGCTATCTTACCACCACCCAATTTAAGTCCTTGTGTGGCCAAATTAAACTTCCCAGGGCCAACTAAACCGCCCGCGATGTCTGCTGGGATAGCCCCTAAACCCAACCGCTCTCTGGCAGCAGTTACATCTTGCGCTGCGGTGGCTCCACCCGGAGGAGGAACGCCCAATTTTTCGCCAGCCCAATCAGCCGCAGCCGGAAGTGTGCTTAGAGTAGCGGCATCTAAAAATGTTTTGCCTACGTCTTCGCCCGTCCTGAAAGGCTTTGCCCACATCGGCTCTGCATCGCGGACAGCTTGTTGCTTAGTATTTACTTCTTGCTGTGCCGTATCCTTCGCTTCCTTAAAGGCTTCGTCATAACTATTCGCTTCGACTTTATACTTCGCCCCGCCTGGGAGAGTAATAATAAATTCGCCCATTAGTTTATCCTCTCTGCTCTACCGCCCTTAATACTAACGGGGCCAGCCTTCTTCTCCATTTCAGCCATTGCGTCGGATATAGCCTTATTGTACAGTTGTTGTGCTTTCCCCGCATCGCCTCCAGCTTGCTTAACAAAGTTATTTTCGGCCAGCACCATCATTGAAGCCTTAATCCTGCGGACACCTTCAAGCACGTACTTCGGGTCTTGGTTAGGATCAATGCTAGCGATAGTATCCCTCAACATCTTGTTCTCGAAGTCCGAAACTGGGCCAAGTGCGGCACCTGTTTCAGAAGCATCGCGCATCGCTTGCAACTGAGCGAAAGCGGTAACCGCCCCGATTGTCCCAAGTTGTGCTCTGACGTTTACAGCCGATCGCATGCCAAGTTCGTTAGCTTTTCCAGAGGCGAAGCCAACGGCAGGCGAATACCAAGGCGCTTCCTTGATAATGTTCTCAATATTTTCAGCTGCGGCGAATACCGAGTTAACAGCAGAGTACCTGGATCGCGCCTTTTCTAGGTCCTTTTCAGCTGATTTGGCGTCCTTCCTTTGAAGAGCCGTTCCCTCCAACCTCGTCTTCTCAAGTTCCGCCTGATGTTTATCACGCAGTATTTTAGCCTCGCCGCCTGGGAGGTCGTACAAGGTGGGTTCGCCGGTAGCCGCATCCACCGCAACAGCACCCTCGGCAGTTCTTCTGTAGTCTTGTCCCGGAGGCGGAGCGGGGAATTTCTGCCCCTGATCGCCTACGTTCACAGAAACGCCAGTCTTGCCGAATATCCTCGCACCCTGCTCAAAGGTAAGCGGCGGCTTACCAGCGGCCACGCGTTCTCTGTTGGCTTCGTCTATCTTCATCGCAAGAACGCGCATTTCGTCTGGAACTGGTTGGCCAATACCCGGAGCAACCGGCTGACCAGTTTCCATGTTAATAACCTGCGGGCCTTGCGGACCGGTGCCAATTTGAGTAGTTGGCTTCTTAAGCCCACCAACACCGGGGCCAACCGGCAGCGAAGTAGCCGGATCAACAAATACGGTAGGCCCTTCTTCTGTCTTTACTGCCTCCCCCTTGATTGGCTTCGGCCCACCAAACGAAGCGATAGTCCTTCCACGATGGTCAATAAAATGTTGCTGACCAGTAGCGTTATCCGTAGCCAACGACAAGTTTTGAGTTTCGTGATGCTTGATAACCTCGTCCAATTTGCCACTGGTTTCCAAAGCCAAAGCAGCTTCGGGGGTAAGATTGTACTGCTTCGCAAGACCACCAATCAAAGAACGGCGAAGGAGCATATCCTTTTGTGCTTGGGCATGTTTCTGTAGGCCAATTAGATCGGCGGCGGAAACATTTTGCCCTGCGCCTCCTCCCCCTACTCTGCCCGCGTGTTGAATAAGTGCTTGCCGCGTCCCCAAATTGTTGGAGAAGCCTGCCGCGATAAGGCTCAAACCAGAATCCAATGCCTGGGCATTCTGATTCTTTTGTATCAGTTGGAGGTACATATTCGACAAGTCTGGGGGCGACTGCGTAATGGTCGGAGCCTGTTCAGGAGGCTGTGGATTAGTCAACGGCGTAGCTACGCCTTGAGGCGGGGACGGCGGCGGAGCGGGCGGAGGACCAGCCGGGGGCCTCGGGGCCTGGGCTTGAGCTTGCTGGCCCGCTTGAGCCGACGGAATAGGAGGCATAAATCCACCCTGCAAAAATTCGGGTCGGATGCCAGGGTTAGCCGCCGCTGTTTGGCCAGGATTATCACCAGCCATCCCCGGAATGAATTGTGCCGGAATAGCCTGATTTGGGTCCTCGCCCCTCTGGAGGGCGGCAATCAGATCAGCTATGTTCATGGCATTCTATCCGTTAGAGTAAGCCCATACTTTCGCTGGCGGTTTTGCATAAGCGCCGCCATCAATTGTTGCGCCGCCATCGCATTCTGCTGCCCTTGCACATCCGGAGCCATCGGAGAAATAGTTGCAGCGGCTGCCGCCGCTTGCGGGCTAACTTGCGGCCTAAAGCCGCTAGCGATAGTTTGTAAGTCCGACAGCCCCGAATCCTTGCCGCCCTTACCCTCTGGGCCTAGCAACGCGGTTTGTATTTGGGCACCTATTCCAGGGGGTTCTACCGGAGGCGCAACAGGGGGCGGCGGAAATGGCGACGGAGCCGTTGGCCCATGTTGAAGCTGCGGAAGATAAGGGCTGGTGGCCAAAGACATGCCGGGAACTGGCTGTCTGCCGTCGAATCCATAATATGCCATGATTTTGTTCGCCGCTTCTTGGGGTGGAGCATTCGGGTCCACCTTGTTGACCGCCAAATTTCGTGGAGACGCGTTGCCGACGCCGGATATCATTCGAGCAGCCGTCACAGCCCCTTGTTGGTGTGCCAATGCCAGCTCAGAATGGGTCGGATCGCGGCCTAATGCCTTAGCCAATGCCCTTCGATTATCCTCAGTTAGTCGGACACCCGCCTGGATATTCGCTACTGGATCAGCGCGCTTATCCCCACTGTCCCCCACAAGCCCATAAGTCTTGCCGGTGCCCTTCGTGAATTGAAGCAAACCCTTTGCCCCGGTGGAGGACCCGAGATTTGGATTACCGGAGCTTTCCTTATACACCATACGATAATAATAGTCCCGCATCGACGGCGGAACGTTGGCGTCAATTATCGCTTTGATGTTTTCTGGAAGTTTCATTTTAACACTTCCATCAGATTGTTAAGATCGACCGTCTTGTACTTGCCCACCTTCTTGACGGCGCTCGGGTATTTCTTCTCGATGTCCTGCGCCATCGGGCCGACCACCTTCGGATAGCTCTTCGGGTCATCCTTATACCGGTATGAGTAAATTGGGATACCCGCAAGCGGATCATCGCCAACCTTCTTGATGTCCGTCTTCATTCTACGATCAGACATCATCATCGGTAAAAATCTGGAGGCGATATTCGCGCCGCCAAGTGCGATGCTAGCCCAATCAGTGGGTGGCTTTTCCGCCGTGCTTGTCTTGTTACTAATCTCGGTTTTACCGTAAGGCGTCATGCCCAAAGCAGCCAGCCGGATATTAAGGGATTCTACCGGGGATTGTTGCCGCTCCTGGAATTTCTGCATATCGGCGTTGATAACATTTTGTCCATGTTGCTGCTGTTGTTGGCCGCCCATAAGCAGGGCTTGTAATTGACTCAACCAGCTAGCATCCTTACCTTGCGCAACGTTTCCCAAACCAGCAGCAGACGCTTGGATGCCTGACCTATCCTTTAACGCAGTATCGGTGGCAGTAGTGAACCCCTGATGCCGAAGTTGGGCAGACAAATCGCCGATGCCCCGAGCACCCTCCGCCTGCGTAACTGCATTCTGGATGCCAAACCGCGATCCTCCGAATGCCTTAGCTTTCCTTGCGGCATCGGCATTATTATTTAGTTGGCTAGTTAACGACCGTTCCGCGTTGCCTATGGCATTTCGCTCTACCTCGGCGGTGTAAGGATTGAGGAACCGATTAATGTCCAACGGGCCAGCGGCTTGGCGGTATAACCCAGCAGATTCGTCGTACAACGAATTCGCACCCGATCCGGCTTGCGCCATCCCATACCCTTGCTGGGTAAGGGGTGATTCTGCAGCTACCCGATTTCCCTGATACTGTTCAAAAGGTCGATCAGCCACCTGCTTCGCAAGTTCGTAATTCTCACGACCGCCCGCTTCGACCCAAGCAGGAAGTTGTTGTTGCTTGACTTCAGTGGCTTGTGCCGGTGTGCCTTTGCTACCCATTTTTCAGTTCCTTCGCATACATCGTGCCAGTTTGTTTCCAGCCGGGGGTTCGAAAATTCCACCACCCCTCGCGGCCAGTTGCTGTTAACATATCCGCGTCAAGGTCCCTAGCCCAATGCTCCAGCTTCTTTTCCATCCGCAGCGAATCATCCAGGTAGCCAACCACGTACAATATGTCAACCACCTTCTTACGAGGAAATTCTTGTACCTGGGTAACTGCCCAAGTGTCGTTTTCAACATGGCTCTGTAACTTGCCCTTATCTATTTGGTCTATTATATCACTAAGTGTATACACATTGCCCGCCATTCCTAGGGCTTTGGCCATTCGACTAACCATAAGCGGGTCGGTTATCATCCGTCGGACACCTTAGTTGCAACCAACACCCCAGAGTCGTTGACCGTTACTTCGTATACCTTCTTGCTCGGCGAATATAGGAGGACCGACCTATTCGCCGTCTCAGCGTTCAATTTCCCGCGATTGGTTCGCTCTTGGTCACGCAAAAATTCGACCATGAACTTGGTTACCTCGGAGTCCTCGAATTTCGGTATCCTCATTTCTTTTTGCCCCTCGGCTTGATGTCGAATATGATGGGGCCAATCGTACTCCAATCAGCATTCTTAACCATGTCCACCCGGAGGCGAACATCGCGCGCCGTTTCCCGGATATCAACCCAACCGTGGCCGTTTACTGTTCTCTGTGGGGTTGTTCTCTCCTGTGCATATTCGCTGCGATCGTTGTTGGTCTTAAGCGAAAACGCCAGGGCGGTCTTGTCACCAGCGATATCTGGCAAAATCTTGCTAATAGTGCACCAACGCTCACCACCTAGAATGTTGATCGTTTGCGACTCCAGATATGGCTGGAATAGGGCCTCGGGATAAGTATATCCGGCTTCGTGCTTCCATACCTTCCACCCGTCCGACAATACTGGGTAACGGTCGTTGGCAAATGTGACACCGCAAGTCCTCTTTAAATAACCACCCATCCACACTTTCGAACGGTAGTCGATAGCAGCGTAACGGGTTGCTTCCACGCCAAGTGCGGGGTCTACCCAGAACCACCATATCTCTCCCTTCGCCAACATGTTGACGGAGTGCGATTCGCGGACAGTTCGTTCGAAGTCCATCTTCTGTGAGATAACATCCCAAATGGGGCAGGGGATTGTGTCAACAGCCGTGCCGTTGAATAGCCAAAAGCCCTCGACTGAAATCCATACAATTCCATCGGGGATGGAAGAAATCGACGCAGCGCTGATCGGAATTGGAGCCTTTCCAATTGGTCGGTATCGATACACATAAGGCAGGCCAAGATGTTCTATAATATGAGTCATCGCCGGAGTGTGCGCCGTAACGCCAACGGAAGACGAATGCGCCGCAACGATAGGCGCGTAGGGGTCAACCGTAAACATGCCCGCCGTGTTTAGGGGATTAGCGAAGTCCCAATCCTCGATATCCTCCGAGCTACACCAACCGAAATCAGCAAAATTACCGGCCATTCCGAACAGCATACAATGATGCTCGGGGGTAACCACAAACTGGCGGTTATTTATAGGAGCGCCGGTTACGGCGACAAGTTTGGTAAGGGGCGTAGATGGGGACCATATAAGTAGTCGACCATCGTAGCTCGTCATAACCAACAGGTCTTCGCCCCAATTGTTGATGGACCAAGCGGGGGAGAACTTTGTAAGAGTAGAGATACCGGGACGCGGAGTTCCGTATAGGTCCTCGCCGTAATCCGCCTCGCCGTAGCCAGCTTCTAACCCAGCTAACGGGGCCATCCCACCGACAGGAGTAATATCAGAAAGGGTGCCACCGGTATCTATATAAACATGTTGCTCGCACAGGAAAGCGGTATACAGGATGTTGTTGTTGGATAACCACTTATGCATCGCGCGACAACGCGAAGCAAACGGCGTTGGGTATGGAACTTGCTCCCAACCATTGACGGGCCGGAGGGTACTTCCGTCATCCCAACGCATAAGATTACCCTCCCGCCAGTTCACAATCTTGGCGGATTTAGACAGGAGAGTTGTTATCCCCGCAGGGAACTCAATCGACGGCATTTGTTACCTTCGCAACGGTGCGCCGAATATCTGCCAACCTAGCAGACCAAACAGCACAAACAATAACAGTGTATTAGCGCCAGCCCAAGCGCCACCAACCATTCCAAAGTGTAGGAGTGCGCCGAAAACCAGCCAGATCAACATTATGACCCAAAACGCTAGTCCTAGTGACATTTTCGCCTCCTAATCCAAACAGGTGTTAGTCCTTATGACGGTGTTTCTGGTCCGCCCAGCAACTACGTCCGTCATTCTCTTCTCCTGGTCTATTCTACCGCCAGGGCAACGAACCTCAACGTCTACTGCCCTCCATTCCCATCGCCTTCCGTCCACCATACAACCAGTTAAGGTTAAACACAGCAGAATTGCCATCCTCATTTCATCCCCCTTTAGCCCATATTATGCCAAACCCCGTCTGCAGATTGCCATTGTATCGGGGCACAAATGCCCCGAAGAAGATTACCGCTGAATTGTAATTGAGTTAAGATATGACCGTGCGGAATATTGATCACGTTAGATATCCCAGTATCCACCCCTCCTGGACCTATCCGCATATTAATCGCCGGATTTATGTTGTGTGGGGACCAAACAGCAAGACCGGCGTGATATATTGAACCAGCATCGAGCCTACCCACGGCAGCTATATTACCATTACTTGTAATGGTATTCGCTAACATCGTATTTCCAGTAATTTGACCAGCAGCGGTAATAGTATTATTACTTGTCATTGTATTAGCCGTAACAGCGTTAGCCGAAAAAGCGCCACTAAGAGTCACACTCGCAGCCGAAATAGCCCCACTTATGGCTGCGCTCGCAGCCGTCAAATGATTAGTAATTGCCGCGCTAAGAGCAGAAAAAGCGCCGCTTAGCGTCAAGCTGGGCGCTGTCATAGCGCCAGTTACACCGAATGTGCCGGTGATGGTCAAATTTTTAGTAACACTTAAATTGTTGGAGATAATTACGTCACCGGTTTGCCGGTTGATTTGTAATGAGTCATCTACCTTTACACCAGCATTATTGAACCGCGAAATAATGAACGGGCCGGTGACACTCGCCGGAACTTCATCCCCAAGCGTCATAGTCCATTGGATGGTATTGCGCAATACTTCATTATCAATAATATTAAAATTCTCGTTGAGCTTGTTGCCCCACGAATTGGCCGACGCGCCAATTTCTGGCTTCGTCAATCCCATCTTCGGTGTTACGGTGTCAGCCATGATAGTGATCCCTATTGCACATATTTATTCAAACGCCAACAATTCCTCGAAGTCCATCGCCAACATCTTTTCTTCCGCCTCGTCGCTGATCGCACGAATAGCCTTAATTTCCGCCCACATCGCTTTAAACGCGACTAATTCGGCGTCCTCTTCTGGTGTAAGCGGCTTGGTTGCCATCTGATGCACCAACTCAACCCCGCGCGACGTGGCATTATCCTGCTTCCATGTCGGATACTTCTCATAAATCTTTGACATGGCTTGCGACTTGATTTGTAGAAGGTAAATCTGTTGCACCTCCTCAAGCGGTCGAGGCGTTCCGTCTGGATAATAGAAGCGCGGATCGAGCGGCGTCGTCATTTACATTCCCCTATGGAAGCTCGAACACGCCGGACATCGTAATGTCTGTCCCATCCCCTCCGGGGTAGGTATTGTCGTAGTGGACTATCGACATCACGCCACCGAACATCGACCCCATGACGGACTTGCCGACGTTGACCTTGCGCCCGTTAGCGCAACCCCTCATTCCAGAAAGCACAGCCGGGAGAGTGAGGTTGATCGCGCTGCTGCCCGCATTATTGGTAGGAATGTTGATTTGAGTGCGGAAATCCACGGTCTTGCCACGGATTGTGTAAGCAACTGTCGCGGCGGCACCCGCTCCAAACGGCGGATTAGCGCCAGGAGCCAAGTCGGGTGGCCCTAGAACTACCGTTGTCCACGCTGGACTGTAACCGGTGTTATCATGAATTATGCCGGTGGTGCCGGTAATCGGCGTGTCGAAAGTAATTTTTGCCGTCGAACCTTGAAGACTGTTGTTAGCGATAACAAACCGCCCCATAGCTCCGCCGCCAAGCTTGATGTCGGTGGCATTACCGGAGAACCCAGCCGATGGACCGAACGTATTATTCGTAATCCTGAAATCCGACACTCCCGCCACGGCGTAGAACCCAACAGGCGTGGCAACGATAGTACAAGCATGTAAAGTAACATCCGTAATTCTCGCATCGTTCACTAATATACTATAAGGAGTACCACCAATGAAAATACACCCGTTGAAGTGAATGCCGGAGAAGTTCCCTGTAGCTCCACCATCCATCATTAACACCACATTAAACACCTGTGGCGACGAAAACATACAACCAATAAAGCGCCAATCACTGATCCGCCCATTCGTTGTGCCGAACGGTTGGAAGACCACGTTATTCGATCCGGGGCTATCGAACCAACTGTTAGCGATGACTCCGAACCACGCGATTTTACCCCCAGCTGGATTGACAAACAAAGACGTCCCGCAAGAAATAATATCGATGCTCTCTATCTGGAGGCCGCCAGTTTCCGCGATGACAATGCCGTAGGAAGGATAAGTACGCGGCTGACCATCCCAAGTATGCTCATCACCAACAACGTGGCAGTTGTGGATAAACGTCTCGTTAAGATTGTCAATATAGAACGCACAACCACCAGCCGCTGTTGCCCCGCCCGTCAGCGAATAGACGTTAACGCTGCCAATTTCCGCAACGCCGCCGCCAATAACTATTCCGATATACGCCTTATGTAAATACAAATCGTGGAAATGCGAATGTGTTAGTGGGCTAGTGTCCGTCTCGTTGCGAATATACGCGCCGCTTATACGCGCCACGCTAGATGTGATCGTAAGGTGCGCCACTTCGTAGCTGGCAATAACGGTGGGACCGGACGCTGGCCAATGAAATAGATTCCCCGTCGCAAACTGCACTTCAACTTTCGTGGTTTGGTACCCATCCCCTATAATGCGAAGATTATGTGGCAACAACGCCGGTGCGGTTGCAAACACAAAGCGACCACGCCCAAGATAGAGCGTTCCACCGCCAACAGAGCCAAGATACGCAACGGCAGCATTGAACGCTGCGGTGCTGCTCGTTGCGCCGGTCGGATCGCCGCCAAAATCTGCGAGACTAACAGCCTCGCGCATTTTATCTTGTGCTGTTCGTTCAACCGCGCCAGTGCCGCCTTGCATAAAGGTACCACCGCCCTCATCCTCGCTAATTACGTTCCATTTTTCACCGTCCCAAATGTAGCCGTTAGATACCTGGCCAGGAATTAGTGGGGGACTTGGAAAGTTGAAAGCCATTGCTTATTCCCCTATACAATCTCAACTTCGCCGGTCGCGTAGTAGTTTATGGGCGCAGCGATAGCTCCAGCAGACCTCGCGACAATGATCCCCAAACTTATATTGGCTTGCGCCCCGCCGAATGATAAGTTGCTATCTGAGTAAGCCATCGCTGCGTTTCGTTTTAGCGTCATGCCAGGCGGAAGCGTGGCTTTCAGATAATCCGGCGGCCCCGTTACTGCTGTAACCGGAATAAATAAATTGAGTAACAACCGCTTGCCAATACACTTATAATGGCCCACCGCGCCAGTTGCGGTTATTGTTCCAGCATTCCCCGCAACGGTAGGCGCGTAGGACGCCCACGCAAAACCATTGTCGCCCGTGCCGCCTTGACGCGGCCCGAGAACACCAACATTCCATTTCGAGACACCATCGGACACCAGTTCAAGCTGGGCAATCGCATGGGACAACGTAACGAACGTATCGCCGTCTATGGTGTCGGCCCCAGCCCGCGCGAACGTCACTGTTTTGGTCGTGTCAATAACGCCAATGGCGTCCTTGAACACAATTGCTTCGCCAGCTTGGTAGGTATTGGCTGGCGGCAACGTGAAAGTAATCGCTGCTGGCAATGCAGATAGCCACAAATCACGAACAAACGGGGACAGTGTTGCGCTGACGCCAGGAGAAAGTATAATTTTCGGGGCCGGGTTGAGCTGCAACCGCAAACCGTTGCCAGTAATTTCACGATCACCAGCTACTATCGTCGCGTTATTCCAACGTTGTTTGCGGATTTCAGTGTCGGGGCCTAGATTGTGGATAAGGGACCCGGAAGCAATTTGTGTGGTACTTGATGTGTCCAAATAATTATCATCAAGTAACGTATGTAAGGCGTTAACACCTATATTAATGTTAGTAGTGGTCGTCAACGCCGGATCAGCGGGGATAATGGTATTGCCGATAATCCTGCAATCAACAACCACACCGTTGCTGCCAATATCGATAAGCGCCCCGTTGCTTCCTGGCCCAAGATAAGTTTCGATAGAATTGTGCTCAATAATAACGCTGTTCATATTGTCGAGCTTGATGCAGCCGTTATGATTCTCAATCGTACAGTTTGGCCCGATGATGAAATTGACCGCGCCGCCGATCTGCGTCGCCTCGATGCCAACATTGTCCCCGGTAGAATACAGTGGGCCTTCGATCCGAATGTCAGGTCCGGTCAATGTAAATTTAATGCCGTTGAGATAACGACCACCAATGATCGTCGAACACGACATGCCGCCGTTGTTGATATTCGAACCGCTGTTGTCGTGAAAAAATGAATGAATACCGGCGCGGCTTAAACAACGCAAACGAACAAATTTCGCGCCTTGAAACTTCGGTCCGTTTGCTGTCGTGTCGATGTAAATTGCGTTGTGACCAACATTCGAACCAATTGTGAATCCTTCTAGATGCAGGAAATCCAGCGCCCAATCCGCACTACCTCTAATCTTAATAATCTTAACTGCGTTGCCGACGCTGGGCAACGGCGTAATCATACCCCACGGACGGCCAAATTCAACCACTTTAGAACCGCTGCCCACAATTTTGACGGCTTTAGAAATTAAAAGACAGTAACCAGTGCCAGGGTTCTCACTTACTGTATAATTACCTTTCAAAACAACTGACAAGCCGCTATCTTGCGCGGCATCAATGCATGCCTGCAACGCAACACGGTCATCCGCCACGCTATCACCAATCGCGCCGAAACTTTCCGGCGTCAACGCAATCAGAATGCCACCACCTTCTGCACCGCTAATTGCGCCATTAACGTGAACCCATTGTGATGAAGTACCATCGTCGTAATATACATACGTGTTGCCGGTGTCGGACTCAAACCATTGTTGACCTTGGGTTGGACCCGGTGGAGGGGTATCCGATGTAATCATTGTTCCGGGACCGGGAGAACCCGGAGGCCCAACAGGACCAACAGGGCCAGGAGGACCCGGAGGACCCGGAGGACCCTCATTACCGAACACAGCCGCATCAATTATATCGAAATTAACATTAAGCTTCCCGCCCCAAGTATCATCAGAAGCGCCGACATCAGGCTTGGTAAGTCCTAGATTGGGAGTAACTTGGTCTGCCATGTTAAGTCCCGATCATCTACAAGTGATCACAACAGGTGTCCAAATTTCCGGCGGATTTGGCGGAACAGGCGCCCAAATATCTCCGAGCGGGGGATTTGGAACCGGCGTCCAACAATCATCAGAAATAACCTCTTCCCCACCAAGATCGTAGGTCCCCATTCCGTACTTCCCTAGGCCGTATTTGCGTCCCATTACCCAAACGACTTTCGCCTTACGGGGACAAGGGTAGAACCACTCGCCTTGTCAACCCTGTGAGCATTGTTCATGTCGGCAACAGCCCGCACCACTTCCCTATCCCAAGTAGCACCCCGCTCATCCTCGATAGAGTATAGCGAAGCGATGTGGAGTATCTTTAGAGTATAGATAGTAGAGTGGTACTTATTCGCCCAGTTATTTTCCGCATCGGTGAGCGGCGGAATGTTTTGGTAATAAGCCAGCTCCACATTTAAGCCGGAGCCACTGACCCCGCCAACAATAAGATAATTACCAACAATAGTATAGCGATTGTGTCGGCCCGGATATGGAGATTCTGGAGCATCTGGGAACTCCGGGTTATAGAAGGCATCGGGGGTTTGATAACGAAGAACACCGCCAGGGGGGTTACCCCAACGCGCCAGCCGGATTTCCTGCCAATCCAGCGGCAGCGGAACTCGGTCTTCTATTAAGTTGCAAGTATCGAACTGGATCATGTGCTTGACGCGAAGCACCGTCGACAAGTATTCCTCGGCCATACGAATCCAGCCGGTAACTACGGAGTTCGGATAAACATCGTCCCCGATAGCCAGCCACTTACGAACTTCTTCACATTTGTCTGCTAGAAATGTGGGCATTACACCTGGCCCTTCCAAATGCGAAACGCCGCGTTATCAGGATCGTTGAGCCACCGTTTCCAGTCTTGCTCATCCCAGCCCTCTAACATGGCTTTTTCAGCAACTTGGATGGGCACCCCTCGTGCGACCAGTTTGTTGGTCGAACGTCTAGGGTGAAGTTCACGCATTATGGCGTTATTCTTAAGCGCCTGTTCCAGGTCTTGTTCTGTGTAGACGTGCACTGTATCTGGGTTATCGTCATCCCAGATCATCTCGCGCTTAACAGCACCATCATCGCGGTACACAAACTTTCGTTCCGTCATACTAGCACACCCTTAGTTCGCTGTCAAGTATAGTATAGCGTTCCGTCATTTATACTTCTTTGCAGTATTTGCCTGGTTGTATTTCAGTATACCCTTGTAAATTTCTTTTGTAGTTAGCGGTGATGATTGTTCAAGCCCAGGATTGAACAATTTGTTGTACTCAGCCTTAACTTCATTGTTAGTTAATTCGCCCTTTTTATGCTTTTTCTTAACCTCTGCCCACGCTTTTAAAGAAGCTGGATCGGATGACATATCTACTGGTTTTTCACTGTATAACTTCTTTAATAAATCCTTGTATTGCCCATGGGTTATTTCGCCTTCACTTAAAGCAACTTGTAAATTATACGCATCCATCTTTTCATAATCCTGAATCCCCTTTAGCATTCCTTTCGGTTGTTTTGGAGCCTCACCCGACTGCAACAATCCACCATAATATTGATCTTTCTTATCCTCTATGACTTTCAATTTAGCCTGGTATTCATCCGGCGTTATTTTCTTCTTAAAATATTGATCAATGACTTTATTGTGTTCCCAATTTATATTACTAAGCGCGGGGTCCATATATATCGAATTAGTGGGTTTCTTAAATAACAACATGTTAGGTATCTGTAAATCAGTATTAACAGGGAGTTCAAGGTGCTTCCCGGCCCCCCAAATTTTATCATACCCTTTGTGAAAATCACCCAACGACAAATCGCCGGTTTGGTATTCTTTCACCAGCTGTTCTTGATCCGCGTATTTTAACCCCAAAGCCTTCTGCTTAGCTGCAAGATCAGCCTGCTTCGCTTGATATTGTTCATCAATCATGTGCATCGTAGTGCTATCGTCTTTCCACCATTGATGCGTATTTAATGATGGCGACCTAACAAAACTTTCTATCTCACCTCGCGGTTTTAGAATACCGCGCGGCAATCTCCAATCATAGCTTTCATCTGTAAATATAGGCAAATCATCATCCCAACCTTTTATTTCCATCTGATTCTTAACGCCGCGCTTTTTTGCTAGTGCCTGACCCTCCGCCGAAAATCTAGGAGTCAATTGCTCCGGTTTAAACGCCATAAAAGTATTGTAAGGACCAGCTTCCATCACATCTGAATAATGTGGATACCATATAGAATCATACCCCCTATCTTGTAGCATAGGAATAAATTGATCCTGCCATGTCTTAGCAGTTCCACCTATATTGTACATATCAGACAGCAATCCCCTAGGAGCGGTAAATCCTTGCCGCATATTCTCTTCCAGGTAGCCAATAACTTTATCGGGATCATTCCATTTTATAGCATCAGCCGGGTATTTTAATGCACTTTGTGCATCCATTAAAAATGGCTTAATGCGGGGTTCGGCAGCGTCCGGAGTACCAAATACCTTACCACTCATAAAATCCACAGTTCCAGGAAGTACCCCTTTATCAGCGTACCCCATACTTATAGTTGGGTCAACAGTAGCGTGGAGGCCAATGTCATGCTCCGGAGGAGGTAATTTTAATCTTTCAAATTCCGCTGGGCTGCTAGTTGCGTGACTAACAGCAACCACAGGCGGGTCTTTTCTTGGAGGAAGCTTCCACCCACTTGTAAGCGTCATTCCAGGAACAGCGGCTGCTCCTGTAACTGGCATTCCCATAGTGTTGAGGGCTGTCTCAGCATTTAACTGAGCGCCGAATCGTCGAGGGTCATAATCGGTAGACATCGACGGAGCAGTTCCGGTTTGCTCCGCCGCGATATCTTTTGCAGCGTCAACCAAACCAGCCCCGGCTCCGATGATACTCATCGGAATCTTGCCGATTCCTTCCAACAATTGGGTGGACAAGCCTTCACGCCGTCTAGTCGCCGCTAAGCGTTGACGTAAAGCAGCAGCCTCGAATGGATCAGTAAGGAGGCCTTGCATTATCTCTTACGTTTGCGCTTATCCGCAGAGTGAAATTCCTTCGCCACCTTGACCGGCACCCCGGCTTTCTTAGCGAATGACGGGTTATGGGCAGCCGCTCGCATGAGCTTAGCCTGCTTCGCAGATTTGCTCGGCATA
>Ga0137427_10000349_pt1 | contig 24593 bp, 26 predicted proteins | sample EasRivERMZT700_2_FD_102309 | JGI IMG/M metagenome (GOLD analysis project Ga0137427, IMG submission 102309) | Soil microbial communities from meander-bound floodplain in the East River, Colorado, USA - East River MetaG ERMZT700_2 | ecosystem: Environmental > Terrestrial > Soil > Floodplain ...
TCTCGCTCGGACATCCAGAGGATCTCGGCGCCGTCGTTGAGGTCGAGCCGATACGTCCGGCCCGCGTCGGTGAGGTTGCCCGAGGCGCGGTTGTAATGGATGAAGGTGTTCGAGTGCTCGTCGACGAGCGCGCGCGCGGCGCCCGTCGTGCCGTTGACTTCGATCACCCGAAGATTCTGGTGGCCGCGCTCGTTGTACTCGAACGTGAACGCGCGGCTGTCCTGCCGCCACGTCATCTGACCGAGGGTGTACGGATTCGAGAACAGCGCCGGGTCGATCTTGATCTCACGCCGGCCCTCGACGTCGAGCAACACGCGCGCCTGCTTCTCGAGCGTGTCGCCGGGCTTCGGGTAGAGGCGCTCGAACGTCTTCGGTTGGAGCTGGTCGGTGGGGGAGGAGTCCACGTAGCGCACCATCCGCCGTTCCGCGGGAACCACGACGCGCGACGCCGCGATCTTCTTCGAGTCGAACGACCAGACGATCGAGTTGAGCGTGAACGGATGCTCCGCGGTGCCGCTCTGGCTCAGCTGCGCGCCCGAGTCCGGCGGCGCGTCGGCCGCGCGCACGAAGATGTTGTGGTTGCGGATGAACGCGACGAGGCGCCCGTCGCGCGATGCGCCTTGCGGGCCCGCTTGACCGCGGCCCGCGCCGCCACGTCCGGCGCCTTGGCCGCCAGCACCAGCACCCGCGCCCGCGCCGCGTCCGCCACGGCCTCCGCCCCCGGCGGTGTCCGGCGCCGCGGTCGACGGGCCTTTCGTGCACGCGTAGTCGGGAAGCACGCACGTCCACGCCGTGTTCTCGTCGCCCGTGAACGTGATCGCGCGCTCGTTGTCGACGAACGTGAACGTCGTGAACGGCAGCTTCGTGGCCGTATAGCTCTTGCCCGCCGCCGCGCCGATCGCCGCCGCAAGCCGCGCGTGATCGAACGCCGGACGCTTCGCCGGCGTCGCGGGATCGACGATGACGAACGCGCTGCCCCCTGTCACCGACTTCCGGTACCAGAACCGGCCCGACGCGAGCCAGGCCGGCGTCTCGGGCACGTCGATCGCTTTGCCGTCGAACCGCGCCTGCAGCCCGAGCGCCTGCTCGTACGCGGCGACTGGCATCGTGCCCGCCACGGCCGGCACAACGGCCGGCGGCCGGGGCGTCGCCGGCGTCTGCGTCGCGCGGCCCTGCGCGTGTGGCAGGGCGGACATGACGGCGACCAGCGTCGTGAGGGCGGCGTATCGAGCGTATCGGGGGATACGCGTGAATCGGGGACGCGTCTGGCTTGGCATGGCCAGATCTTCGTCGCGAGACGGCGTCAGCGCAAGCGGCGGAGTCCCCAGCCGCTAAATCTCAGGGGGTGCCTTCGAGCGTGTGGGTCGGACGCGTGGCGACGATCGCGCCGAACGTCAGGGCGTGGTTCAACTTCTGGCAATGCGGACAGAGATACTCGTTGTGCGTCCGGTAGCCGGCGTATCCCGAGATACCCTCACACTCGAGCTCGACGCAGCCGCTGCAGCTCGCGCACTGCTCGATGATCAGCAGATGGCGAGGCGGCGACATCGACACGCCGGAGGGAAGGATCATAGATCCGACGGTATCCGTTCCGGCCTGTTGCGGGCTGTTCAGAACAGCACATCGCTTCGCGCGGACAACGATACCGTGGAGGGCATGACGACTCGCAAGATGGTTCCGGCTGCTGCGGCGAGGGAGATGTTCGACGATCTTCAGCGCCTCGTTGAGGGCATCGATCGCCGGGTGCCGCAGCTCGAACGGCTCGACGAAGCCACGATCGCGCGGGATGCCGCCGACCTGCGGCAACGGGCCGTCGCGCTGATGCGCGCGATCGAGGCGGCCGTCGCGCGCGACTAATCCCGGGACTCATTTGAATTGACGTAGCGTCCCGGGATTGGCGCGGGCTAAAGCCCGCGCCTACGTCGGAGGGGCGGGCTTCAGCCCGCCCTAATCCCTGCGTGCTACGCCAACTCAAGGGTACGCAAGGGCACGCAGGGATTAGGCCAGCGACACTCGCTCAAACAGCACGCTCATCGCCCGCAGGTTGGGACTGGCGGTTCTCTTCGCCGTCGTCCACGACAGCCGGTGCACGCCGTCGACGCTCTCCGGGTTCGTCCACCAGCCCGCCTCGGTCCGGGCCGCGGACGGCAGCGCGAACCCGAGCAGATCCTCGATCTCGTTGAACCTCATTACCACGCGGTCGGCAAATCGACTATTCAGGAACTCGAACAGCGGACCATACGGGCCAGTCATGTTGTCCACCGTTTCCAGGGCGATGTGACCGAAGGTGGCGACGTCGTTCGACGCCGCCACCTGTAATCATGCGCTTGTGTTCTCGAAACGCAACCTACTTCTTGCCGATGAGATCACCGGACACGACCAGTTCGACGCGCCGATTCTGCTGGCGTCCGGCGTTGGTGTCATTGGTCGCGACCGGCGTGCCTTCGCCGAGGCCGGCTGACACCACGGTGCCTGCGGGAATTCCCTGCTCCACGAGATAGGCGCGTACCGCGTAGGCGCGGTGTTCCGAGAGCTTCTGGTTGGAGTCGTCCGTGCCGACGCTGTCGGTGTGTCCTTCGACCGCGATGCTGAGTCCCTTGTGTGACACGAGGATGCCCGACAGGCGCGACAGTTTTTCCCGCGCGCCGGCCTTCAGCGTCGCGCTGCCCGTGTCGAACAGCACGTCGGAGAGGTTGACGATCAGGCCACGCGCGCTCTCGCGCGTCTCGAGGATGAGGCTCAACTGCACACGGAGCGCTTCGCGCAGGGCCGCCTTGTCCTTCTCGGACTGCGCCGCGGCGCTCCGTGCCTGGGCTTCGGCCGCGAGACGCGCGGTCTCCGCCTGCCGGGTCGTGTTCTCGGCCGCGAGACGTGCCGCGTCGGCGTTCGCCTTGTCGCGTTCGGCCGCGAGACGGGCGGCGTCCGCGGTCGCCTTGTCGCGCTCGGCCGCGAGCCGCGCCGCGGCGGCCGTCTGCGTATTGAGCTCGGCCTGGCGGCGTCGTGCCTCTTCGGCCGCGGCGCGATCGCTCGCGCCCTGCTCACGCGCAAGTCCCAACCGTGTCTGCTCGGTCTGCCACGCGTCTTCCTGCTTCTGCAACGAGATGATCCGCGCGTCTTCCGCGGTCTGTGCCGCCTGCCGCGCCGGCATGCTGATCGCGTTGCTGCCCTGCTTGCGCGTCCTGGCGTCTTCCGCCGTGGCCAGCAGTCGCACGGCCTTGTCGTAGGTGTCCGTGGCGAAGCGATCGGCGCCGGCGATTCGCGAGAGCTCCACCGCATTCCGCGCCTCCGCGAGGTCCAGCGGTGAACCCGGTTCGAGCGGCTTCAGCTTCAATTTCGCGGCATCCTGATTCATCAGGTACGCCCCGCGCTTGAGCAGCTCGTATTTCGCGGCGACCACTTCGATCGTGCCCTCAGTGCTCTTCCGGACGGCGTTCTCCATGATGACGACGTCACTTGGCTGCGTCACCGCGAAGTACGGCTCGGCCGTCACGATGAGCGCAAAGGCCTGCAGATCCGTCGTCACTTCCATCTTGGCGTCGGCGTCGTTGCGGTCGACCTGGATCTCGCCGAGGTTCGTCGCGCGTCCTTCGGGTGTGACGGCCCAGAGCACGTACGTGAGGTACTCGCGTCCGAATCGGGACGCCGCATCCAGCTTGGTGAACTTGGCGTCGATCTTCATGTGGCCCTTTTCGCCCGATACCGTCGCTTCGCCCTTCGCCTTGGTCATCAGCGGCGTGCCGACGAAATCGATCGTCGTATCATCGTGGCGCGGACGGTAGTTGACGGCGGGCGTCGTGCGCCCGACCACGGTGATCCTGAAGATGGGTACCGGCTGTTGTGGGCCGGCGGTCGCTGTTTGAGTCGGGTTGGGCGGCGCTTGAGCAAATGCGACGCCCGCGCTGAGAACGCCGGACGCCAGCAGTAGTGCCGCGGTGTGCTTGAACATGAAGAAACCTCCGCTTCGAACGTGAAGCAAGTCCTCGTCAGCGCGCTGAGAGTCGTCTCGCGGCTGACAAGCGGATCTTCGACTGTAGGGGCTTTCGCACTCAGACGCTGTGCAATCGGGGACACGGTTCTGTTCACGGGCGCCCCCTCGAGGTCTGTGCAATAGGGCGCAGACGTGCGCGCGGAAGGCTCCTAGCATCGCCATCACGATGACAACGTTCACCACGACGGACGGCACCGAGATCTACTACAAGGATTGGGGTAGCGGGCAGCCCGTGGTCTTCAGCCACGGCTGGCCGCTGAGCGCGGATGCCTGGGAAGACCAGATGCTGTTCCTCGGCGCCCATGGCTATCGCTGCATCGCGCACGACCGGCGCGGGCACGGCCGATCGAGCCAACCGGGGAACGGTAACGACATGGACACGTACGCCGACGATCTGGCCGCACTCGTCGGCACGCTCGACCTGCGCAACGTCATTCACGTCGGCCACTCCGCCGGCGGCGGCGAAGTGGCCCGCTACATCGGCCGCCACGGCACAAGCCGCGTCGCCAAGGCGGTGCTGATCGCCGCGATCCCTCCGCTGATGCTGAAGACGGCTGACAATCCGCACGGATTGCCCATCGAGGCGTTCGACAAGATCCGCGATGGCGTGCTCGGCGGCCGCTCGCAGTTCTTCAAGGATCTGAGCGGGCCGTTCTACGGTGCGAACAGGCCGCGCCACACGGTGGCGCCGGGCCTGCGGCACTCGTTCTGGTTGCAAGGCATGCAGGCGGGCCTCAAGGGCGTGTTCGAGTGCATCAAGGCGTTTTCCGAAACCGACTTCACGGCCGATCTCGAGAAGTTCGACGTGCCGACATTGATCCTGCACGGCGACGACGATCAGATCGTGCCGATCGGCGCCTCGGCGGTGCTCTCGTCCAAGTTGGTCAAGGGGGCCACGCTCAAGACGTATCCGGGCGCCCCGCATGGGCTGTGCTCGACCCGCAAGGACAGCATCAATGCGGACCTGCTCGAGTTCTGCAAGGCCGCTTCACACTCGTCGGACCTTGGCGCGGTGCGTTCTGCGCCAAGACGCTCACGAGACGCACATCCTGGACTGCGGTCGCCGGCAACGTCTGTCCTCTAGAGCACATGGTCCAGCCGAGGGGCGTGCCATGCTGCGCACATGGCACGTCGAACGGTTCCTCGCCGGGCGATGAGCGCAGTTCCGGCATTCGATCCGGACGCGTTTCTCGATGCGTCGGGACCGGCGAAGACTGTCGTCAGGTACGGGCGAGGGGAGACGATCTTCAGGCAGGGCGACGCCTGCGAGGGCGTCCACTACGTGCAATCAGGGGGAGTGAAGCTGTCCGTTCTGTCGAAGACCGGCCGCGAAGCCGTCGTGGCCATGCTCGGGCCCGGAGATTTCTTCGGCGAGGGATCTCTGGCCGGGCAGCCGTTGCGGGTCGGCACCGCCACGGCCATTACGCCAAGCGCGATCCTGCTCGTTCGCAAGGCCCAGATGCTGCGGCTCCTGCACCAACAGCCCGTGATCTCCGACCGGTTTCTCGCACACATGGTGTTGCGCAACATCCGGATCGAAGAGGACCTGATCGACCAGCTGTTCAACTCGAGCGAGAAGCGGCTGGCCCGGACCTTGCTCCGGCTGGCGCGCTACGGGAAGCAGGACAAACCCGCCAGGGTCGTGCGTACGATCTCGCACGAGTCTCTCGCGCGCACGGTCGGCACGACGCGCGCGCGCGTGGGCTTCTTCCTGAAGAAGTTCCATCGGCTCGGCTTCATCGCGCACAACGGACAGAGCCGCCTTCAGATCAACAAATCGCTGCTGAGCGTCGTCCTGCACGATTGACGCACACGACGCTGGCAGACGAGGACCAGGGCAGGCAGGACGACGACGCCCGCCATGAAGAGGGCGCATGTACAAAAGCACACAGACGGCGCGGCCTCTGACTCGCTAGGCTGATGACGAGGACATCATGCTTCAGACACTCGCCGTCGTATTCATCGCGCTATGGCTCTTGGGAATGGTCAGCTCCCAGGCGATGGGCGGCTTCATTCACGTGCTGCTCGTCGTCGCCGTCGTGCTGTTCCTGGTTCGCGTCATCCAGGGTCGACGCGTCACCTAGGTCCGGGGATCGTTCCCGACCGCCATCGCCTGGCGTTCGACCTCGTGTGCGCCGCGCGCCACGGCGCCGGCGACGTCGTTGCGAACGGCCTGGGCTCTTCGCTTGAACTCGTCGGAGGCCTGCGTGCCCAGGTTCTTCGCGGAATCGGTGATGCGTTGGCGAAGCTCTTTGGCGGTTCGTGGCGCGAGCCACATCATCAGACCGGCGCCGACCACCGTGCCCGCCAGTAGTCCAAGTGCGAAGCGATAGTCGCGAGGTGTCCGGGTATCCAAGTTCATGGGGCGTTACTCCTGTGTCGGTACTTTACGGGCACGGCCGCCGCCAGCCTGTGCACAATGGCACAGCCGCTGCCGCTATGCGCGCTTGCGCGTGCCGACGACGAGCAGCGCGATCCCGCCGGCCACCGCCGCGATGCCCAGCGCCGGCGTCAGCGGCAATGTCTTTTCGGTCTCGGCGGTGGCGCGCAAGGGCCCGATGTCGAGCACCGTCTCCCGACTCGTATACGTGATCCCTCGCGCGACGAGCGCGACCAAGCCGAGCACCATCAACACCACGCCCGCGATCGCCATCGGTCTCATTGGTTTCTCTCAATCGTGCAACACGAGGTTGGATTCCGTCCCAACGTACACGGAGGCCTGAAGAACCAGCTGTCCCCAAGGGGACAGCTGCGCGGATCGCTGCGCGTTACGCTCGATGCCCAGGCGAAGGAGATTTTCATGTTGTACACATTGGTCGTCGTGCTTCTCGTGTTGTGGGTGTTGGGCCAAGCGACGTCCTACACCGCCGGCGGACTGGTTCACATCCTGCTCGTGGTGGCATTGATTACCGTGTTGGTGCGGGTCTTCAAGGGCCGCAATCCGATTCGGGGATGACCACGCGGCGAGAACGTCAGAGCGATCTCGTGAGTCCTGACCACGCCGGTCCGGGCCGTGCCGCCCCTCGAGGACGGCGCTCACTGGAGGCGTGAGTCAGCGCGAGGAGTTGTCGAAGCTGTTCAGCGCGAGACTCCCGTCGATGGTTGTATCGCCACGCGGACTCGGCCAGGTACAACGCCAATCGCTCCAATCGGATACCGCCCTTGACCATGAGTTGCCGTTGCGCGTGCGCCCAGAACCCGCCGACCAGGCCAACGGTCGCCGGTGACCAGATCAGCCAGTGCATGTGGCCACGATCGACGACGGCGGCGTAGCCGGTCGGTTCGGACGAACCCGGCTGTCGCAGGGCGTCGCCACGGACCAGTCGTTGACGTAGCGCGTGCTCCTCGGTCACAGGCACGACCTCCGCCCACACGATGCCGCTGACCGCAAAGATGCCGAGCATGGCGGTCAGCCGTGATGGATGCCTCGACGACGTGTCAGTCGACGCACCGGCGCCGCGGGCGGCGAGACCGGCCGCGCGGGTGGCGTCGCGGAGATCGCGGATCTGTGCGGGCATCGTCTCCGCGATCTGGTGGCGCACGACGGTCAAGCCGCGCAGCACACGCTCGCGACCGAGGCGCGCCTCGCGCGCGATCGCCGCGCCCGAGAACCCGCGCACGAACCAATAGAGGAGCCGCCGCCATTCAGCCGGCGTCAATCGCAGCGGCCATCGTTCGGGCCGCCACTCGAAGCGGCACCGCGCGCACCGAAGTCCTCCCCGCCCGAGCTGCCAGGTTTTCGTCCCGTCGCATCGCGGACATCGTCGTCGCAGGGCGACGGCGGACGGCGCGCGAGGTGAATGAGCAAGACTATTGATGCCTTCGAAGAGCTGGGGGCTCACGCCACAATCTACCGAACCTTCATGGCGACGTGCTGTACCCGATGACACACGTCCCGAGCGTGAGGAGGCTTCGGGCGCTTGTCCAGAAGAGCACAGACGGCCGCGACGCGTGCGTCTAGGATTCTCGAACACTCGAGAGTCATCACCCATCAGGAAGCAGGTCAGCCAATGTCATGTCGATCGCTCGCCCTCGTCCTCTGCGTCGGCCTCACCGGAGCGACAGCCGGGGCCCAGAGTAAAGATCAGAACAAGGAACAGGATCGTCTCGGCACCTGTGCGTCCGTCATGGACGAGATCCTCAACGTGCCGGACAACGTCCCACAGGAGGTGCTCGACAAGGCGGAGTGCGTGATCGTGATTCCGTCGATGACGAAGGTCGCGCTCGGCTTCGGCGGCAGTTACGGTCGCGGCGCCATGGTCTGCCGATCCGGCAAGGACTTCAACGGCCGATGGGGCGCGCCGGCGATGTACGCGATTGAAGGCGGCAGCTTCGGCCTCCAGCTCGGCGCACAAGCGACCGACGTCGTGCTGATGGTGATGAACCGCCGCGGCGTCGACGCGCTGCTCAGCAGCAAGGTCAAGCTCGGCGGCGAGGCCTCAGCGGCCGCGGGGCCGAAGGGCCGCCACATCGAAGCGTCGACGGACGCCTCGATGCGCGCGGAGATCCTCAGCTACTCGCGTTCGCGCGGCCTCTTCGCCGGCATCTCGCTCGAAGGCACGTCGCTTCGTCCTGACGACGACGCGACCGAGGAAGTGTACGGCCGCAAGATCTCGGCGCGGGAGATTGTCATGGGCACGACCGTGCAGGTGCCCTCGTCTGGGCGGGCCCTCGTCGCCGTGCTCGACAAGCGCGCACCGTACAACGAGTCGAAGAGAATCATCCGGTAAGCGAGGGTGAGCGGCGGGCGACGGCGGCGTGTCACTGGGGAGGCGCGCCGCCGTCGTCAGTCGTCAGTCATCGCGAGGAGGACCAATCCTGTGCCCGCCGCCCCAACGCCAGCGCCCCGCGCGTTGAAGATCCTCGATCTCGTGCGGCCGCACTGGAAGGCGCTGGCGCTCGCGCTGGTCGCGGCGCTCGGCGTGGCACTCACCGATATCCTCGATCCGTGGCCCATCAAGGTCGTGGTCGACAACCTTCTGCAGTCGAAACCCCTGCCGGGACTCCTGGCGCGCGTCGTGACCGCAATCTTCGGCCAGGGCGCGTACGCGGTGCTGAATTTTGCCGTCGTCGCTGTCGCGATTGTGGCTTTGGTCGGCGCCGTCAGCGCGTACTTCGAGAAATACCTGACGACCAGCGTGAGCCAGTGGGTGGGACACGACCTGCGCCGGACCGTCTACCACCACATCCATCGGCTGTCGCTCGAAGAGCACGACAAGACCCGGACGGGCGACATGATCACGCGGGTCACGAGCGACATCGAGGTCATCCAGGACTTCGTCGGGTCCTCGCTGCTCGGCATGCTCATCAGTCTGATGACGCTGGCCGGGATGATCGCGGTCATGTTCTTCCTGAACTGGCGTTTCACGCTGATCGCGCTGTCGGTGATGCCCGTGCTGTTTTTCGTGGTGTACCGCTTCACACGGCGCATCAAGAAGGCCTCGCGCGCCGTGCGCAAGCAGGAAGGCGAGCTGCTGTCCGTCGTCGAGGAAGTGCTGACGTCCATCCGCGTCGTCAAGGCCTTCGCACGCGAAGACTACGAACAGCAGCGCTTCGACGCGAAGAGTCTCGCCAACGTCGAAGCCGGTCTCGAGGCCCGAAGCGTCAAGGCGAGGCTGACGCCGGTAGTGGAGGTGATCGTCGCGATTGGCACCTGCCTCGTGCTGTGGTACGGCGCGAGGCTCGCTATGACCGACCAGATCAGCGCGGGCCTGCTCATCGTGTTCCTCTCCTACCTCGGCAAAATGTACAAGCCGATGCGCGATCTCTCGAAGATGAGCGACACCGTCTCCAAGGCGATGGTCGGCTTCGAGCGCATTCAGGAAGTGCTGCAGATTGAAAGCGTCGTGCGCGACGCACCGGGCGCACGCCGGGCGCCGACGTTCAAGGGTGAGATCGAGTTCAACAAGGTCAGCTTCGGCTATGCGGCCGACAAGCCCATCATCAAGGATGTCAGCTTCACGGTGGCCGCGGGGCAGGTGGCGGCGATTGTCGGTCCGTCAGGAACGGGAAAGACGACGATTGTCAGCCTGATTCCGCGGTTCTACGATCCCGTGTCGGGACACATCGCGATTCAAGGGGCGGACATCCGGCGGTATCAGTTGAAATCGCTGCGCGACCAGATGAGCTTCGTCCTGCAGGACACGCTGCTCTTCCGCGCGACGATCTGGGAGAACATCGCCTACGGCAAACCGGGCGCGCCACTCACGGAGATCAAGCGGGCGGCCGAGCTGGCGAACGCCAGCGAATTCATCGACGCGATGCCCGACGGCTACGACACGATGGTCGGCGAGCGCGGCGTCACGCTCTCCGGCGGCCAGCGCCAGCGGATTGCGATCGCCCGGGCCGTCATTCGCGACACGCCGATCCTCATTCTCGACGAGCCGACGTCCGGATTGGACCCCGTCTCCGAGCAGGCCGTGATGGAAGCGCTCGCTCGGCTGATGCACGGCCGCACATCCATCGTCATCGCCCACCGTCTCAGCACGATTCGCCACGCGGACGTGATCTTCGTCGTCAAGGATTGCGAATTGGCCGAGCAAGGCACGCACGACGCGCTCATGGCGGCGAACGGTGTGTACGCGGAGCTCCACCGCGTTCAAACTCCCGAAACCGATGCCCCCGCCAGGCCTGAGCCCGTGCCCGTCCTCCGCGCCTCCGCGTGATCAGTTCGTCGCCCACCGCCGCCCGGACACGAAGTGCAGCAGCGCCACGAACAGGGCGGCGCCGATGATCGACCACACGATCGGAAATGGCTGGCCGCTCAGATTGAGGACCAGCGGCTCGGACAAGTGGAGTTGGCCGGCCACCCACGGACCGAGCAACGCGCCGATGAATCCGAGAGCGATGGACCCGAGGAGACCGCCGCGCGCTCCGCCGGCGAGTGCCTTGCCGAGGGCACCACAGATGGCGGCGATCACGAGCAGCACGAGGAGCCCTGTCAGAGTGAATGTCATGGTTGTACCTTCCACCCGGCAGGATGCGCCACGAGGTGCTACCAGATCTGTGTCGGAGTGAACACCGTCACATCGGCTGGCAGCGTAGCCTACCTGCGCGGTCGGAGGACCGCGTGCCGTGGGGATGATTCGCGTATCGCTCGCCGGCGCCGCCACGTCCGCGTGGCATCGCCTCGCCACCTCTTCAGTGTCACGGCGGAAACCGGGCGCGCGGGGCGTCGTCCTGCGCTCGGCAGCCATCTGCCTGTTGGCGGCGTCGTTGGGGATAACGGCATTCGCGCTGATCACGCTGCGCCACGTGTATTTCGATCGCCGCCACCTGCCGGATCTCGGGCCGCTCATGCGCTTCGAGTTTTCGACCATCGGCCACGTGTACGACACCAACGGTCAACCGCTCATCGAGCTCGCCAGCGAGTACCGGCAAATCACGTCCTACGCGGACGTCCCGCCGATCGTGCGCGACGCGATCCTGGCTGCGGAAGACAAGCGCTTCTTCTCGCACAACGGTGTGGACTACCTCAGCATTCCGCGCGTGATCGGCAAGGCGAGACTCCGCGGGCGCGCGATGTTCCCGCAGGGCGGCTCGACGATCACGCAACAGCTCGTGCGCGGCCTGTTTCTCCAGCGTTTGACCGCCCTGGACCACAGCAACGTGAACATGGTGCTCCGGAAGCGCGAAGAGATTCGGCTCTCGCTGTGGCTCGAAGAGCAGATGCGCCGGCAGTTCGGATCGAAGCGCCGCGCGAAGGAAGAGATTCTCGCCCGCTATGCCAGCTTCGTGTACCTGGGTCACGGCCAGTACGGGTTTGCGCGGGCCGCCCAGCACTACTTTGGACGGCCGCTGTCGACGTTCACCGCGGATGACGCCGACAAGGCGGCGCTGCTGGCGGGCATCATGAAGTCCCCCCGCGACTACTCGCCGGCCGCGAAAGACACCGGTCCGGTCCTGCGGCGCAGAAACCAGATCCTCGCGCTGATGGCCGCACAGGGGTCGATCTCGCGTGAGCGGATGACGCACGCGGCAGGGCGGCCGTTTCCCGTCATCGTGCCGCACGCGATGCAGCCGTTCCGATCGTCGGCCGTCGTCGAGCATGTCCTCGCCGAGCTCACCGCCGCGGATGCGGATCTCGGCCTGGACGATCTTCTGCAGGGAAACATCCAGGTCTACTCGACCGTCGATGCCCGCGTGCAACGCATCGCGAGCGACGCGCTGGAGCACGGCCTGGCACGCTACGAGCAACGACACCCGAATGCCCGCGGTGTCGTCCAGGGCTCGATCGTCGTGCTGAGAAACCGCGACGGGAGCATCCTGGCCGAGACCGGCGGCCGGCAGGTGTATCGAGGCCGCGCCACGTCATACAGCGACTTCAATCGCGTCAGGCAGTCGCTGCGGCAGCCGGGGTCGACGATGAAACCGATCGTGTATCTGGCCGCGTTCCAGTCCGGGGAGTTCACGCTCGAGACGCTCGTGCCCGACGAGCCCATCAGTGTGCCGACCGGCCGCGCAAGCGCGGCCAAATGGATCTCGAACTACGACGGCCAATTCAAGGGCCTGATCCCGATGCGTCAGGCGCTGGCCGAATCGAGGAACGCCGTGGCGATCTGGCTTACGGCCCAGGTCGGGATCGATGCCGTCCTCACCACCTCCCGCTCGCTTGGGATCCAGACGCGGCTGCAGGGGTACGCGACCACGGCATTGGGGGCATCGGAAGTCAACCTGCTGGAGCTGGCGAATGCGTACCGGGCGATCGCGTCCGGCATCCTCGCGCCGCCGTACGTGATTCGGCGAATCGTCGGCGACGGCGGTACCGCCGTCGCCGGGGCCGCGCCGCACACCACGCGGCTTCCCGTGGCCGAGGACGCCTTGTCGTTGATTCAGGAAGGCCTCCGCGGTGTCGTGCGCCTTCCAACGGGGACGGCGCACGCGCTGGACTCGTCCGGATTCCCGATTGCCGTCATGGGCAAGACGGGCACGACGAACGATTCTCGGGATGCGCTGTTCGTGGGGTCGACCTACGGCGCCGACGGCATCACGGTCGCGGTCCGGATCGGCTTCGACAACGGCCGCTCACTCGGCCCGAACGAAACCGGCGGTCGCGTCGCCATGCCGGTGTTCGAGGAACTGATGCGAAAGGTGTACGCCGACAGGCTCGTGGGGCCGGCGCCGGCGTTTCCGAACCAGATGGAAGAGAACATCACGCGCTACCTGCAGGGCACGGAGAAGACCCGGCCTCCATATTGAAGGTGTGCTCAAGAGCACAGTGCACAAAAGGACAGACGCACCACCTGAACGTCCGTAGCATGGTCGGGCCGACGAGGTCAGAGAACATCGCGCGGCGGAGGCACGAGTGGGTGTGAGAAGCGTACGGCGACGCAATACGGTCGCGCTGGCGGGGGTGTGGTCGCTCGCGCTGGCCACGGTGGTCTGGGCGACCGACGCTCGCACGGTGGTCAAGCCCGGCTGGAACATGTTTTCGCCGCAGCAGGACGTCGAGGTCGGTCAGCAGTTGTCACCCGACGCCGAGCGGCAACTACCCATGCTGAAGAATGCGCGTGTCGACGACTATGCGAATGCCCTTGGGCAGCGGCTCGCCGTCAAGGCGCCTGGTCAGAAATTCCCGTATCACTTCAAGGTCGTGAACGACCGCGCGATCAACGCGTTCGCGCTCCCGGGTGGACCGATCTACATCAACCGCGGGGCGATTGAGGCGGCCGACAACGAGTCGCAACTGGCCGGCGTGATGGCACACGAAGCCGCGCACGTGGCGCTACGCCACGGCACGAACCAGGCGAGCAAAGCCTCGGCCGCCCAGCTGCCGCTGTCGATCCTGGGCGGCCTGATCGGCAGTGATTCCACCAAGTCCGCCCTCACACAACTCGGTGCGAGCTTCGCGGTGAACTCCATCCTCCTCAAGTATTCTCGGACGGCTGAAAGCCAGGCCGACATCTTGGGTACCCAGATCCTGTTCGACTCGGGGTACGACCCGCGCGCGATGGCGCAGTTCTTCCGGAAAATCGAAGCCCAGCAGAACGGCAGCGGTCCGGTGGAGTTCTTGTCCAATCACCCGAGTCCGGACAACCGCATCGAGCGCGTGAACCAGGAGATTGCCGCGCTCGGTGGAGTACGGCCCGCGTCCCTCACGAACTCCAGAGCATTCGACGACATCAAGCGCCACGTCCTCTCGTTGCCGAGTCCGTCGCCAGTCAAGGGTCAGCCGGCCGGCGCAGCTGCGGGCGCGACCGGCACGGCACCCGAGTGGCCGTCGGAACGCTTCGTCGGCGTGCAGGGCTCACTGCTGCGCATCAACCATCCCGACAACTGGCAGGCCCGTGGGCAAGGCGACGCGATGACCATCACGCCTCGCGGCGGGCTGATCGACGACGGGGAAGGTCAACAGGCGCTGGCGCGTGGCGTCATCGTGAACCTCTTCGAGCCACGCGCAGGAGGCGGCACCCTGGAGCAAGCGACCGACCAACTGGTGCAGGAGCTGCGCCTGTCGAACCGGAACATGCGTGTCATCCGCTATCGCGAGGTCATCCGCGTGGACGGCGCGCGCGCTCTCTCGACGTACCTTTCGAACGACTCACCCGTCGGCGGTCGCGAGACCGACTGGCTGATCAGCATGACGCATCCGGAAGGTCTGCTGTTTGTCGTGTTCACCGCGCCGGAACGCGAGTTCCAGCGTTACGAGAGCGCATTCCACGAGATGCTGCGCTCGATCCGGATCAAGCGTTAGTGACGGGAGCCCTGGCCATGAACGTACACACGCTGACGCGACGTCGCGACGCCTTCGCGAACACATCCGGGAGGCTCTGCGTCACGCTGATCTTGGCGCTGGCCGCCGGCGTCACCGCTCAGCAGAAGGACAGCAGCACGAATCGGCCCGGCGCCGCCGGGTCATCCGAACGCATCTGGCGGGATCCCGGCGACATCGCCGCGCTGGACATGACCCATGGGGCCGGCGGAAAGGCGCACGCGCCAGATCCGACGGGCACATTCACCTTCGTCACCGAAGATCCGGACGCGACGAGCCCGAAGTTCGACGTCACCGACGCCGGCGGCGTCGTGTGGAAGGTCAAGCTGGGCAAGGAGGCGCGGTCGGAAACGGCAGCGACCCGATTCCTGTGGGCGGCCGGCTACCTCACGGACGAAGACTATTACCTCACCCAGCTCACAGTGAAGGGACTCCCGGCTCTGCAGCGTGGGAAGGAATTCGTCTCCCCCGGTGGCGTCGTCCACGGCGCCCGCCTGGAGCGGAAGCCGGCGACGGTGAAGAAGGTAGGCGACTGGGACTGGTTCGACAATCCGTTTCTTGGAGAGCGGGAGCTGAACGGCCTCCGCGTGATGATGGCGCTCTTGAACAACTGGGATCTGAAGCAGGGCAACAACTCCGTCTACGCCATCGGTGCCGAGCGCCACTACGTCGTCAGCGACGCCGGCGCCACGTTCGGCAACACGGGCAGCATGATGACGCGCTCGAAGGGCATGCCCAAGGAATACGAAGACTCGAAGTTCATCTCGGAGGACGCACCGGACTTCATGGACTTCGTGCTGCACAGCCGGCCGCCGTTCTTCAGCGCCGTCGGCATCTCCCACTACCGTTCGCGCACCAAGATGGAGAAGATCGCCAAGCAGATCCCCCGCGCCGACGCGAAATGGCTTGGGCGGCGGTTGTCGCAGTTGACGGACGCACAGATCCGCGACGGATTCCGAGCCTCCGGCTACACGGCGGCTGAAGTCGACATCCTGACGCGAGCCATCCGGCTGCGGATTACCGCCCTCGAGGCCCTGTGAGGCTCATCGTCCAACCCGCGGACGGCGTCGCGCCCATCCTCGCGGCGATCAAGGGCGCGAAGAAGAGCGTGGAGATTGCGATCTTCCGCTTCGATCGGAAGGACATCGAGGCGGCGCTCAAGGCCGCCGCGGCGAGGGGCGTCCGGGTGACGGCGCTCATCGCGTTCGAAAACCGTGGTGGGGCCAAGAGCTTGCGGAAGCTCGAGCTGCGACTGCTCGAGGCCGGGATCATCGTGGCGCGAACGTCCGACGATCTCAGCCGGTATCACGGCAAGTACATCCTGATCGATCGCCTCGTCTTGTACCTCCTCTCGTTCAATTTTACGCGTCTGGACATCGATCACAGCCGTGGGTTCGGCATCGTGACGAGCGACCAGCCCTGCCTCAAGGAAGCGGCGAGGCTGTTCAAGGCGGACTGCACGCGCACGAAGTACACGCCGAAGGTCGAGACCTTCGTCGTGAGCCCGGCGAACTCGCGTCAAGTGCTCGGCGCGTTCTTGAAACAGGCCAAGAAGGAGCTCCTGATCTACGACCCGAACATCTCGGACAAAGACATGCTGCGCATTCTGCAGGAGCGGGCGAAGGCCGGCGTTGCGGTCAGAGTCATCGGCAAGGCGTCGGGACACAACGAGCTCGACGTGCAAAAGCTGTCGGGCAAGCGGCTCCACACGCGGACGATCGTCCGTGACGGCCGCCACGCGTTCGTCGGCAGCCAGAGCCTGCGCGGGTCCGAGCTGGACTCGCGCCGTGAAGTGGGCCTGATCGTGCGCGACGCCAAGGTCGTGAAGAAGCTCAGCGAGACCTTCGAGGCCGACTGGAAGGGTACGAGCACCAAGAGTGCGCCGGACACATCAGACGCCCCGGACGCGCCCGCCGACGACTCGGACGCGGCATCGCCCAAGGAAGTCGCCAAGGCCGTGAAGGTCTTCAAGAAAGAGCTGGCGCCGCTCGCCTCCACGGTGAAGAAGGCCGTCCGACAAGCGGTGGTCAAAGCCGGGGACGACGTGCTCAATGACAAAGACGTGAAGGACACGATGAAGAAGGTCGTCAAGCAGGCGGTGAAAGAGGCCGTCAAGGACGCGGTGCACGAGGCCCAAGACGCTCTGCCGGAGAAGGTCTCCGCCTGAGCTCGACGCGCATGTGCGGACCGCGGCTCGCCGGGGCGAACCGCGATCCCCGATGCTCGTTGGCACACGCCGGCTAGGCGACAGCCACCTTGACCTCGCTCTCCCGCACGGCGGTTTCGCCGGCCGAGGAGATGTCCTTCGCGCTGGTTCCGGTCAGAATCCCTTTGGCACGCGTCACCTGGTCCGCGGTGTCGCAATGTACCGACAGGAGCACGCCGCCGTTCTTCAGGTGACCTTCGTACCGTTTGGCTTCGTACTCCGGGATGCCCATACCCACGAGCGCGCCGATCAACCCGCCAACCGCACCGCCAGCGCCGAGGCCGGCCAGCGCCGTCATCAGGGGACCCGCCGCGAGGAAAGGTCCGACGCCAGGAATAGCCAGAGCGCCCAGGCCGACCAGGAGACCGAGAGTCCCGCCGACGACGCCGCCGGTCGCCACGCCGGCCGCGGTGCCCTCGGGCGCCTTCGTATGCTTCACGTGAGCGAAGTCCTTCGTGCTCGCCGAGTCCGGGAGAAGGACCGAGATGGCGTCATTCGTGAAGCGCGCGCTCACCAGCGCGTCCACGGCCTTCTCCGCGGCCAGAGGGTTCGCGTACAAACCAAAGACTGCTGTTTTCTTGTTGTCCATTGATTCACTCCTTCAGTGAGAGACCACTCTACGCAGAGATGCCGCCCTGATCTGTTCAATCCAGCACCGACGATCTCGGCGCAACCCGCACCGCATCGCGTCTGTGTCGGAGTGAACATCGCGACGGCTGTCACCGGCTTAGCGTAGGAGTGCGAAAGAAAAGGAGTGCCTGTATGCGCCCGACGCGTTGGATGCGAAGTCGATCAGTCTCCGGGCTCGTGGCCCTGGCCGTGTGTGTCGTCGCCACCGGGGTCCTCGCCGGCCAGAGCGCCGCGCCGAAGGTGGCGCCCGCCGATGTGGCGGGCTTCAAGGAGTTCACCGACCGCGTGCAGACGTACGTCGCGCTCCAGAAGACGCTCGAGTCGAGCCTTCCGCCGCTGAAATCGACCGATCTGCCCGAGTTGATCGCCGCGCATCAACAGGCCCTGGCGAGGAAGATCAAGGAGGCGCGGCCGCGCGCGAAGCCGGGCGACATCTTCACGCTCGCTGCGACCGAGGCGTTTCGCCGCGCCAGCCGGGCTGCGCTGACAGGTCCGCAATCGTCCAACTCCCTGGCGTACATGCAGCCCGGCGCGGCGGATCCGGCCATGCCGCTGACCGTGAATGGCGTCTACCCGGACACCGCGTCGATCACGTCCGTGCCGCCAGGACTCCTGGCGGCATTCCCGGCGCTCCCGCCTGAAGTCTCGTACCGCATTGTCGGCCGGACCCTGATCTTGATGGACGTGAAGTCCAGTCTCGTGATCGACCTCGCCCGACTCGTCCTGCCCGCCGCCGCGTTTCCGCTCCGGAGCAACTCCGTTCGTCTGGCGGCAATCGGCGACATGGGGACGGGCAAGCGGCTCCAGCGCGAAGTGGCGCAGCAGATGGTGAAGTCGCGCACGACCTTCCCGTTCGAGTTCATCATCACGCTGGGAGACAACCTCTACACGGGGAGCCGGCCGGCCGATTTCGAGAAGGGCTTTGCGGTGCCCTACAAGGTGCTCCTCGACGCGGGCGTGCAGTTCTACGCCTCACTCGGGAACCACGACAACACCAACCAGCGGTTCTACAAACCGTTCAACATGAACGGCGCGAACTACTACACCTTCAAGAAGGGCAACGTGCGCTTCTTCGCGCTGGACAGTACCTACATGGACCCGAAGCAGACGGCGTGGCTGGAGGCCCAGTTGCGCGACGCCAGCGACGGTGAGTGGAAGGTCGCCTACTTCCATCACGCGATTTATTCGTCTGGGAGATTCCACGGCTCGGCCACCGACCTGCGCAAGGTGCTCGAACCCCTGTTCGTCAAGTACGGCGTGGACGTCGTGTTTGCCGGCCATGAGCACGTTTACGAGCGCACGCACCCGCAGAAGGGGATCTACTACTTCACCGAGGGGGCGTCCGGCAAGCTCCGCGCCAACAACCTGAGGCCCTCGCCCATCACGGCGAGCGGGTTCGATGCGGATTGCTCCTTCATGACGGTCGAGTTCGCCGGTGAGGACATGTACTTTCAAGCCACGTCGCGAACTGGCGAGAACGTGGACTCCGGCGTGATTCACCGCACGACTGGGCCCGTCCCGGCGGGTGGCACGTAGGGCGGACCGGGTCATGGTCCGACGGCGGACCGAAGTGCGGTCCGCCCTACGTACCTACGTACTCCACGGCAACTCGCAGACGCGGTTTGGCTCACGCGCCTGTCCGTGTTCCTGCTCCCGGCGCTCTTCGCACGTTCGACACCGCACGGCAAAGGGCAATGCTCGCAGCCGCGGCTTGGCAATCCCGCTTCCACACTCCAAGCAGGTCCCGTATTGGCCCGCATCGAGCCGATCGAGCGCCTGGTCGAAGCGCCCGATGGACTCGGCGCGCATCTGGAGCAGGGCGAACTCGATGTTGCCCTGGATGTCATCGTCGCAACGCTCGAGGTCTTCACGCGGTTCCGTGCGCCGGTCTACGCGCCCGTCCCGAATGCGCGCCCGGACGTCATGTTGCACTTCACGCCGGCGCGTGCTCAGTTTCTGCCGCAACTCTGCCGTTCGCGTCTGCCTGCCACTCATGATCGACTCCGTCACTTAGTTGAAGCGGATCCCAAACAGCAGCGCGAAGGCCCTGGTGCGGATCGACTCGATCGACACGTCCTCGTTGATCGCGCGGATGCCCTGGATGTAGCGGCCTTCGAGGACGAACCGGTTCACTTCTACGCCGGCGCCCGCGATCAGGTCCAATTGAAAGACGTTGAGGGTTTCCTTGATGTCGCCGAACTGTTCACTGCGCGCCGAGAGCACGACATCGATCGCCGGGCCGGCCTTGATGTAGATGCGGGCGCCACTCGCGCTGCCCGCGCCGACGTTGATGCGGAGGAACAGCGGGACCTGCAGCGTCGTGATGGTCAGCGTGTCGCCCTCGAAATCGTTCTTGCGTCGCAACAGCGTCACCTCGGTGGCCACGCCGACGAGGCCGGAGCGATGGCCGCCCAGGAAAAGGCTGAACTGCATCCCCGTCTTGCCGGAAAAGGTCGAGTCATCGCTGGCCGTCTTGTCGAACAGCGGCCCCACGAGGACACCCACGCCGACGCCGCCCCCGGATTGCTGGCCGAACGCCGGAGTGCCGAAGATGACGAGAATTGCGAGCGTCGAGAACGCGATCAGACAACGGCGAACCTGCATCTGCATGGAATATCCCTTCAAGAAAAATGCGTGGTGGCGTGATGACGATCAGAGCCCGACCAGCTCGCGCTGCAAGTCGGGTGGGTGGTACTTCACGGCATACATGGCCCCGTCGGCCGCCGACAGCAACGAGTCGATGCGGTCGCCATCGTGCGGGTACACCGCCAGGCCGATGCTGACGGTCACTTTGGGTGCCCGGCCATCGCGTGCGAGGCGATCCTGGATGCGCTCGGCCACGTGGTGCGCGCCGTCGAGGCCGGTCTCGGGCATGACCAGCGCGAACTCGTCGCCGCCGAGCCGCGCGGCCGTGTCGGTTTCCCGCGAGAAGATGCCCAGGACATCGGCGACCCGACACAGGGCCTGGCTGCCGGCGACGTGACCGTGGTGGTCGTTGATTTCCTTCAACTTGTCCACGTCGAGGAGCAACACGGCGAACTCGCGTCCGGTACGCGCGGACCGCTTGATCTCGCTGTCCAGGACCTGAGCCAGGTGACGGTAGTTGGCGAGACCGGTCAGCGAATCCCTGGCCGCTTGCTGGCGCAGGTCGTCCTCCAACTCGCGCTGCTTGGTGATGTCCTCCGCGATGAGCTCATAGGCGTGCGCGCGGCCATCCTCGCCGTTCACGGCGCGCCCGCTCAGCCGGATTCGCAGGTTCGTGCCGTCTTTGCGTGTCCACTCGGTCTCGACGGGATTCCCGTGCGCTCCGTGTGGGAGGCGCCCGAGCAACTGAGCGCGCTGGATCGGATCGCACAGGACGCCGCCGGCCAGGTTCTTGGCGAGGAGGGCTCTTCGTGACGAGTAGCCCAGCATGGTCATCAGGGCGTGGTTGACATCCAGGAACGTGCCATCCAGGTCGCAGCGGCACATGCCGTACGTCGTATTTCCGACCAGTGCCCGGTAGTGAGCCTCTGAGAGCCGGAGCAGTTGCTCGGCTCGGTCGCGTTCCTCACGCAGCTTGCTCTCGGACAGCACGCGCCGGATCACCACGGGGAGATGGCCGAGGTGTTCGGTATCCACACAGTCCGCGACGCCCTTGGACATGAGCTCTGCCGCCGCCTCCCGTCCCAGCCTGTTGGCGACGAAGATGACGGGGATGTGCCTGTCCGTCCGGAAGCGGCGAAGGCGTTGGAGGATTTGCGTGCCCGGGTAGATCGAATTGGGATACTCGGCGACCACGAGGTCATGGGCGAGTGAACGAAGGTGGTGGGCGAACTCCTCCGCCGTCCGCGCCACATCGCCGCGGACGACGACCTGAACGCGTCGCAGCTCCTTGAGGCAGGCGGCAACTTTGGCCGCCTCCTGGTGGAGAAATAGCACGCGCAGCGGAGGGCGCGCGTCGACGCCGGCGGGGCCGCCCGAGGTCGGTCGTATCGTCGGCCGTGGCGCATGGTCGGTGTTCGACACCAGCACTCTCCCGGGACCGGCCCAGATTGTTCCCACGCCGTAATGTACCGAACCTGACGGAGGCGTTCTGTATAGTTTTGGACACCGCGTTGGCGCAGTGTTTTGGCGGTCCAACGCGCCGGACACTAAAGGTCCGCCCTACGTGCTGCTGGTGAGCACTCGTGACAACGGTAGTCTGACCGTCACGGTCGTGCCCGTGACTCCAGGTCCGCTCAGGGTCAGCGTGCCGTCGAGTGCCATGGCGCGTTCTCGCATGCCGACGATGCCCAGCGCATCGCCGTTGCCGATCGTCTTTCTCACGAGGCCCCGGCCGTTGTCCGTCACGGTCAGCACCACGTCTGGTCCGCGCGTGATCAAGGTCATTCCCGCTCTCGATGCGCGGGCATGCCGGGCCACATTCGTGAGTGCCGCCTGGGCGATCCGGAAAATCGCGAGACTGGCCGCAGGGCTGCACGCCGCCTTCGACAGATTGGTCTTGAACGCGCACCGGATGCCCGTGTGGCCTTGGAATGCGCGCACCTCCGACTGCAAGGTTTTCACCAAGCCCAGCTCGTCCAGTACACCAGGTCGCAATTCAACTGCGATGCGTTTGACCGATCGGATCGTCGTCGTCACCAGCGCGGAGAGCGCTCGAATCTTCGTCTGCACCGGCTGCGTGACCGGTAACGCCTGCGCCATCCAGGACAATCCGAACTGCAGGCTCGTCAGCGCCTGGCCCATCTCGTCGTGAATCTCACGCGCGATGGCGGCGCGTTCGTGATCGCGCTGCACCTGCAGTCGCCCTGCGAGCGCGCGCAGCTCGTCGCGTGACTGCTCGAGCTCCGCTTCGACCTGCCTCAATCGAACGAGCATGACGTCGCGCTCGCCGACAATCGCGTCCACCTGGTGGGTTTTCAAGACGTGAGCGAGCGCCTCGGTCTCGGTCCGGACCCGCCGTCGTACGACCGGCGAGCGCAGGGCGCTCATCGCTCGCCGCCGATCAACCGCAGTGCGGCCAGGACTTCTCGCGTGTCGTTGAGATTGCCCAGCACCGTGACCTCCGGACGGGGCCGGACGAGCATGAGCGTGGGTGTCACGAGCACGCGGAACTCGAGCGCGATCGCGGTGTTCTTTAACACGTCCACGATGTCGATCCGATGGCGTCCCTTGAGGTGCTTCTCGCACAACTGGGCCAGGTTCGTTCTGGCCAGCGCGGAGTTATGTTCGCGGCCGGCCACGAAGAGTCTGAAGACGTGCGTCGTCCGACTCACGGCTACGCCTCGTCCAGATCGATGCCTCGATCCGTGATTCGGAATTCATGAAACTGTTCGGAATGCGGCGTGCCTCGTGACTTCATGACGATCAACTGACGCGTCATCGTGCCGTCGATCGGCAGCTGGCGGAGCAGGACCGCGGTATCGATGATGGACGAGATGCCGATGCCGCTGATCTCTGCGACGATGTCCGTGCCCGTCGCCTGGTTGAGGTAGAGACACGTGATGCCGCGCTCCCTGCAGGCGTTCAGCACGCGCATGAGGTATTCAAAGGCGGCGCTCTCCGAGCCCATCCGCCTGCACGCCGTGATCGCATCCACGATCACGTGCTTCGGGCGAAGCTCGTCCAACGCTTGCAGGGCATGGAACAAGTGTTCCTCCACCCCCATCGCTTCCGGCAAGTAGGACTGGACGACCAGCTGTCCGCGCTTGATCAGCGGCCGCAGCACGAGGCCGGGACTCAGCATGTTGCTGACGAGCGATTCCGGCGACTCCTCGAAGCTCAGATAGAGCACCCGCTCACCGCGCCGGCAGGCGGCCTGGGCGAATGTGCACCCCAAGGTGGTCTTTCCCGCGCCGGCGGTGCCGACGATCAGGACGCTGGTCCCGCGCTTGTAGCCGCCGGCCACGAGATCGTCGAGCCGGGTGAGGCCCGTCGACACGCGCGGTCCGGGTGCGGGGTGCTGGAGCACGTTGCTGGTGATCGGAATGACGTTGATGCCGTTCTCGCCGATGATGAAGGGGTATTCATTGCGGCCATATCCCGAGCCGCGATACTTCACGACCCTGAGACGCCGCGTCGCGACTTGGGTGGTCACGCGCTGGTCCACGTCGATCACGCAGTCCGCCATGAAGTCCAGAAAGGCATGCCGGGACCGCCGGTCGTCCTCCGGCATGGCCTTGACCGTCATGATCGTGGTCAGTTTGCGGTCGAGCAGCCATTCGTGGAGGCTGGAGAGCTCCTGCCGCTCGCGAGACGCGCTGTCGTACAACTGCACGAGCCTGTCCACCGCGTCAATCACGAGCCGACGCGCGCGCATGCTCTTCACCTGCCGGTCGAGGATGGCGAGCAGGCCCTTGATCGAGAAGTCGCCGGTGACGATCGCGCCCGGATTCAAACGCGCGTCGAACAGGTACAGTTTGTTGGTGCGCTCGAGGGCCGCGAGATCCCAGCCGAGGCTCCTGGCGTTGAGACGCACCGCATCGGCGCGCTCCTCGAAGAGGATGAGAATCCCCGGCTCGCCGGCGCGGGCGCCGTGCAGCAGGGATTGCAGACCGATCAGGCTCTTGCCGCTCCCGGGTCCGCCGTTGAGCAGCGTCATGCGCCCGGCGGGCAGGCCGCCGCCTAGGACCTCATCCAGCCCGGCGATTCCCGTCGGGAGCTTCGCGAGCTCCCGCCGTCTTCCCTTTGATCTGGCCACCGTGGGTGTCCTTTCTCGGTACGGGTTTCCTGGTCGGTGTGGATGCGTGTCCGTCGACGACCCCACGACGCAGGGCCGATCGAATCAGCGCTGAGCGGGTGGTCACGCCCAACTTCCGCATGATGGCAGCTTGGTGAACTTCGACGGCCCGGGCATCGAGCCTCAGCCGGTCGCCGATTTCGCGGTGTGTCGTTCCTTCGACGAGGAGCCGCAGCACGGTTCGCTCGCGGGCTGTCAGCGTGACGAAGCGATGTGACGCACCGCCGCCCGCCTTTTCCAGAATCGTGCCCTGGGCAGCAAAGGAGTTTCGGGACGCCTCCGAAATGGACGGACTGAGGTAACGCCGGCCGGCGAGGATCTCCTTCATCGCGTGAAA
>Ga0137427_10000350_pt1 | contig 24589 bp, 23 predicted proteins | sample EasRivERMZT700_2_FD_102309 | JGI IMG/M metagenome (GOLD analysis project Ga0137427, IMG submission 102309) | Soil microbial communities from meander-bound floodplain in the East River, Colorado, USA - East River MetaG ERMZT700_2 | ecosystem: Environmental > Terrestrial > Soil > Floodplain ...
CGGGAGCAAGTCCGAGCTCTTCATACAACCGCTCCACACTGATCCAATCGACTTCGAGTCCGACTATCTCTCGAGCATGGCCTTTTTTTTGCTCTGCGATCAGGGCGTCCTGTCCGACGAAGCGCGACTTGTTAAGATTTACCAATCGTCCGAGGCCCAGTTCGTATGGCGAATACTTTTGCGATTCTATAACGGCCTTTTTGCAGCTGTTGAAATCTACTTCTATGAGTAGTAGTCCAGCTTCGATTCTGGCGACGTCCAGCGCAAGCATACCGGCGGCGTGTATATCAAACGGACGTCCAACTTCCATGAGTGCGTCCCAGACCCGATTCGCCTGTTCCCATGACACCCACAATTCGTAGCCAAGATCTCCTGTATAACCGGTCCGCGATATTTCGACGGGAACTCCGGCAATATTGTCGCTCGTCACATGGAAGTACTTCAGGTTTAGAATGTCGGCTCTCGTAAGTTGCGCGAGCAGCCGCGCGGAGGTTGGTCCTTGCAGGGCAAGCGCTGCGACCTTGTCGGAAATATCCTCGATCGAAACGTTCAGACCGGTGGCGTTTTGATGCAACCATCGGAAATTAGGATCGGCTGCCGTCCAGCGATAGACGTTTTCATCGAGACGCGAGACGGTGCCGTCGTCGATCACTTTTCCTTTTTCATCGCACCACGGCGTGTAAATGACCTGGCCAACCGAAACTTTCCTCATGTCTCGCGTGATTATGCGATCCACGAGTCGAGTCGCGTCAGGTCCCGTGAGGCGATACTTGTAAAGCGGTGAGATGTCAATTAGAGCAGCAGCATTGCGAATGGCATTGTATTCGTGTTCGTGATGGGTTTCGTAGGCACTGACTGTGTAATAACCAGACCACTCGCGATAGTTAAGACTTTCGCAAAGCGCAAGAGTTCTGTCGTGAAATGCAGTTCCCGTTGGCATAAGCCTCGATTATGACTGAAACGGAGGTGAGAGGGCGAGGAGATCCACTGGGCAAACGCCAATTCAAATCCATTTGACAAGAGAAAGATCGATATGTACTCTATCGCGCGCTACTGTTCTATTTGGGACGACTACCCAATTGGGTGGGTCTCCTGTGGCGGTAGCCTCTTCCAGGGATCGACCTTAAGTTCTCAGTTCAAGCCCACAGACAACTCAGGCATTGCAAAAGCAAAGGTGCGTTCGATAGCAGGAATGGGAATTGCAAAATACCACCCACTCTTGTGCTTGAAGAAGGAGCCGGTGTGGTCCTGCAGAGGACCAGTCGAAACACGTCCTTCATGATAGTCCGTTAATAAGGGGAAGACTTTGAGATGAAGGCCAGCGCCAATTGCGGTTTGAAGTGCATCAATTTCGAGGTCGCCGATAGGAACCGGTTTGGGAACACCGGCTACGCATAACACCCCTGGGATCTTTTCAACAGAATTGCAATCGATGATGGAGAACCTAGCCAAAACATAGCCCCGGAATGCCCATGTGCCGGATTCATCGGGATTTCGAGTCGCGTCGTGGTAGGGAGGGAAAAAAACCGGGATCTGCTGCTTCTTGAGTATCGAAGCAACCAATGATTCGAATCCCAGCCTTACTCGTAAGATGTACCAGCGTCCAGCTTCAGCCGTCATTGGCCTCCTTGAATCCCTTCAAGGTCCGACAACCTTTTCGATGTCATGGCCATGCTAACGGCCATGACATCCATATAACAAGTATGAAAACCGAAAAATTTTAGCTGCGCTGGCCGAGCTTTTCCAGAGCAAGGATACGCGGAGGAAGTCATTCCTAAAACTCGAGCAGCATCTCCAACGGCTTTACGACTTCAATTACTTCTAAAGAGCACTCTTCAACTTCAAACGGGATTGGCAAGGACTATTGTCCGAATTGACGAATGGGCCACCGCCTTTCCGACAAAAAACCCGAAGAAATACGAGGATTTGCGCAAGCGCGCTTACGACTCCGCTGATGTCATCCGGTTCATATCCGATTATCTGACCGACTGCGATATCGGTTTGGAGAGCGATATTGTTCGAAAATCGCTTCAAGAAACTATTTTTTACAGCGTCGGTACCGGCGTCGATCTGGAACACGTGGATGTTGAGGATAGACTTCGCCGATTCTTACGGTTACGAGGTGCCACTGGATTTCTTCGACGCTTCCTGTGTTTACACGTTTTCAACATTGTCTGGTTTCAAACGGTCGACTCGTTTCGAGAATCCTCCCGCAGCCAAACTGCATTCATGAGTGAAATGGAACGTGTCGAGCAATTGTGTCGACAAGTGGTGGATTCCGTTTGGAAATCCCAAAAGGTTCAGAGCCCCATGCATCTAACTGGAGCTCAAGAACTGGTTTTGCGCATCGTGCAACGGCTTCAGGGACTTTGATTTAGTGATTCGCAAAAGGAGTACGTATGGTTAGATCACAAGGTCGATATTTCCGGAGAGAAGAACTGGAAAGGATTGTCAGTTTATTACGAGAAACGGATATGACATTAACCGAAATCGCGACTCGGATGCGGTGCAGCCGAAGCGCAATTGCTGCCATCAATCGAAAGTTCCAAGTTCGCGACTATGAAGGTCGACGAAGCCGTTGGGTCTTGAGTTGGAGTTAGTCGGAATCGGAATCTCCCCCCAGAAGTCCGCCTACCGATCCCTCCTTTAGAACGATCCGTCCGGGCCCCAGTCCATCCTCCGAATCCAACCGTCTAAGTGTGATCTGCCGTCCTTTTTCGGGATTTTTTTGTATTTCCGTCAGCATAATCTATGTCCTTTACCGTGAAGACGTAAATGACTCGTTCGGCTAGTGATCGATAGTTGACAGAAATCTATATATTCGTAGACTTGAAAGTTCTTCGGAACAATCGCAGGAGGCACGTAATCATGGACGATTTGTGGTACGCATTGCACGTCAGGCCACGATTCGAGAAATTTGTACAGACACACCTTGAGGATAAGGGTTTTGAAACTTTCTTGCCGACCTATATAAGTACCAGGCGCTGGTCGGACCGAACAAAGTCATTAACTTTGCCCTTGTTTCCAAGTTACGTTTTCTGTCGTTTTGACATTCGAAATAGACTGCCAATTCTCGTGACGCCTGGCGTCAACTTCGTCGTCGGTGTAGGCAAGACGCCAATAGCCGTAGATCCCCAGGAAATCTCAAGTGTTCGGCACGTTATGATGTCGGGCTTGGCCACCCAACCCTGGCCTTATCTAAAGGCCGGAGAGATGGTTGAAGTGCAGACCGGTCCTCTTGAAGGTCTAAAGGGCATTATTGTTCGCACCAAGGGGCAGGAACGCCTTGTCGTCATGGTTACCCTTCTGATGCGCTCCGTTTCGGTAGAAATCGATCGCCGATGGGTTAAGCCTGTCAGCGAACCTCACAAATTGGCTCCTTCGAACTTTGATGAAATGATCCTGGCGGGCTAGAGCCAGGAGAGGATTCGAAAGCCACGCGATGAGTAGTCGTGTGGCTTTCGGCTTGACAGATCCTCAAGCGTATAGAAGATAAGGGTGATCTTGGAGATCCTGCCTTTATTGGGATTGTAGGGGCGGTAGCCTATGCCCCGCCTTCCATCTGTTTCATTCGCTTCAAACAAGACACAAATACTAGTTAATACTGCTTGAGTCCGCTCCGCTTCTGCATGGTCACGACATTCTACCCACCCTACAATTTTGGCGGGGATGGAATGGGAGTACTACGGCTATCACAGGCCCTTGTCCGGCGTGGCCACCATGTCACCGTTGTCCAGGATATCGATGGGTTCAACTACTTGAATCCGGGAAAGGAACCTCATGTCGGATCCGATAACGATGGCGTAGAGGTTGTGCGATTAAAGAGCAGTGTCGGCGTCTTATCGTCCCTGCTAACCCAACAGGTAGGAAGACCTGTCATTCAGGGTCGTAAGATCAGGAAGGTTATTAACGAAGGCCGATTCGACGTTATCAATTTCCACAATATTTCGCTGGTCGGGGGGCCGGGCATTTTGGCGGCCGGCCGCTCATTGAAGCTCTATATGGCGCACGAGCACTGGCTCGTTTGTCCAAGTCACGTCTTGTGGCGCCACGACCGCGAAGCATGCGCAGGACCGGAGTGCTTGCGCTGTGTTCTCAATTACAAAAGACCTCCACAGCTGTGGAGATATACGGGTTTTTTGAATCGTCAACTGCGACATGTTGACGCCTTTATTGCAATGAGCGAGTTCAGTCGAGCGAAACATCGCGAATTCGGGTTTGGCCGCGACATGGAGGTCGTGAACTACTTCTTGCCGGACACTCCGGTTGGCCCGCCTCCACCGCGCAACCCGACGGAACGTCCCTTTTTCTTGTTTGTCGGCCGGCTGGAGCGAATCAAGGGTCTCGACGATGTGATTCCGGCGTTTCGGAATTACAAAGACGCAGACCTGATTATCGTTGGCGATGGAACTCATGCCCCTGTTCTAAAAAAACTGGCGGCGGGAATTCCCAACGTCAAATTCCTTGGTCGGCTTGCGCCGGAGGCGCTGGACCGGTACTACCGATCCGCCCTGGCGCTCATTGTTCCATCGGTAGGCTTCGAAACCTTTGGCATCATCCTCATCGAGGCGTTTCGACAATCGACTCCGGTGATTGCTCGGAGAATCGGCCCGTTCCCGGAGATTGTCAATCGTTGCAGAGGTGGAGAGTTGTTTGATGGAACGGATGAGTTGGTTCGAGTGATGCGTCGGTTGCAGACAGAGCCGGACTTGCGGCAACGGTTTGCCAACTCAGCACGAGAAGGATTCGAAAAGTACTGGTCTGAAGCGGCAGTTATCCCCAAGTACTTAGAAGTAGTACGAAAAGCAGCATTAGCAAAGGGAAGCAACGAACTAGTGAAGAGAATCGAAAGCGAGGCGGTTGCATGAAAGTTTTCATTACTGGCGGGGCGGGATTCATTGGCTCACATTTGGCTGAGGCTTTAATTCGGGATGGCCACCGGGTGTTAGCTCTAGACGACCTATCAACGGGCCAGATGAGCAACATCGAACATCTGATCGGAAATCCCGCGTTTGACTATCGCATAGGTTCAGTTCGAAACGCGCCTTTGGTGGCTGAACTCGTGGATCGTTGCGACGCGACTGTGCACCTTGCGGCTGCAGTAGGCGTTCGGCTGATTGTTCAGCAGCCGGTCCGTACAATCGAGACGAATGTTCATGGAACCGAAGTGGTGCTGGAAGCCGCAGCGCGCAAACAAAAACCCGTGTTGATCGCTTCTTCATCGGAAGTCTATGGCAAGAGTTCGAAGGTTCCCTTTGCAGAAGACGATGACTTGGTACTGGGACCAACGCTCCACTCGAGGTGGGCGTATGCGTGTTCAAAGGCGCTCGACGAATGGTTAGGTCTGGCCTACTTTCGAGAAAAGGGCGTACCTGTAGTCGTCGCTCGTTTCTTCAACACAGTTGGGCCGCGACAGACCGGCCGTTACGGCATGGTGCTCCCGAATTTTGCTGCTCAGGCAGTTCGCGGCGAACCGATCACGGTTTTCGGAACCGGCGATCAGAGCCGCTGCTTTGCCCACGTCCTGGACGTCGTCGAGTCCGTTAAGAGATTGATCTCCAATCCCAATGCCTATGGACAGGTGTTTAACATCGGCAGCAGTCGAGAAGTCACGATCAATCAATTGGCCGAGATGGTGCGCACGGTCGCTCGAAGCCAATCTCCTATCGTCAGAGTTTCATATAAGGAAGCGTACACGGACGGATTCGAAGATATGATGCGGCGCGTGCCTTCGGTCGACAAACTTGAGCGCTGCATCGGTTTTAAGCCCTCATCCTCATTGGAACGCATCGTGGCGGATGTTGTAGCAGAACAACAACAAGCGTTGTCTCGGGAGACTGAAGCTGCGGCGGCCGTAGCCAGTCCAAGCATCTGATGTCATGAAGTTGCTCGCTTCAGTACGTTGGCGCATTTTCTTAATCGCCTGGATCCTTTATTCGATTCATTTTGCAACCAACGTTGTTCGAGAGCATTACCCTGCTTTCACCTTAGCCGAGCACGGCACATTCTTTCTCGACGAGTACCAGGGTTTTCATTCAGACATTTTTGTTCATCAGAATGGTCATTCCGTTGTTGGGAACCAGGTATTGGTTTCCGTTTTTGCCGCCATCCCACTTCTCGTTTTCGATCCTTTGTTGGACGCTCTCGAACGGTACAGTAAACAGAAACTCATACAGCAGGGCGTGACTGATGCCGATTACCGCACGGACAAGCCCATGCGTGTCGCTTTTTTTCGCCTAGTCAAGGAACGAGGGCTGGACCTCCGGTTCGGGGCCGCGACTGCTATCACGACCGTCTTCTTCATGGCTCCGATTACGGCTCTTTTCCTGGTGGTCTTCTATGACCTGTTAGTACGTCGTGGGATGAATTCACGCGAAGCTTGCCAGTTGACGTTCCTCCTGGGCTTTGCGAGTCCACTGTTCTATCGCGCCACTGTACTGGGACATAACATGTTCGTAATGGGCGGTATGTTTTTCGCCTTTGTCTTGCTTTGGCGAGTGCGTTCGACCGAACCTTCGTCACTGGTCAGCAGACTTGGCGCCGGGTTTTTCGGCGGCATCACTCTGGCGACGGACTATATGGGAGTGATCATTCTTCCGTTGCTCTATGGATACATGTTACTGCCCCGTCTTAAGACAGCTCCCTGGAAAAAAGCGTTCCGGGAGTCTCTGGCTTTAGTAGTCGGGAGCATTCCCCCGATTCTTTTTCTGCTGTACAGCCAGTGGTCGATGTACGGAGACCCGTTCCTGCCAGGGCAATTCTGGATGCCCAGGCAGAACGCCTATACCGAATTGGGAATGCGAGGTTTTGATTGGCCGGCGCCCGACCTGCTTTTGATGAATCTGTTTCATCCAGGGTACGGCTTATACACTTGGGGGCCTTTTTTACTGTTGGGTCTTGTACCGGCGATCATGTTCAAAACGGACAAACTGATTCTGCCGCGACGCGAGCGCCGCTTCGTGGCAATTTCATTTTTGGCTTTGCTGATCTTTTCTTCAGCCAACCAGTATGCCCGCCTCCAGTGGAATAGCGGCTTCCGTTACTTGCTGCCACTCGTGCCATTCATTTTTTTGGGAATAAGCGATCTCTGGATTCGCATGCCACGGTGGACCCGGATCGCTGTAACTATTCCAGTGCTTGCGAACTCCTGGGTCATCACCGTTTTTAGAGAGTTCTCAGTTGAAGGTTCGTGGGAACTATTCTTCAAGGAGGGAATTCAGCTGCCGTGGTTTCGAATACTCCGATCCACGGCGCCGCCTGACGCAACCCTGCTCAATGGTCAAACGGTGCCCATCGCAATACTCATTCTCACTCTTGTATCGGTGTTCGTTATTTGGAAACTAGGCGCGAAGTACGAGGCCGCTGCGGAAGCGCCAGCCCTCGCCGGCGTTGCGGCTTCTGTTCCTCGTTAGATACTTCGTCACACCGTAGCCTGTCTATCCGATAGTTTGTTCTCGTCAATGATTAATCAGAGGAGAGAAACCTGAAGGGACCGGACCTCGCACTGAACGAGATAACGGATGTCCTGCCGGAAACTCGGTCCGCCATGCGAGTGGTCACGTGGACGGTCACGGCTGTCGCCGGCATGTGGATGGTGATGTCCTTCACCTATCCGTTTGGCTGGGACCAGGGGATTTTCGCCTGGGTTGGCGACGTCATCGTTCGAGGCGGGATGCCTTATCGAGATGCCTGGGATATAAAGGGTCCTTTGATCTATTACCTTTATGCCCTGATGCAGACGATCTTCGGCATTCAACTTTGGAGTGTTCGACTTCTTGATGGCATTCTTTTGATTGTTGCCACCATTTCGATGGCGCGTGTTGGATCGGCGATGACGGATGGTCCAATGGGCCGGTGGGTGGCAATTTTCTTCTTTCTTTGGTACGCCTCTCATTCGTATTGGCACACAGCTCAACCGGATGGTTGGGCCGGAATGATACTGCTGATGGGCTTTGCTCCACTGTTATCAGCGCAGGGACAAGCAAGTTTTTGGAAGTTGTTGGGCATTGGCTTGAGTGTGGGTGTGGTCACATTGTTCAAGCCTCTGTATGCCGTTTTCCTGTTGCTGCCGTTCATCCACGTTGCCATGACACCGACGTCGAGCCGAATCAAGGCGTGCTCGGCAGTTGTCGCCGGCTGGACTCTGCCAATCATTTTGACGGCGGTCTGGTTCTCGGCTCGGGGCGCTTTGAACGAATTGCTGGAGGTTTATGTCCGCCTGTCAGCGATGTATCTGGCCCTCAGTCCTGGCGACCGAGTGCGTGGATTTGTAGACTATGTACTTGCCGGTAGAGTCACAGCCGTAGCTTTGCCTCTAGTTGTCTATGGCACCCTGGTGTTTTGGCGACGACAGCCCCGGGTTGCGATTCTTCTGGGAAGTTGGACCTTCCTTGCCGCGAGTGCGGTGGTATTGCAGAATCGTTTCTTTGCGTACCATTGGCTTCCCATACTCCCGCCCGTGGTTCTCCTCGGAGCCATTGGTCTCCATTCGGTGCTACTGAAGATGCGTGCGTTGGGGTTGGTTTTTGCAACGGTTCTCCTGATGCATTGCGTAGCCCCGATCGTGGTCGAAGAGATCAGGTTCGTTGCCTGGTTGACTGGCCGAATCGACCGGGAGACTTATTATGATGGCTACGGTGAGCCTGGCGAGGAGATGAAGGCGGTATCGTGGCTCCGTGAGAATGGGAAAGAAGGAGGAATCTACGTCTTTGGATGGAACACCGCTATCGCGTGGTTGAGCGAACGTGAGGTTATTTCACGCTTTGGTTTTAGCATGCCGCTCATGTTGGGTAACGGCACTGAAATCCAATCACAGTATCGCCACGAACTGTTGGCTGCGTTGGGCGATCGTCCTCCGCGTTACATCGTTACTGGGATCCAATCTGAACGGATTCTTGGCGCCGCGACGAATATTGATGACTTTCCCGAGTTGGCGGACCTGGTGCAACGATCCTATTCAACTGTTGCTAAAGTTGGCCGTTTAACGATTCACGAACTCGGCCAATGATCCTTTAGTGTAACCATGAAAGACTTAATCTCTCTCGTCGTTCCTGTATATAACGAGTCCGAAGTGATCGGCACTTTCTATGACCGCGCTTCACGGGCTTTAGCGGCGCTTCGAGATTTGGATTACGAAATCATCTTCGTTGACGACGGTTGTCATGACGATTCCTACAGCCAGCTTCTTGGCTTTGTCGCGAAAGACCCCAACGTTCGCGTGCTCAAGTTTTCAAGAAACTTCGGACACCAGATCGCGATAACTGCCGGAATCGATCACGCGCGGGGGCACTGTGTCGCCGTAATCGATGCGGACTTGCAGGATCCTCCAGAGGTCGTGGCATTGATGGTAGAGAAGTGGCGTGAGGGCTTCGACGTGGTCTATGGCGTCCGTGCCGAGCGGGAGGGCGAAAATGCCATGAAACTCCTAACGGCTTCCGCCTTCTACCGACTGTTGGGAAAGTTGTCGAAAATTCAGATACCCGCCGATGTTGGAGACTTTCGACTAATGAGTCGGCGCGCTGTTGATCAGTTAAAGCAACTTCGCGAAAAGGACCGCTTCGTTCGAGGCCTTGTCAGTTGGATTGGTTTCCGGCAGGGCGGTGTCACCTATCATAGGGATAAGCGTTACGCAGGCGAGACGAAATACCCCTACCGAAAAATGATCAAGTTTGCGATGGACGGTATTGCGTCCTTTTCAACAGCTCCTCTGAAACTCGCAACATGGCTCGGTTATGGGGCGTCGTTGCTGGCGTTTTTGTACCTGGTCAGCGTGTTCATTCAAAAACTCCTCGGAATCACTGTTCAAGGCTTTGCGACCATAATGGTCGCGATGATGTTTCTAGGAGGCGTTCAATTGATATGCCTTGGAATTCTCGGCGAGTATCTCGGTCGAATATTCAATGAGGTCAAGCCGCGCCCCATGTATATCCTGGAAGAGGCACAGGGTTGGAACATCCGAGAATCCGACGACCCCCAGTCCGTTCTTGTTGAAGTCGGGAAGGCTGGGAAGGCTCGTGCTGCAAGACAGTCATCCGGCGAAGATGTCTAGGCTGTTTTTGACTGGGGGCACGGGATTCCTGGGTGGGAGATTACTGCAGGCCCTCCAACGTCGCGGAAGCGATTCGATCATCGCTCTGGATCGATCCGGGTCACTGCACGGTAGACAACGGGAAGCCTCTCCAGGCGGGTTAGAGATTGTTCGTGCCGACCTTCTCAATCCGAAGGATTATCAAACCGAGCTTGCGAAAGCCGAAGTCGTCATTCATCTCGCTGCGATGACTGGTCGGGCTTCGGAAGCTGACCATTTAAGAGTGAATCTTCAAGGAACTGAAGTTCTTCTCGACCAATGTCGACGTTTGGGTGTGCATCGGTTCTTATTCGTCAGTTCGATTGCAGCAAAGTTTCCGGACAAAACTCGATACTATTACGCCCAGGCAAAGTTGCGTGCCGAAGAGGCGGTTCGTTCGTCGGGTTTGCGGTTCTCGATCATTCGGCCAACCATTATTCTGGGAAGCGGATCACCTATCCTGACAGCGCTGGATAAACTCGCAGGACTGCCTGTAATTCCCGTATTTGGCGATGGCCGGGCGATGGTTCAGCCTATTTATGCCGATGACGTTGTCGATTTCATTCTGTCGATCCTTGACCAGAACTTATTCAGTGGAGACACGCTTGAATTGGGCGGGCCGGCGACGTTGACGATGGAGGAGTTGATCCAGGAGATCCGGTATCTAAGGAAAGGCGCAAAAGGCCGTTCGATTCACGTACCCATGAGTTTGTTGGTAACTCTACTGCGTTCGTTCGAAACCGCTGGTTTGGGACACCTGCTTCCTTTAAGTGTCGGCCAATTGTCTCCATTTCGGTATAACAGCACGATCGAGAGCAATCCACTCTTCGAAAGTCGGCGAGATGAACTCCGGAGCGTGTCGCAGATGCTTGCTCTCAGTTTTGCTGCGTGACAATTCCTACACAAGCTTTGGAACAGGAATGTCTCGCATTGACGCATTACCTGCTGGGCTGCCCTCCCAATAGTTATGTCGTTCAAAAATATGTCGACGCTCACCATGCGGTTCAAGCGTTGGGTTATGGGAGTTCCTTCGATCGTTTCCTGGTGAGGTGCGCGCGTCAACATTGGTTGTTGACGAAGCTGGCAGACTCGTACGCCCGCATTTTCGACAGTCAGGGTTTGCTACGGAAAAAGCTAGTCCTGCTGTTGGCGATTTTGGAGACATCACCGCCATTTTTTCAAGCGATCGACGCCGTCGACGGCGGAAGCAAGCTGTGGTTGACCGTTCGCTTGATCTGTAGAGGAAGTATGGCCGTTATAAGTCTTGTGGCGGGTGCTCTGGTTTTTTTCCCGATTCAACTTGTGATGGCAAAGTCAGAAAGCCAAAGGAAGTGACATCGGCAATCACGGTAGTTGGCTCAGGAGCAAGCGGTGTTCATTTTGCGTTGTCCCTGCTGCGAAAAGGGTACAACGTGACGATGCTGGATGTCGGCCGGAAAGGTGTTTCTCCGCCGTCGCCCGAATTGAGCTTCAGCGCCCTGAAGAGAGGGGCTGCCGATCCCGCCGGGTACTTCCTGGGAAACAGTTTTGAGGGCGTCTTGCTGCCAGATTCCAGTGAGGAGTACTACGGCATCCCTCCAAGCAAGGACTATATTTTTGACCTTACTGGTGGGTTCCGGCACGCGAGCGATGGGTTTGCGCCGCTTTTTTCGTTTGCTCGCGGCGGGTTGGCGGAAGCATGGACTGCAGGATGTTATCCGCTCAATGATGAAGAGTTGCGGAAGTTTGCATTATCGTATAGCGAGTTGGAGAGCAGTTATGAAGAGGTGGCGCGTCGCATCGGTGTCACTGGATGCGAGGACGACCTTGCCCGCTACATGCCGGTCCACGGAGAATTGCTGCCTCCGCTTCGTCTCGATCGACACTCTCAAAAGCTGCTCGAGCGTTACGAAGGTAAGCGCGGGCGAATCAATCTGAAGACGGGTGCATATTTAGGCCGAACCCGGGTGGCAACTCTGAGTCGAGCGCATGGATCGCGGCATGCGTGTAACTACCTGGGAAGGTGTTTGTGGGGATGTCCACTCGGCTCTTTATACACGCCGTCGCATACGCTTCAGGAGTGTCTGAGCTATTCGAGCTTCAAATACATCTCGGGAGTACGCGTCGATTACTTCAAGCTCGATTCATCGCGAAGAGTGCGCTCGGTAGTTGTTCGCTCGGTGGACAGCAGAACCGAATCCGAGTTTCCCGTTGATCGTCTGGCGCTGGCCGCCGGCACATTGGTCTCGTCGAGGATTGTCATGCATTCCGTGTTGCGCGAATTCGGTGAGCGCATTCGGCTTCGCGGTTTGATGGACAACCGGCAGATTCTCGTGCCATTTGTAAACCTGAGAATGATTGGCGAGCCGTTTTCCGACGAAACCTATCAGTATCACCTGCTCGGAATGGGCATCGAAGCAAATGGGACTTTTGACTATATCCACGGTCAGATTACGACTCTCAAAACTGCCCTATTGCACCCGATCATTCAGAAGCTTCCCTTCGACCTTCGCACCTCGACATTTGTAACGCGTTCAATGCATGCCGCGCTCGGCGTGGTTAACGTCAACTTCTGCGATACTCGTCGCAACGACAATTATCTGGAGTTGGGGGATGAGTTGGATGACGGTCAGCCTCGATTGCGAATTCGTTATGTGCCTTCGGCAGATGAACCAACGCGGATGCGAGAAGGGATGCGCCGGGTTACACAGACGTTACGAATGCTCGGCTGCATCGTACCACCAGGAATGGCGCACGTGCGACCGATGGGAGCTAGCGTACACTATGCAGGCACGCTGCCGATGAGTCGGGAGGCCACAGCGTGGACAACAACGCAGTACGGTCAGAGCCGTGATTTTGACAACTTATTCATTGTGGACGGTTCAACGTTTCCGCATTTGCCCGCTAAAAACATTACATTCACACTTATGGCCAATGCCGTGAGGATCGCGGAAAATGCTTTCTGAGCAGGAAACGATTTCATCAATGAGTCCCACCAAGAAAATGACGATACCTCTGACCGAGCCGGCCGAAGCAGCGGCACCGGTACTTCTCAGTGTGGTGATACCCGCTTTTAACGAAGAACAGGCCATCGAACGGACTGTGGCGGAAGTTCGCGACTCGTTATCTCCGTTAGCGATCGATTTTGACATCATCGTTGTCGATGATGGTTCGACCGATCGAACTAAAGAAGCGGCCGAAAGGAGCGGTGCGCGTGTTCTTTCACGAAAAGACAATCGCGGTTACGGTGCTTCGCTGAAACGCGGCATAGCCGCCGGGAATTCAACGTTTGTCGCAATTATCGATGCCGACGGCACGTATCCCGCCAGCAACCTTCCGAGAATGCTCGAAATGGCCCATTCCGCCGATATGGTTGTAGGCGCCCGCGACGCTTCAATGACGAATGTTCCTTTGATACGCAGGCCGGCTAAGTACATTCTGAACAACTTTGCGAATTTCCTGGCGCGGCGAAAAATACCAGATCTCAACTCAGGTCTCAGGGTGTTTCGGCGAAGTTCACTTACAGGCTTTTTGCCGTTGCTGCCCTCGGGATTCTCATTCACGACGACGATCACGCTTTGCATGATCTGTTCGGACCTCGTCGTTGAGTACGTTCCTATCGAGTATCGCAAGCGAATCGGCAAATCCTCCATGCGATCCACCGACTTCCTGAAGTTCTTGTTATTGGTGGTTCGAGCCATCGTCTTGTTCAGCCCGCTTCGCGTTTTCATACCAGTTGGCGCATTACTGTTCGCGATGGGTTCAGCAAAACTCGCGTACGACGTTGTGATTGGTAATCTTTCTGAAAGTGCCGTGTTAGGACTTCTCGGCGCAATCATTATCTGGTCGCTGGGGCTTTTGGCGGACATGATCGCGAGATTGTATCTGCGGCGCTGAGGCCTTCTCGCCTTTCAAATGCAGAATCAGTTGGATCGTCTAAATAATAAGTCGAAGTTATGGCTTGTGAAGGTCGTCGCTTCGGCCTTCGTACTCGGCTTCACTCTCTGGTGGCTTCCCGTTCGAGACGTATGGCAGACGCTCCGAAACACGCAGCCTGGTTTATGGCTGTTTACTCTGGGCGTTTTTGTCATCGCTCACTGCGTTGGGGCGACTAAGTGGTGGCTGTTGACCGGACGACATGACGGAGGTCCATTCACCAGAGCGCTGCGAGCACACTTTGCAGGACTTACCGCAAATCTATGTTTGCCGGGAGCTGCTGGCGGCGATGTAGTTCGTGCCGGTTTGGTTCTCCGAGAATCGCGACTCAAGTCCCGAGTCGCTGTTGGTTCGGTCGTCGACCGAGTTTTGGATACGTTATCGCTCCTTGTGTTGTCGGCCCTGGGCGCCACGTTTGCGCTTCGAGGTCAAAACTGGTCGGACAATCCATTGGTGACCGTCGTACTCGTATGTATTCTCGGGGGAGTCGTCGTCGCTTTCGGCTTCATGCTCATGAAGTTCTCGAAGAAGCCACTCATCGTTAAGCTGCGCGACACCATTCTCAATTTTAAGAATGAGCCCGGTAATCTCGCACTTTGTTTCGGGCTGTCACTCGCCGTGCAATCGACGTTCATTGGTTTGAATATCGCTCTTGCCTCTGGAAGCGGAGTCCACGCACCCATTGCCGCGTGGTTTTTCGCCTGGCCGCTATCAAAGTTGTTCGCCATGCTGCCAATAAGTATGGGAGGACTGGGCGTTCGAGAGGCCAGCCTCGCCGCTCTCATGACTGGGTTCGGTGCAGTTCCGGCCAGGGTCGTGGCCGTAGGTCTCCTTTGGCAGACCATCCTTTACGCGAGCGGATTAATCGGTTGGTTCGTGCTGTTTATGTCAGCGAAGTTACGGCTTTTTCCAGTCGAGAATTCATAGTTGCAATGTGTGCCCAGGAGTAGGGTGAAACGTTTACTCATATTGTTGGTGCTCGCGAGTGTGTGCGTCGTCCTGGGGAGCGGCCGGGTGCGACGGACTATTCGAAGACTGGTGAGTCGTCCTGCGGAACATCCCCCAGTTGGTGAAATTTACAAGATTGCAACAAATCTGTACGTGATTCCGGGTGGTGGTGGCACCACTGCCGCGTTTGTAACTGCACATGGTGTGGTGCTTGTCGATACCAAATATCCCGACAGGTATCAGGCGTTGCTTGACGAGCTCAGGAAGGTAACCGACAAGCCCGTAACTCACGTGATCAATACGCATCATCACTTCGATCACACCGGCAGCAACGCGCTTTTGCCTGAAGGCACAGAGATCGTGATGCACGAAAATGCTGCCGTCGAAATGGAAAAGATGCGCCTGCCGACCACGCCAGTTCGTCCTGTTCGGACCTACAAGGATAAATTGACGCTGTTCGACGGCGCAGATACAGTCGAGGTCAATCACTTTGGCGCCGCGCACACCAATGGCGATTCGTTCGTCGTCTTTCGTGAGGCCCATGCAGTGCACGCCGGAGACGTGTTTCCTTCGAAGTTAGCTCCAATCGTTAATCATTCCTCGGGCGGCAGGGGCGCGACTTTTGGAAAAACGATCGGTATGGCCGTTAAGAGCGTCGAAGATGGCAAATTGGTTATATCCGGTCATGGTGGCGTTTATACCTGGGTTGATTTCGCGGATTACGGCGAATTCAATCACATTCTTCTCGAAGAAGTAAGGAACGGCGTGAGCCTTGGTAAGAATAATCGTCAGATCGTTGCAGAGTTGAAGCTCCCGGAAAAATTTCGGGATTATAAGCTCGGTAGGTTGTTCGTCACCATCGATGGAATTTCGAAAAGTCTCAACTAACGAAACAGGCTGGCCGTCGATTTAGTCTGACAGATGCGCCTCAGGAGGTACTATTGTGATCGCCTTCGATGAACTTTCCGAACGTGCCGGTGTACTGCGTGCCGAGTGGCAAAAGGCCGAGCCCTTTCCTCACGTCGTGATCGACAACTTTCTGCCGCCGGAGCAGGCTGATCAGGTGCTGCGAGGATTTGACGGAACTTCTGAAGGTTGGGTGTTTCATAATCACTACAACGAGCGCAAATACTGCCATAGCAAAAAAGAACTGATGGCTCCGGAGATGAAGGAATTGTTCGCTGATTTCGAATCTCCCGAGTGGCTTGAATTTCTTGAACAGGTGACCGGAATACCAGGCTTATTGGCAGATCCGACCCTTGATGGGAGTTCCGGTATCCATAAAAGCCTTCCTGGCTGCTACCTCAACGTCCATAAGGAATCCGCTGGGCACAACGGTCAGCCTGACTGGACGCGCCAGCTTAACCTGCTCCTCTACTTTAATAACGGTTGGAAACAGGAATGGGACGGAGACCTGGAGCTGCACGACCATCGGACCCGTACGTGCGCCAAGCGGATCACGCCTTACTTTAATCGGATGGTCATCTTTCATACCAACGAGATTGCCTTTCACGGAAACCCCAAAGTGCTCAGATGCCCGGAAGGAGTCGTACGAAAGTCTTTGGCCATCTACTACTTTTCAAAGGGACGCAGACGGCTATGGCTCGAACCCGTTCTATATAAACCGGAAGCAACGGACGGCCCCGTCCGCAGGGCTCGCATCGCGATCAATAACGCGGCCCTGCGTGTCTATTTTCCTCTGCGGAAATACACGCCACTCAAAGATGAGCATGTTGAAAAAGTCATGCGTTTATTAAAGTTGACCCGGGATTGACTTCAGGATTCCAGCAAAACACCGTTGGGCATGCCCTTTAGAAACGAGGTCGTCGAGTGTCTCACTATCTGATTACGGGCGGGGCCGGATTCATCGGCACAAATTTGGCGGATCATTACCTCGCGAAGCGTCAGCGTGTAACTGTCTTTGATAATCTTTCACGCCCCGGGAGCGAAGAAAATGTCAGGTGGTTGCAACAACGCCATGGCGAACTTTTGACTATTGTGAAGGGTGATGTTCGTAGCGACGAGTCCTTGTTACGGGATTTAGTCGAAGGCGTAGACGTCGTGTTTCATCTCGCCGCACAAGTGGCGGTTACGACGTCCGTGACGAATCCGCGCGCCGACTTTGAAATCAATGGGCTCGGTACTTTCAACGTCATGGAAGCCGTTCGAACATCCTCTTCAAGGCCGGTCGTCGTTTATAGCTCGACGAACAAAGTATACGGAAAAATGACGGACCTCGACGTTGTCCGTACTGGCGATCGCTATTCATATGCAAGTTGTCCTGACGGAATTGCCGAGAGCCGGCCTTTGGATTTCTATTCTCCGTATGGCTGCTCCAAAGGTATCGGCGACCAGTACGTTCTGGATTATGCCCGTATTTACGGATTGAAGACGGTTGTCTTCCGTCAATCCTGCATTTACGGTCCGCACCAGTTCGGCATCGAAGATCAGGGCTGGGTTGCGTGGTTCTCTATTCAGGCGCTGAGGGGGCGACCGGTCACCGTCTACGGCGATGGCCGGCAGGTGCGAGACATTCTCTACATCGATGACCTGATAGCCGCCTTTGATGCCGCTATCACTCATTTGAGCAAGACTGCCGGCAATGCTTATAACATCGGCGGAGGTCCCCGGAATACTCTGTCGTTGCTGGAACTCATCAATACGCTACATCAACGTTTTGGCCACCGGCTGGAGCACTCGTTCGACGACTGGCGTCCAGGCGACCAGTTGATTTTTATCAGCGACATTCGAAAAGCGAAGTCAGATTTCGGATGGGAGCCACAAACCGATCCTGAAAAGGGATTGGAGAAACTGATGGCATGGCTAAGACAGGATCAACATATTTTCGAGGCGCAAAAAAGTTAACAGGAGTCCGACGATGAAGAAGATCAGCATCATCATTCCAGCAAGAAACGAAGAGGTCACGCTTCCCATGGTTCTTCGCGACCTCAATGACGCGCTTGCGAAATACCGCGAGGCGGAAGTCGAAGTGATCTGCGTTGATGATCATTCAACGGACTCTACCGCGAAGGTCGCGCGTAGTTTTGGCGCCAAGGTCGTTGAAAACAAACGTAAGGGTGGTAAAGGAATGGCGCTTCGCGCCGGCTTCGAGGCGGCCACCGGCGATATTCTGGTGATGATGGATGCGGACTATTCCCATCGAGCCGAAGATCTCCCGGCGGTTGTGGCTGCTCTGCGAGATGACGTCGGCCTCGTCATCGCTTCACGCGCGGTCGGAGGAAGCGAGGAGTACAACCACATCCGTGCCCTGGGTAACATCTTTTTGAGTGCGACTCTCGGACTTTGCACGGGTCGGTACCTTTCCGATGCACTCAATGGCTTCAAGGTGTTTCGCCGTGAGGTTTTCACCGACTTCCGTTACACGTCGAAAGCTTTTGAAATTGAAATCGAGCTGATTGCCAATGCGATGAGAAAAGGTTACCGCATCGCCGAAGTCAGCAGTCATGAGCGAGGGCGAGCCGGTGGCGAAATGAAATCGCGCGTCATACGTCACGGAACGCGCTTCCTGATGCGAATTCTTTGGGAAGGATTGTACAAGGGCGTTGCGAAGGTGAAGAGCCCTAATTCAACCAATCAGGTGGCCGCATCGCAGGCTGCATATTCCAGCGTCACGGGTTCACAAGCAAAGAATGCGACGCCCGAAAAGAGGAACTTTTAAGGTCAAGGCCTTTCCGCACCAAATGAAGATCTCTGTAATTATTCCCGCGTACAACGAAGTCAATACCATACACAATGTCGTCCGAAAGGTGCAGTCCGCGCCTTTTGCGAAAGAGATCGTCATTGTTGATGATGCTTCGAAGGATGGAACTACTGCCCATCTGCAGGAAATGGCGCGTCTGGATGGTATTCAAGTGATGTTTCACAAAGTCAACCAGGGAAAGGGTGCTGCGATCCGCACGGGTATTCAGGCGGCCTCCGGTGATGTCATCATCATTCAGGATGCCGACCTCGAATACGACCCAAAGGACTATCCCGCGTTGCTCGAACCGATTCTGGATAACCGCGCGGACGTCGTCCTCGGCACTCGTTTCGCGGGCGGCGGAGCGCATCGCGTCCTCTTTTTCTGGCACTATGTCGGTAACCGCTTCCTGACGCTGCTTTGCAACATGGTGTCCAACCTGAACCTGACGGATATGGAATGCGGTTATAAAGTCTTTCGGGCATCCTCGATTCGCGACATTACCCTCCTCTCGAACCGCTTCGGCTTTGAGCCCGAGATAACTTTAAAGGTCGCCAGAAAAGGATTGCGGGTTTACGAAGTGCCAGTCAGTTACAGCGGACGAAGCTATGCCGAAGGAAAGAAGATCACCTGGAAAGATGGCTTCGCCGCCATTTACACGATTCTTCGATTCGGCTTTCTCTCCTAGCCCGACTGTCGGTCGGCGATCCCGCCTAAAAAACAGGCCACCTTAAAAGTGAAAAATCGAACGAATGGGTTGCTGTGGTCGCTCCGCCTTATTCCGGGGCTTCTCGTTGTCGCCGTTGCCCTGACGCTGCCCGAACTTCGACGGCAAGATGGTCGATTGCTGCCAAACGCATGGACGCTTTCGGTAGGAGGAATCGCGTTAATGATAGGCGTCGGGGGGCTCTGGACTCGCTGGCAACGATTTCTGGCTCTGTTGGCGCTTGCGCTGTTCGGGCAGGCATCTGCGCTCGCGATGCTTCAGGTACCCAATTACGAAGTCATCCAGCATTATTTGAGTTGGCGCGTTTTACTCTCGACTACAAATGCCGTATGGCTTGTGGCGCCGGTCCTGCAGACGATTCTCGCCGTTTTGGGTCTGTATCGATCGCGCGCAACGTTCATTACATTCGTAAGGCATGTGATAACCCTGCCGGTATTGGTTCTACTGTTTGGGATAACCGCATTTGCGTCCGCATACCCGAATTGGATTATCGCGCTCTACATTGGCGAAGTCGTGCTTGCCGTCTGGATCATCCTTGCCAACCTGTTTAATTTGATCCTCGCCGCCGCAGCGATGCCCTCCGACCTTTTGTTGCGGGCTGACGGATGGATTAAAACAACGTTGGCATCGCTCTCCGGAATCAAACTATTACCTTGGGTTCTGGCACTCTGGGTTACCGTCGTCTCTGCTGCACTGTGCTGGTTTGTATTAGACCGCGTGCCGCATATCCCCGACGATGTCGGCTATCTCTTCCAGGCAAAATACTTCTCCCTCGGAAGGCTCTATGCTGCGGCTCCGACGGATCCCGCGGCGTTTGAGATTAACAATCTCTATTCCGACGGGACAAGCTGGTGGAGTTATGGTTTTCCGGCCTGGCCGGCGGCTTTGTCACTGGGTGTTCTTGTGGGGGTTCCATGGTTAGTCAATCCAGTCTTAGGTGGACTAACCATCCTGCTTTCATGGTGGCTATTACTGAGAGTGTATGGCCGATTTACGGCGCAGATGGTGGTCGTGCTTCTCGCCTTGTCACCGTGGTTCCTTTTTATGTCTGCGAGTTTCATGCCTCATCCGTTGTCACTCGTCTGGACCTTAATCGGATTGATTGGACTGGAGCAGGCCAGAAGAAGCGAGCGAGGACGGTGGGGACTGATTACGGGCGCAGCGCTGGGCGGTTTGCTTTTGACTCGTCCGCTTGAGGCTGTCGCATTGAGTGTTGCCTTCGGGATTTGGGTGCTTACTTTTAAGGGATGGAAGCCCATTCTCCGGACGTTGACGGGAATAGCTGCGACAGGACTGCTGGTTGGCGGTTTGATTTTTCCATACAACTACGCGCTCACCGGAAATGTCTTCATAACTCCTCACCAAAAATATGCTGATACTCACTATTCATACGTTGGCGCCGATCGGATGGGTTTTGGAGCCGACGTTGGAAATGTGGGGTGGACTAATCTGGACCCGATTCCAGGCCACGGTTTTATCGACATCATCATAAATGGTCATCAAAACACCTATTATTCCGGGTTTGAGCTTTTTGGCTGGGGTTTCGGCTCGCTCGTTTTTGCCGCATCGTTTGTCTTGTGGCGGAATTGGCGGCGCGAAGATCTTATGTTCCTGCTGATTCCCTTCGTGATCATCGGTATTCACAGTTTTTATTGGTTTAGCGGAGGTCCGGATTTTGGCGCACGTTACTGGTATCAAATACTCATACCGCTTGTCGTCTTAACGGTACGTGGCATTCAGGAATTACAGTGCAGGTGGGCAAAATCCGGTGCCGATTCGCTAAATGCCGTCAGGGTTGCCGGGTTTGTGGCACTGGCAACTTTGGTCGCCTTCACAAACTTCATGCCCTGGAGAAGCTTGGGTAAATACTACCGGTATCGCGGCATGAGCGCCGATATCGCCAGACTGGCGACGAAATGCGAGTTTCAGCGCGATCTGGTGTTTATTGAAGATGAGGAAGACTACTCTGCTGCGTTTGTCTGGAATCCACCGTCTCTGGACTCCGCGCAGACAATCTATGCTCGTTATCCAGGTATGGAACGTATTGCGACAGTTTCGCAAAAATTTCCAGATCGGTCGGTTCGGATTGTGACGGGTTCCTTATCCAGACCGGAGACCGTTAAAGTCAAAACGATTTCGGGGGCAAATGTAAAGCCGTCCTGCCCGCAATAATCACTGCAAGAATCAAGCTTAGACCAGACGTTTCCAAAGGTACTTCAACGCATACCAGAAGACTCGCGGCCGGGTGATGAACTTCATGTTCTGCAAAATAATCTTCGGCCTAAAGTAGAATCGCAAGAACGCTTTGCGATGAAAACTTCGAAGTTCCTGGCGTGTCATTCCTTTGGGTACATAAGCGCCCGCCCAAAAGAAGTATTTCTCAAAGTCAACCCGGTCGAGTTCGCCTGTCGTTTGCATCTCTTCCCATAATTCTGTTCCGGGAAGTGGAATGAATGAGTGAAAGGTTGCGCGCTGGAGCGGTAATTCGCGTGAAAACTCGAGCGTTTTCTCGATGTCCTCCGGGGTTTCAGTGGGAAAACCCAACATGAAGAAGCCGGTTACATCGATTCCACCGGCCTTGTGAACCATCTCAAGGTCCTTACGAATCTTTTGAATCGTTGAGCCCTTCTTGATCTTTGTGCGAATTCGGTCAGATCCGGACTCAATTCCGACGGAGATCGAATAGAATCCGGCTTCTTTCATTAACTCCAGCAACTCCCCGTCGAGACGATCCAAACGAATTCCGTTTGGTGTAGCCCAACTGGCGTTGATTTTGGCATCGATAAATGCGCGGCACATCTCCTTTGCATAGGGGAGTTCCAGTGTGAAATTGTCGTCCACCATATGGAACTCGCGGATGCCATGTTTTTCCTGGAGGAGTCGCACTTCACTGACGACGGTTTCCGGCGAGCGCTTTCTCAGCTTCGTGTTTGCGCTGGAACAGAAGGTGCAGAGGTAGGGACAACCCCGTGTTGACATCACAGGCGCTATCGGAAAATCCCTGCAAACCACACCATGAGGTGAAAACGGGTAGCTCTCTGGCATGATCAAATCCCATGCCGGCATCCCAAGTCTATCCAGATCCTCAACTTGAGCGCGTGGGTTTAATCGCAGCTTTCCCGAGGATTCATCGATCCATCCTAAGCCCGGAACGAGCGAAAGGTTTCGCGATCCGTTCTTTTCAAGTTGCTGCAGAAAAAGAGGGAAACCTATCTCACCCTCTCCCACGAAGACGTAGTCCAAAAGGTCGCGCCCGAAGTATCGCGTTGTATGCTCGGGGGCGGCCGAGGCGTGGGCGCCGCCGACAATGGTGCTGATTCTGGGATTGAATTGCTTAACAGTTTCCAACACCGGTTTAAGTTTCGGCAGATCCATGCTGTAACACTGGCTACCTACCACATCCGGCTGAAACTTCTCGAGCACGGGCAACAACTGGGGGCCCGGCAACTGTTCTTTAATACAGTCGACAATCTTCACGTCATGATGGTTGCGGATTTGCGCCGCAAGGTAACCAAGCCCCAAAGATGGCTGGATGTGGTCACTTAGATTAGCGGGCTTTATCAACAAAACCTTCATGTGGACTGAATCCTCCTAAGAACCGAATTAGTTCTTATATAAAACCGATACTCTTTTGTCGATGTTCTTTTGATAGGCTGGACTCGACGAAAACACACTGATGGGATAAGCGATAAGTGGCTCAACGCATCTGGTGGTGGAGATAGGTTTTGCGAGTAATGACTGCAATGGATAAGGCGATCGACAGCGCTTCCCGTCCTTACCGACTGTTTGCGCTGAGCGCCGGTTTGCTGGGTGGCTTCGTCCTGATCCTGTCTTATGTGGCGATTGCCATACAAACCGGCAACTTATGGGCGTGGTTTGAGGTGGTCCACGAGTCTGGCGATCGAAGTTTAATCGGCACGATTCTCTATTTCGACCATGCCGCGCGCGAACTGCCATTAGATCTGATTCTGGGCGTCGCGGTGGGCGGCGCAGCACTCTTTGTGTTCCCGGGCGGTCAGGTATCTCCTTCTCGATCAACAAGTTGGTGGATCGCCGCCGGCCTCCTGGCGGTGTCCGCGATCATTATTGGAGGAACACTTTTCCGAGGTGGACCTCAGATGCTTTACGATAACCTTTTGCAATTCCCAACGCGTCCCGGTGAGCCTCTGGAATGGGGCGGGCATTGGAGATATCACTTCCTGTCACACGTGTCTTTAATGCTCCTCTCGGCCGGCATTGCCGGGGTGCTTTTGCTGTTTGGAGAGCCTGCCCAGAGTCAGCACCAAGGTCTCACAATCTTCACTGGTGCGTGTGTTGTGTTCGCAGTTGTGAGCGTCATTTTCGGATTTAACTGGAAACAGTTCACGGATCCCGTGCCTCTCGGACATCAGTTGAGAGAAGCGTTTACCCACACTTTTGTCACGCTGCCCCTCGCCTGGGGCAGTTGCGTCTTCATGGCCAGGGAGCAATGGCATTCGCGACGACGTGGACGAATTGCGTGGGCTCCCTTTGTTCTGGGAGGCGTTGCAGTTTTAGCCGGCGTCTTCCTTACTGTCGGTAGCTTTGCAAAGTCGGCTGCCTCACAGGGGCAAACCGATAGTTTGGTCATGCTGGTCTTCCCACACTTTTTTGAGCACACGTTTTCTTATCTTGTCGCCATTTTGGCAGCTTCTTTTGTCTTCGAAGTCGGTCAGACGCGGGACGGTCGATGAGAAGAAATCGAAGCCGGCAATGGCTCAAGATAGCCTGCCTAGGGGCCTTGCTAGTTGGCGCGTCCGTTCTTGCTCTCGAGGGACTCGTGCGGCTCGCCGCGTTCCTGTCAGCCGGCGTCAGGCAATCGGTTGCCGCACCTAGTACGCGCGGAGGTATGCGGGGCGTTGTGCAACAAGACGCCGAGATCGGTTACAGGCTGGTTCCCGGGTATACCGGCAAAGGCGAGAATCCAATCCACGTTGCAATCAACTCGCTGGGTTTTCGGGATCGAGAATACGATCTTACCGGAGCAGACGCTAATCGACGTTTTGTCCTGGCCGCCGGCGATTCGTTTTCGTTCGGGGCTGTAGTGGAATTGGACCAGACGTATCTCTCATATCTTGAAACTTCGTTTCAGAAGGAGGATCCGTCGTGGACGATCGTAAAGACTGGAGTGCCCGGCTACAGCTTGCTGCAATCTGTCGCGACTGTGAGGCGGCACGTCGATCGATTCCGGCCGGAGTTCGTCATAATTCAAACC
>Ga0137427_10000351_pt1 | contig 24522 bp, 20 predicted proteins | sample EasRivERMZT700_2_FD_102309 | JGI IMG/M metagenome (GOLD analysis project Ga0137427, IMG submission 102309) | Soil microbial communities from meander-bound floodplain in the East River, Colorado, USA - East River MetaG ERMZT700_2 | ecosystem: Environmental > Terrestrial > Soil > Floodplain ...
AAAGCAATGCAGGTCGCCCGCGTCGGCTTTCGGACCTGTCATCTCGGTCGCGAGATTGAGGGCGAAGTTCGGCGTAGCGGTTTCAGTGTAATGCCCGATCTTGGTGGACACGGCGTCGGCCGGACAATTCACGAGGAGCCATCCGTTCCCAATTTCTACGACCGAACTTGTCGAACGAAACTCTTTGAAGGGCTGGTCATCGCCGTTGAACCGATCGTCGCCGCGGGAGCGGGTGACTGTGTACTCTCAAACGATCGGTGGACCGTCCGCACTGCGGACCGTAGTCTTTCTGCTCACTACGAACACACGATTGTCATCACGAGAGGGGCACCACTTCTCCTGACGGCCTAGGGGCTGATCAAGGCGCGGGAATGACTTTTACGTCGGCAGCGATGCGCGCAGATTCGACAACACGCACTGACGAGGTTTCGATAGATTGTCTTCGGAGGCTGGCTTGTATAGGATTCACAACCTGGAGGCGATATGAAGAATCTCGAAGCAACTCGACGACGATTTCTAACTCACTTATCGAGCATCGGGCTCGGAGGAACGCTACTGCCGGGAGTGCTGTGGGCGAGCATGCAGCAAAGCGGAGAGCAGCAGGTCTCGCAGGCCATGCTGAAAACCGCGCTCGGGATGTCGGGACTGAAGTTCACCGATGAAGACGAGAAAGCGATGCTGACTTCGGTAAACCAGAGTCTCACCCGTTATGAAACCTTCCGAAAGATTCAGATTCCCAACGATGTCTCGCCTCCGTTTCATTTCAGCGCACTCGTGCCGGGCATGACGATAAACCGCACGAAGCAGACTTTCCGGATGAGCGCTCCTTCGGTGAAGCGGCCGGCAAACCTGGAAGACGTGGCGTTTTGGTCGGTCACGCAGTTATCGCAATTGATCAAGACGAAGCAGGTTACATCAACCGAACTGACGGAGATGTATCTGGCTCGGCTTCACAAATACAACCCGAAGTTGAATTGCGCGGTCACGATCCTCGACGAACTTGGGATGGCACAAGCAAAGAAGGCCGATGCGGAGATCCAGGCCGGACGTTACAAAGGGCCTTTGCATGGAATTCCGTGGGGTGCGAAAGACATCATTGCCGCCAAGGGTTACAAGACAACCTGGGGATCGGCTGTATATAAGGAACAGATTCTTAACTACGACGCGAGCGTTGTGGAAATGCTTCGCGATGCCGGCGCAGTCCTGATCGTGAAGCTGACTACGGGTGAACTCGCGCAAGGTGATAACTGGTTCGGCGGCCAAACGAAGAGCCCATGGAACATCGCTGTCGGGTCCAGTGGTTCGTCCGCAGGACCAGGGTCTGCCACGGCCGCCGGCCTCGTTGGGTTCTCCATCGGCACTGAAACCAGCGGGTCGATCTTAAGTCCATCCTCGCGAAACGGGGTCACCGGCCTGCGGCCGACGCTGGGCCGCGTCAGTCGATATGGTGCGATGGTGCTTTCCTGGACGCAGGATCGATTGGGCCCGATGTGCCGATCCGCCGAAGATTGCGCGCTCGTCATGAGTGTGATCTCACGACCCGATAATCGCGACTTGAGCGTCGTCGATGTGCCGTTCAACTGGAACGTGCAACTCGACGTTAAAAAGCTTCGCGTTGGATATCTCAAAGATGCGTTCGAAGAAAACACCGATGCCGTGGGCAAGCAATTTCAGCAACGCACGTTCGATACTCTTCAATCGCTCGGCGTGAAGTTCATTCCCATCACGGTTCCCGACTTCACAACGGACGTTTCGGCTTCGGCAATCGAATCGGCGGTCTTCTTCGAAGAACTTGTTCGTACGGGAAAGGACAAAGGTTTGACGAACCCGGGCCGCTCCAGCCAATGGCGTAATAATCGCGTTACTCCTGCTGTCGAGTATCTGCAAGCGCAGCGCGTACGAATGATGATGATGATGAAACTTGCCGAAGCGACGAAGGACGTAGATGTTTATCTCGGACCCGGTGGTGGCGGAGGAACGGCTGGTGGTGGTGGAGGCCGAGGCGGTCGCGGGGGAGGCGGAGGTGGCGCAACTCCGGAGGCTCGGCCGAACGCCGGCGGACGACATTCCACGATGGCGAACCTGGCAACGTATCCCGCCGTTAACATTCGCAACGGCTTCAACGAGGTCGGCGCTCCAACAAGTATTACGTTCTTTGCACGTCCGTTTGGTGAAACCGAACTGCTTGCCGTCGCGAAGGCTTATCAGGACGCAACCGACTATCACCTGAAGCAACCGGACCTCTCCAAGCTTGTGTAATTCACGCAAACGTAGCGATCCGCGGGCCTTAGCCTGCGGATCGCCGGCCGCATAGACCGCCGCTACAACGTCAAACACCGCTCATTTATTCACGAACTTCGCACCCGGTCTTCGTACTCGCTTCACATTGAAAAGCTAATGTTGGCTAGCAGGTTCGGTGTGTACGAACCCGCGAAAAGGAGCGAACGGATGCGTACCTTTCTGACTTTGTTTCTGGTCCTTCTCAACACAACAGCTTTTGGCCAGTCCGGCGAACGGACTAAAGGCGATAAGGTTCTGTCGCCTTATTTTTTCGTCGAAGGCTCGACGCCCGGGGTGGAGTCTTTTCCCCTGAAATCCACCGAAGTGCTCGCCAATATCAGCGGCGTGATCGCTGATGTCCGGGTGACGCAGATTTACGAAAACCAGGGCACCGCTCCCATCCACGCCCGCTACGTGTTTCCAGGATCCACGCGCGCCGCTGTGCATGGGATGCGCATTCGCATCGGCGATAAGGCAGTTGTCGCGAAAATCAAGGAAAGGGAAAAGGCTGCCCAGGAGTTCGCCGAGGCGAAGGCAGCGGGGGAAAATGCGGCCTTACTGGAACAGCAGCGGCCCAATGTCTTCTCGATGTCGGTTGCCAACATCATGCCGGGCGATCAGGTCGAGGTGCGGCTGATGTATAGCGAATTGCTGACGCCGGAAAAAGGGATTTACCAATTTGTCTATCCGACCGTGGTGGGACCTCGTTATTCGAACACGCCCGAAGCTGCGGCTCCCGAAGATAGCAAATGGGTCAAGAGTCCCTACCTCCCTCAGGGCGAACCGTCGCGAGCGGAGTTCTCGATCCACGTGAACTTATCCACAGGTGTGCCGATTGCCGATCTTCGATCTCCCTCGCACTTGCCAAAGATCGACTGGGCGGGCCCCAGTCTGGCACGCGTGTCTTTAAACAAGGACGCGGGCAACTGCGACTTCATTCTGGACTATCGCATGTCCGGCAAAGAAATCCAGAGCGGGCTTCTGGTTTTCGAGGGGGAGTGGGGAAACTTCTTCCTGCTGACGGTGCAACCGCCGGAGCGCATCGCCGCTCGAGACATTCCGCCGCGCGAATACATTTTCGTGCTCGACGTCTCGGGATCGATGCATGGCTTCCCTCTGGACACGGCTAAACGCGTTATTGAAGACCTGGTCGGCAATCTCAAGCCGACAGACACGTTCAACGTTGTCTTGTTTTCCGGTGCCTCACGCGTGCTATCGCCGGTCTCTCTGGCCGCCAATTCGCAGAATGTCGCACGAGCGTTGTCGGTTATTGCGGGAGAGAGAGGCGGAGGAGGCACTGAACTTGAGGCGGCGCTGCGCACGGCGATTAAGCTTCCGCGCAGCGGCTTCGTTTCGCGCACTGTCGTGGTTGTAACCGACGGCTTCATCGCAGAAGAAGCTGGAGCGTTTCAGCTCATTAACGAAAACCTCAACAACACCAACTTTTTCGCGTTCGGCATCGGCGGCAGTGTCAATCGTCATCTCATCGAAGGGATTGCCCGCGCTGGCCAGGGCGAACCGTTCGTCGTTCTGCGGCCTGAGGAAGCCGCAGCGGCCGGCGAACGCTTTCGCGAATACATCGAAACGCCGGTGCTGACCAACGTGCGCGTGAGCTACCGCGGATTCGACGCCTACGAGGTGGAACCGGAGGCGCAGCCGGACTTGTTCGCTGAGCGGCCGATCGTACTCTTTGGTAAGTGGCGGGGCGCGAAGGAAGGCCTGATCGAGGTCACGGGCCGCTCGGCCCAGGGCGATTTCGCAAAAATATTCGACGTCCGAGACAGTGCCACACGTCCAGAGCACATGGCGCTGCCGCAACTTTGGGCGAGAAGCCGGATCGCTCGCCTGTCCGACTTCAACTTCAGGCGTGATGACACGGAAGCGGTTCGCGAGGTCACAGCGCTTGGTCTGACTTATTCGCTGCTGACCAGGTACACATCGTTCATCGCGGTGCTTGAAGAGGTCCGGAACACGTCCGGCCAGGGGAATGATGTGGACCAACCGTTGCCGCTGCCCAACGGCGTCTCGGATCTTGCCGTTGGATACGGCTCAGGCGCCGAGCCGGGTTTATGGATTCTGCTTCTTGCTGCGGGAACGCTTGTAGCGGTCGCCGCCCGCCGCAGGATGCGGTCATGCTGAAGCGCTTCGCGACTGGCGCTTGCGCTTTCGGCATAGCCCTTAGCCTGAAAGCCTTCTACAGTCGCGCCGGCGCCACGGAGCTTCTTTGGATCCTGGCGCCGTCCGCCTGGCTGGCCCGAATCGTCGGCGGCATCGACCTCGTCTACGAGCAAGGCGCCGGATTCATCAGCCATACGCATCGACTGGTGGTGGGCTCCGCTTGCGCAGGAGTCAACTTTCTCATCATCTGTTTTTTGTGCCTCTATTTCTCTTTCGCCAAGAACTTCGACAGCAAACCGTGGTGGCTCGTGCACAGTCTGCTCATTTCGTTCGGCGCCACCGTAGTGGCCAACGGCCTTCGCATCTTCGTATCGGCACATCTATGGAATGCGGACATCTATGACCAATGGATCACACAAGAGCAAATGCACAGGCTGGCCGGAACCGCGGTTTATTTCGCGTATTTGCTGACGTTGTACTTCGCGATCGAGTCACGTCTCGGTGCTCGTGCGCCCACCGCGGCACCGCTCTTCTGGTACGTGGGCGTTTCGCTCGGCGTACCACTGGGCGGCAGATTGTTCTCGAATGGAAGGCCCGAGTTTACGGCACATGCGGCCTGGGTGATAGCCGTCGCATTGTTTCTCACCATGGTCAAGGTCCTACCATCGATGCTGCGCAATCGGATACATTTGAAGCCGTGAAGCACAGGATTCTCATCGTCGAAGATGAGCCGGCGATCTCCGATAACATTCAGTTCGTCCTGGAAAGCGAAGGTTTGGAGACGATCCGCGTGGCCACGGGCCTTGCCGCCTGGCCTGTTCTGGATCAGGAGATGGTCGATCTGATCATCCTCGACATCGGCCTGCCGGACATCAACGGCATCGACTTGTTGAAAGAAATCCGGCACAAGCGCGCCACGCCAGTCATCGTGCTCACAGCGCGGACCGCGGAGATCGACCGCGTTTTGGGATTGGAGATCGGCGCCGACGACTACGTTGGCAAGCCATTCAGTCCGCGCGAATTGGCTGCGCGTGTAAAAGCCGTGCTTCGCCGCGTTCAACCCGTGGCCGCCGGCAAGCCCGCTGGAGAAGCATTCGCAGTCAACACATCGAAACGCGCTATTGCCTTCTTCGGTACTGCGCTGGAGTTGTCAAAGTACGAGTATGAAATCCTGCGGCGGTTCATCGAGCGCAGAGGCCACGTGTTCTCGCGCGAGCAGCTGATGAATTTGGTGTGGGAGCAACCGGAGACGAGTCTCGACCGGACCGTTGACGCACACATCAAAAACATCCGGGCCAAGCTACGGGCCGTGCGCCCTGATCTGGAGCCGATCGTAACCCACCGAGGCAGCGGGTATTCGTTGAGGGACGATCTATGAAGCTGGGCACCGTGCTTTTTCTCGCCCATGTGGCGATCCTCGCTTTGTGTTTTTCATACCCGCTCGAACAGGTCGGAAGCCGGCTGTACGTTGCTTACCTCGAAAGCGCTGAGGAGCCCCTGGTCGATACCGCAAACATTCTGGCCGCGCTTGTCGGCCAGGCTACTGAACGAGGAAATTTCAGCGCCGACGAGTTTTACCGCGTATTCGAAGAAGCTCGGGACCGTAAGGTCGCCGCGCAGATCTACGAAATGCGGAAAGACACGGTCGATTTGAGCGTTTACATCACGGACGCCAAGGGCATCGTATTGTTCGATTCGGACAGCCGCGAAACGATTGGGCAGGACTTTTCGCTTTGGCGCGACGTGAAACTCACGCTCGAGGGGCAGTATGGCGCGCGCATCCGGCGTGATCCGAACGATCCGGACGCAACAGCGGCATTGTATGTGGCCGCTCCGGTGCGTGTCGGCGGAGAGATCGCCGGAGTGCTGACGGTGATCAAGCCCACCACCAACATCGCCGCATTTGTAGACAAGGCCAGGCCTCGCATCTTCAGGATTGGCGCCCTTTCACTGGCGGCGGCGATGGTCCTTGGCCTGGTCGTATCGATGTGGGTCACTCAGCAGGTCGGCCGACTGACGCACTATGCCAATGATGTGCGCGAAGGACGCCGCGTTCCCTTCCCGAAACTTGCGAGCACGGAGCTAAAGACGATGGGCATCGCATTCGACAAGATGCGCGAAGCGTTGGCCGGCCGTGCTTACGTTGAACAGTACGTCGAAGCATTGACGCACGAGATCAAGAGTCCAATTTCGGCCATCCGCGGCGCGGCCGAGATCATGGAAGACCCATCGATCCCGTCTGAACAACGCGCCCGTTTCCTGACGAACATCCAGGGCGAGACCCGACGTATTCAGGAGCTCGTCGATCGCATGCTGAAGTTGACCGAATTGGAAGCACGGCGCGCGCTGGGTTCGCGCGTTCCGGTCGGGCTGTCTGCGCTGGTTCGCAGCATTCTGGAGGGCGTCGAACCAGCCTTAGCGAAGAAGCGACTGCATGTCGACATCGATGTTGCCGACAACCTGACGGTCCCTGGTGATCCGCTCTTGCTGCACCTCGCAGTATCCAATCTCGTGGAGAACGCCATTGATTTCAGCCCGGCAAATGGACGCATTGTCATCACCTGCACGCGGGATGTCGATAGGATTGCACTCTGTATCGACGATGAAGGACCCGGCATCCCTGAGTTCGCACGACCTCGCTTGTTCGAGAAGTTCTTTTCGCTGGAGCGTCCCGACACCGGAAAGAAGAGCACTGGGCTCGGCCTTAATTTCGCTAAGGAAGTGGCACTGTTGCACGGCGGCAGCGTGGACGTGTATAACCTTCCCGACCGAGGGCTGCGAGCTCGACTGATCTTGCCCGGAGCGTGATAGCGAACTGGAGGCTCGGATGAGTGGTCTCAAGACATGGTTGTTCGTTATGCCTTTGACGATCTGTACTGGTTTGGCCGTGCACACGAGGTCATTGTCCCAGACAGTAGCTGTGCCGTTGGCGTTTGAAGTGGCGTCCATCAAACCTTCCCAAACGGATGGAGCCGGAAGCTTCGGGACTGGTGCGTGCCGAGGCATCGAGACAACAAACGTCCGGACAATCGCGATAGGTCGATGCCGGTTCACTCAGATTGGCCTGAGGGGACTGATTCTCCGAGCGTATCCGCCGGTTCAGACTCTCGCGTCAATCAACCAGGTCACAGGCGGGCCATCATGGATCGACGAAACTTATTTCGACGTTGAGGCAAAGGCGGAAGATTCGACAACGATCCGTCAGGATCAGCTTCGACAGATGCTTCAGGCCTTATTGAAGGACCGATTCAAACTGGCGTTCCACAAGGAAACGAAAGACATTTCCGGATACGTTCTGGTTACCGCGAAGGATGGTTTCAAGCTAAAGGAATTGACGGGCCCTGCTAACCGTGGAGCCGCGCCTCCCGGCGCTTTCATGGCATTCAACGTTACGATGCAGTCGTTCGCCCTTATTCTTTCCACTCGAGTGAAAGCACCGGTTGTGGACAAAACCGGCATTTCGGGCAGATACAACATTCCTCGACTCTCGGACAACAATGGAAACGAGCCCGCTGCGCCCATCTTTACCTCATTGCAAGAGGAAGTCGGGTTGAGACTGGAACCTCAAAAGATCCCTTACGAATTCATCGTCATCGATCACGCCGAGAAACCATCCGAGCCGGCGCCGGGAAATGCGAAGAGAATCGCACATCGTTGAAACCAAAACGGACGCGTGGCTGTCTAAACGATAACTCCATCAGATAGGAGGATGCCCGCCCTCCCTGGGTATCCTCCGCTTTTCATCCAATTGTTCAGGCTCGGTTCAGCGTTCCAGGCCGATCCTTCAACATGGTGATCTTTGACGTTTGACTCGGCTTGCCTGTAGCGGTTGGCTTGGGGGCAGGTTTGGCCATCGCTTCTTTAGCGCGCATGGCCTGAACCTTTTTGCTCTTGTTGACTCCGTCTTTTTTCTTACGGTTCTTTTGGTTCGGCATCGGCGGTCTCCTATAGAAGACTGTAGTGCACGAACCGTACCGACAGGAACAATTCGGGGTCTGCAGCTCGTTTTCTCAGCTTTACGTGTCAGACCCCGAACTGTCTCAATATCGGGCGCCCACCGATATCAAGTATTCAATGACGGCGTTGTGCCGGCCCTGTCGGGCCATACTCAGTGGGGTTCGCCATTCGCTTCTGCCGCCATAGAGGAGGTCGTCAACCCACACTCGGAAGTTGACGTCCGCACCACGAGCGACCAGGAGTTTAACCACGTTCAGGTGGCCTTCGGCACTGGCTTGAATCAACGCATTTTCATCACCGGGTACGCCTTGATCGATGATCGCGCCACGATTCAACAGCAACTCGACGATGTCCAGGTGGCCTTCGGCTGCAGCCGCTATGAGCGGGTTGCCATCGCCGGATACGGGCATGTTCGGGTCTGCGCCTCGGTCGAGCAGCAGAAGGACCGCCGCTTTTTCTCCCGAACGCGCCGCCGCTATGAGCGGGCTGCCGTCCCCGCGAACCACGGCATCCACGTTAGCGCCCGCGTTGAGGAGTTCCAATATATCTTCCAGATCACCGTTATCAGCTGCCTCAACCAACGCCCGATCCAGGATCGACGACCGGCGTTGTTCGACAGCTTGCGTCGCGGTTAATACGGCGGGTGCAACAGCCAACACAAGGACCGCGGCCAATGCGATAACTGCTATTACAGGAACCGCGCCCGGACGTCCCCTCTGCCGTGTCTTATCCAGGATGGCCGAAACGCGGGCCGACAGGTCGCTGCGGTTCGCCATCGCCAAAGCCGGTGTGTCAGCCTTTGATATTTGTCGCGCAAGCTGCACCAGTTGGTGCGCATACTCTGTCTGTTCGGAACTTTGCAGGACGGCGTCATCGCATGCACGCTCGGCTTCCAGACAGAGCTTCCTCCACGCCATCCATGCCAGCGGATGGAACCAATAGATCGCACAAGCAGCACGGGCAACCAGATGAACAGCCCAGTCATAACGGCGAACATGCTCAAGTTCATGAACCAGGGCGCGACGGATATCCGATTCGTTCCAATCGTAAGCCGCGATCGGCAACAGGATCGCCGGCCGCCATATTCCACAAGTCAAAGGCGCTTCAATTCCCGAATGCACCAGAACTTCGACCCGGCGCCATATTCCTGTTTGTTGGGCCAGTGCCCTGACAAATTGGTTGCGCTCCGGCCAAGGCAAACCGGATTGGCGCATTCTGCCAAGCCGAAAAAGATCAATAGCGGCAGATGTCAGAACCAACGCCATCACAATTACCCAGGAGATACGGAGAACACTGGAAAAGGTCAGCGACTGGATTTCATTTTCGATCGCCGTCCGAACGCCATTAACAGAGTTCATTGTGCTCTGTGTTGATGGCTGATCGGTAATTGCCGAGTCGACTAGAGGAGCCTGCATTGGAACCGGAAGCACGATCGTCAATTCCGGAAGTAACATCAGTAAAGGTAAAAGGGCCAGTAAGCCGCAAAACGTAGCCGCCAGCACCAGGTGTCTTCGCGAGGCCCGGGCGCGACGTGTTATCGCCGTTGCGGATAAGCCGAGTATCAAGATGAAGGTGGCCTTCATCGCGATGGATAATTCGGTCATTTTTGTCTCCTCTCTTTGCGAACCTGTTCAATTTCGGCGCTCAACGCGTCGAGTTCATCGTCGGTCCAGGATTCCTGTTTTAAGAGAGCCGTAGCCGTCTGCCCCGGCGATCCGCCGAAAAACACTTTTACCAATTGTTGGACAGCGGCACGCCGAGCAGTCGCGCGTGTCGTGATAGGCGCGTAGACGTATCGAAGCTTGTCCTCCTTATGCCGGACGTGGCCCTTGGCTTCAAGTCTGGCCAACATGGCGCGAACGGCCGAATAACTCGGAGGATCGGTAAGACGGCTGCGAATGTCTTCGGCTGAAATGTATTCCGACGAAGCGAAGAGGACTTCCATGATCTCTCGCTCGCGGCGCGGAAGTTTGTCGGTGCGCGGTCCCGTCATAGTCCGTGACTCCTTTTATACATGCTACACACGAAGCATACGGCTACGCTTGTAGCACGTCAAGCGAGTTTTATAATTTACCAGGAGCCGCGCTGGATCAGCCGAATGGCATCAAGTCTAAGACGCGCGCCCGTCATGAGATCGTTCAATTCGCGGAGTTGCTCACGAAGCAGTTCTATCTCTTCAGCTCGAACGCTTCGGTTTACTTTTTGTAGTTCCTGAAGGCGATGAATCTCTGCTTCCAACTGTGTGGTCATTTCGCGCCGCGCTTTCGTGACAATGCTCTGCACGTGATCGCCGGCAATGGCTTCAGCCTGCTCGAGCATGCGTGGAATCAAGTCCTCACGCAGTTCAGGTTCTTCCAAAAGATCACCGGGTTCGGCGCTAATCAACTGCACTTCTGGATATGGCGCTTCTTTGCCGTCATGATCGACCAGCACACGCAGTGGAGTCGGTGGCAGGAATCGATCGACATGAAGTTGCGGTGGAGCGATGCACTCGAGCACATAAACGGCTTCGAGGTACAGACCATTTGTTTTCGCGTCCGGCCAAATAGAAAAGCTGCTGTTCCCAGCCTCCGACCCGAGCAGGAGATCGAGCGCTCCGGTCACCAATGGATGGTCCCAGGTCAGGAATTGAATATCTTCGCGAGCCAGCGCTCGGTTGCGGTCGCAGGTGACTGAGAAACCTTCGGCGGTCAGACCCGGGAAAGACTCGGCGAGCACGCCTGCGGAACCGAGACGATAGGTTCGTCGCGCCAGTTCTTCGACCGGAATGGAGTAGTGATCAAAGACCATAAGCATGAATTCATCGAGTGTCTGGTCGCCATCCTGCCGCCGGATCTCATCGACAAGCTCCTGTGCAACCTCCGGCCGGAACGAATTGAGCTCCAAAAGACGATCGCGCCCCCGCTGCAAACGGTCGGTGATGTCCCTGTGAGCGACACGAGTGTCTTCAATGAGGCGGATGAGCTTTTCACCTTCAAAGATCACGACAAGGTCGTGCACACGAGCGCCGAAACGTTCGAGCAGTTCGAGGCCGCCGCTAAGGTTTTTCGCGAAGGCGTTCAGTCCTTCGTGATACCAGCGCGCCAAAACTTCCTGACCGCTTCCAACGACGAACGGCACATGAACGTGGATTTCCGACGTCTGGCCGATGCGATCGAGCCGCCCAATGCGTTGTTCGAGAAGCTCGGGATCAAGCGGAAGATCGAAGAGCACGAGATGATGGGCAAACTGGAAGTTTCGGCCTTCACTACCGATCTCGGAGCAGATCAGGACCCGCGCACCATTTTTCTCGGCGAACCAGGCGGCGTTTCGGTCGCGTTGAACCAACGTCAGCCCTTCGTGAAACACCGCCTGCTGGACGTTCTTGATACGCTGTCGCAGCGACGCATCGATGGCCACGACCTTGGACGGTGTATTACAAATCAAGAGCACTTTCTCGGGCTCCAGTGTACGCAGCAATTCCACCAGCCAGTCGATTCGTTCATGCTTCAGAGCGTCGGCATCAAGCGGAGCCATCTGAGCGGTGCGTTCCGGAAAGCCCGTGATCGTGGTGCGTGTATTGCGAAAGCAGACACGGCCAGTTCCGTGTTGATCCAGCAATTCCTTCAACTCTTCCCTATCGACGACGTGCTCCGCCTGTTGCGCCACTTCGCGATAACGATCCGCTTCCTTTAAAAACTCCTCGAAATCAAAGAAACGATCGGGATCCAACAGTCTCAAACGCGCAAAATGACTCGATACACCGAGTTGCTCCGGTGTCGCGGTCAACAGGAGAAGACCTGCGGACTTCCGGCCAAGGGCTTCCACCAGGGCATATTCGCGGCTGACCGCTTGCGGCGCCCAACCCAGGTGATGCGCCTCGTCCACAACGACCATGTCCCAAGTCGCGGCCAGCGCTTGTTCAACTCGCTTTTCATTCCCAGTGAAGAGGCTCAGCTTGGACAGCACCAGTTGATCCTCGAGAAATGGGTTGGCGCCCGGATTCGCAGCTTCGATCGCCTCGCACCGTTCTTCATCAAAGATGTGAAACCAGAGATTGAAACGTCGCAGCAACTCAACGAACCATTGGTGCACAAGGGATTCCGGCACAAGGATGAGCACTCGCTGGGCGCGGCCGGTCAAAATCAGTCGGTGAAGGATCAAACAGGCTTCGATCGTTTTTCCTAAGCCGACCTCATCCGCCAGCAGGACACGCGGCGTCATACGACGCGATACTTCGGAAGCGATATAAAGCTGGTGAGGAATCAGGTGGATGCGGCCACCGACGAAACCCCGTACGGCCGATTTTCGGCGGCGGTGTTGGGCCTGCAGGGCAGCAACACGAAGTTCGAAGAGTCTGGTCGAATCCAACTGACCGGCGTATAAGCGGTCGCGAGGGCTGCTGAAACTGATCGTGTCGCTCAGTTCTGTTTCGCACAATTCCCGTCCGCCACTGTGGTAAAAGAGGAGTCCGTCTCGCTCGACGACCGATTTCACGGTCACGGATCCGGCGCTTTGGGTCTTGATCGTGTCGCCGACGCGAAATCGGACGCGGCGAAGCGGAGCATTCCTGCGAGAATATTCGCGTTGTTGGGCGGCGGCCTTGAATACGGTGGTGACGCTCCGGTCGCTGACTTTGAGTATGGAGCCCAGCCCAAGTTCCGGTTCGCTCTCGCTGATCCACCGTTGGCCCGGATGAAAGTCGTTTCGCATATACTGACTCATACTAAAAACTGTGGAAACCCTTAAACGTCTTTTTCAGCAACGTTTCGATAAAACACCCGATCGTGTCCAGCCGCTTCAGGGCGAACTTGGAGGATCGGGACGCAGGATTATTCGTCTCGCCAACAATAACCTCACCGCAATCGGGATTCTGTACGACGTGCGAGAGGAGAATGTCGCTTTCCTCGAATTCTCGCGCCATTTTCGACGGCACTCGCTGCCCGTACCGGAAATATACGCCGAGGATCTGAATCACGGCGCCTATCTCGAGGAAGATCTCGGTGACACCACTCTCTTCGAGTTTCTATCCAGAAACCGAGCAGGCGAGAGCATTGCTCCGGAAGTGGTGGCCGCGTACCGAAAAGTAGTGGCGACATTGCCTCGTTTTCAGGTGGAGGCCGGCCGCGACCTCAATTACACCGTTTGTTACCCCCGGGACAGCTTCGACCGACAGTCGATTACCTGGGATTTGAATTACTTCAAATACTATTTCCTGCGACTCGCAGGAATTCCTTTCAACGAACAAGCGCTCGAAAACGACTTCGAACGCATTACCGCGTTTCTCCTCGCAACCGACCGCGACTATTTCCTGTATCGCGATTTCCAATCACGCAACGTGATGTGGCGCGGCAGCGATCCGTTTTTCGTGGATTACCAGGGCGGCAGGAAAGGGGCGTTGCAATACGACATCGCATCTCTCTTGTACGATGCGAAGGCGGACCTTCCCCCGACGTTACGGCAGAAACTCCTCGATCACTATCTCGACGAGCTTGCAGGCGTCATCGATCTGAAACGTGACGCATTCATGCGGCACTACTATGCCTATGTGTACGTCCGCATTCTGCAGGCTTTGGGCGCGTATGGTTTCCGGGGCTTCTTTGAGAGAAAGGCTCATTTTCTTCAAAGCGTTCCATATGCCATGAAAAACCTGCGCTGGCTGCTTCACAACGTCGAATTGCCTATTGAGACACCGACGCTGTTGGACGCCTTTCGCAGTATGCTCGCCTCGGAAAAGCTTCAGAGCCTCGAGGTCGAACCCGAAAAAGTCGTCGTCCGAATCTTTAGTTTTTCATTTCACCAATCAATGCCCAGGGACGAGTCGGGCAACGGCGGCGGTTTCGTATTCGACGTCCGCAGCCTGCCCAATCCGGGCCGTGAGGAACGATTTAAGGCGCTCACCGGCAAGGATAGTCCGGTGATCGACTATTTGAATCAGCAGGAGAGCGTTCACCAGTATCTCGCCAGCGCCATGTCTTTGGTAGACGCCAGCGTCGCCAACTATCAAAGTCGCAAGTTCAAGAGCTTGATGGTCTCGTTCGGCTGTACGGGCGGACAACACCGATCTGTTTACCTCGCAGAGCAAATGGCGAAACACCTTCGCGGCAGAAACGGTGTGGAGCTGGTTGTACGGCATCTCGGACTGGAGACTCTCGGCAAATGAAGGCGATGGTTCTCGCCGCCGGCCTGGGAACACGACTCCGGCCGTTAACCGACAACCGGCCGAAAGCTTTGGTCGAGGTTGCCGGACATACGCTGCTTGAAATCACGCTTGCGCGTTTGCGTGCATTCGATGTCCATGAAGTGATCGTGAACGTCCATCATTTCGCCGACATGGTCGTCGAGTATCTGAAGGCGCACCGCAACTTTGGAATGCAGATAGAAATCTCGCGTGAGGACATCCTGCTCGACACGGGTGGCGGTCTGAAGAAGGTAGCCTGGTTTTTCGCCTCGGATGAACCATTCATCCTTCACAACGTTGATGTGATCAGCACGGTTGATCTTCGTCGTATGCTGGAGTCTCACGTCAAGAACAAGGCTCTTGCGACACTCGCAGTGCAGGACCGATCGACTTCGCGATATCTCCTCTTCGACGAAGATGGCCGACTCTGCGGGCGACGTATTGTGAAAGAAGACAAGACCGAAATCGTTCGAACCTCGCGGCGCATGGACGCTTTAGCGTTTTCAGGAATCCACGTCATTTCGCCTCGCCTGTGTTCAATGATGACGGAAGAAGGCGCCTTTTCAATCGTGGGTTCTTATCTAAATCTCGCCGGACGGGGAGAGAACATCATGGCTTTTCGCTCTGATGAATACTATTGGCGGGATCTCGGCAAACCGGAAAACGTGAAGGTTGCCGCCGATGACGTCGCTCATGGAACGATTCAGCTTTTTTAACCACAAGAAGCACAAAAGGCACAAAAAAGAAGTCCTTCTTTCTTGTGCCTTTTGTGCTTCTTGTGGTTACTTCAACACGAAACGCACTTGTGGCTGTTCTTCGCTCCCAGCATTTCCAATAAAGCCACAGTCGCGGCATACGGCTGAATACGTTGACGCGGACCATTGGCCATATCGGCCACGGTCACTCCGTTTTTGGTGATGACATCCACCTTTGCACCTTTCGAGACGAGGTAGAGGATCATCTCGTTGTCACCGCGCGATGCCGCATTATGGAGCGCGGTGTATCCGGCGGCCGCCGGTCCGGTGAACTGGTTTTGCTGTTGTGGCTGAACCTGCGCAGCTTGCTGTCCTTGTTGACCCTGCTGGCCTTGTTGTTGCTGCTGTTGACCAGCCTGGTTGTCGCCTCCCCTTCCGGTGGCTCCATTGTCGGCGGCATTCACGTCGAGGTGAAGATCTTCGACAAGGTACTTCACTGCCGCGAGTCTTCCCATGGGTGCCTCGATGTCGTCGTTACCATGAGTTCCGGCACCGGTCGCGATGAGGAGCGCGGTCACATTGTCTTTGTTCGGGATGTTCGGATCGGCGCCGCGAGACAGCAATAGTTTCATGCCTTCGATGTCGCCGACGGCTGCGCATTTCCAGAAAGGCGTTGTTCCAATGTCGCTGGCGGATTCGTATGGATTGCCGAACGATGTATACCAGAGCGTTCGTCCCAGTTTGGCGTTCGGGTCTGCGCCCCGGTCCAACATCATCGTCATCAGCTCAAGGTAAGACGTCTGTTCCCGCTTTATCGACGGTTGCGGCCGTTCGGACTCTCGTGACCACTGCACGTGAAGGACGCCGTAAAGCGGCGTCGCATCGTCAATGCTGGCAAGACTGACGTTCGCACCCTTTTCGACCAGGTACTTCGCAATGTCGTAGTGACCGTTGATCGTTGCTACCAGCAGCGCCGTGCTCTTATCCGCGCTTCTTGCGTTCAAATCCGCGCCGGCTTCAACAAGCGCTTTGATTGCGCTCAGACGGCCATCGCGGGCGGCATACATCAGCGGAGTCAAGCCGCCACGCGGACTGCGCGGGGAACGCTCTGCCGGAGACGGCTCCACTTGTTGCTGGCCCTGTTGCTGGGCTTGTTGTCCTTGTTGAGGCTCGCCGCCAGTTGGTGGTGCCACCGCGTTACGTTGCCCGCGTTGCGGCTGCGCAGGCTGACCTGCGGCTGGCGCGGGCGCGGCTGCCGCTTGAGCAGGAGGTTGCCCGCGACCTTGCCGTTGTCCTTGCGCCTGGGGTGGCTGCTGTCCCTGTCCTTGTGCTTGCTGACCCTGGCCTTGGCCTTGTCCACCGCCTCCGCCGAAATTCGGTCGTTGCGGCGGTTGCTGGACTTCTGTCCCCAGATTGAGGTCGGCGCCATGCTTGGCGAGTTCCGCAATGACGTCGGGCCGATCGTAGGCGGCAGCGAACATCAGCGCAGTCTGTCCGTGTACGGCTTCCTTGGCATTGACCTGAGCGCCTTTCTCGATGAGGAACCGCACGGACTGTCGATCACCCGACATCGCCGCGATCATCAGAGGAGTCATTCCGTTCGCCGCTTTGAGGTTGGGATCGGAACCGGCCTTCAACAAGACGTCGACGGCTGCCGCGGATCCTCTCTTGGATGCGTTGAACAACGGCGTATATCCACCGATTCGCGTCTTTGCGCGGACGTTCGCTCCTGCCGTAATCAACAACTGCGCCAATTCGGCATCACCGTTCTGGGCAGCCCAATGCAACGCAGTCGAACCATCGCCTTGTGCGCCGTTGACATCGGCGGCCTGCTTCAGGAGCTCGCGAACGCCAACTCTATCGCCTTTCATCGCGGCATCCGCGACACGGATGTCCTCCACGGCGGCCAGGGATAGTGCCGTCGCGCAAAGTACTCCAACGAGACTCATGGCGAGGCCGGTTATCAGTTTTCTACGCAACATCGATTTCCTCCACCATCAATTGTTAGAGAGCGATGGCTCCAGTACTGTCGCCGAAGGCCTTTTGGTCATCCAACCCGAGCTTATGCAAAAGCGTCAGGTACATGTTCGCCACCGGTGTTCCATCCGGAGCCTTCACGTGCATTCGGCCTTTCAACTGGCCTCCCGCATGACCCGCCAGGAACATCGGCACTCGCTTGTGGTTATGCTGGTTTCCGTTGCCCATCGGCGATCCGTAAAGCATCAGCGTGTTGTCCAGCAGGTTTCCAGCACCGTCAGGAGTCTTTTTCAGTTTGTCGATGAAGTAGGCAACAAGACCCACGTGGTACTGGTTGATCAGACCGAACTGCGTGACGCGCTGTTCGTTCTCGCCGTGATGCGACGCGCCGTGAAAGCCTGCAGTGACTCCGCTCTGCGGGAAGGACCGGCCGGATACGTCGCGGCTCATTTTGAACGCGGCTACCCGCGTGCTATCGCCGGTAAAAGCGACAGTCTGCAGGTCGAACATTAATTTCACATGCTCCTCAAATGCGTCCGGCACTCCGACGGGCGCCGCTGCCAGTTCGCGAACCTCGCCGCTACGGTTGCGTTCTTCAATCTTTTGAATTCGCCGTTCGATCTCACGAATGGTTTCGAGATAGTCATCGACCTTCGTACGGTCGGAAACCGTCAACTTCGGTTTGAGGGATGCAACTTCGCGTGTCACCCAATCGAGCAGACTGCGATCGGTATCCAATCGTTCGGCTCGCGCTTCGGGCGTGGCACCCGAACCGAAAAGCATGTCGAAAACCATGCGTGGATCGCGCACCATCGGCAAAGGCTTGGTCGGTGTCTCCCAACTGATGGAATCCATATAGACGCAGGCGTAGTTGTAGGCGCAGCCACCGGCCAGATCCAACCCTTCAATGGAGAGTTGCAACGACGGCAGCGGTGTATCCTGACCGAACTTTTGGGCGTAAAGCTGATCGAACGACACGCCGCAAAAGATATCGGAGCCCTGAGTCTGTTTCGGATGAGCTGCCGTCAGGAAGACTGCGCTGGAGCGGAAATGGTCGCCGCCAACCTCGGGCAGTTCCCATGCTTCCGCGCCCCGCATGTCCATGTTGCTCACGATCGTGACATGGTCCTTCAGCGGTTCGAGCGGGGCAAGGTTGCCCTTGGAAAGATCGAACTCACGTCCTTCCGCGGCCGGGGCCCACAGGTTTTTCTCAGTGCCGATCCTGGTGGCGCCGGCGGATCCGTGAACGTTTTCGATGCAGATTAACCGCACCTTGGGCCTGGCAGGCGTCTGTGCCATTGCCGGCACCATCGATTCCAGAAATGGCAACGATATCGCCGCTCCCATACCACGAAGCATCGTACGGCGCGACAGGTGCTTCTTCGTAATAAACATCCTCTACTCCTTGTCCGTATTGACGACTTCCATTTTACTCATCTGAAATGCCGAACTCTTCACAACGCCCAGAACCAGCGACGAGAAGCGGTTGTTGTTTCTTGCAGCACTCTTCGTGATCGAGCGTATCGCCGGCATGTCGAAATACTCGATGCGGCGACCGAGCGCATAGGCCATCAGCTTCTCGGTCAGGTTTTGGACGACCGCATCCGAATGGTTCAGGACTGCCTGCCTCAAACTCACCGGACCATCCAACGGGGTTCCGTCGAACAGTTGCGTTTTGGTATCGATCGGAACACCGGGCGATCTTACACGAAGGCCATCGTCGTTGATCGATGCGGTTTTGTCCATTGTCCGCCACAGGCCGGTGACGTCGAAGTTCTCCAACGCCAACCCGATGGGATCAATCAATTTGTGACATGAGCTGCAGGCCGAACTGTTCCGGTGTGTTTCCATACGCTCGCGTACGGTCAAAGGCTTTCCATCGGAAATCGCCGCCGTGTCTTCCAGTTTCGGAACCACGGGCGGAGGCGGTGGCGGCGGTGTACCGAACAAAACAACCATCACCCACTTGCCGCGATAAACCGGCGATGTTCTGTCGGCAACAGACGTCAGAGTCAGGATTGCGCCCTTACCGAGCAGACCGTAGCGAGTCGGATCCGTAAGTTCGACCCGTTGAAACTGATTCCCGAGAACGTTCGAAATTCCGTAATGCCGTGCCAGACGTTGATTCACAAACGTGTAGTTGGCCGTCAGCAAATCCAGGACGTTGCGATCCTCCCGAATAATGCTATCGAAGAGCAGTTCGGCTTCGCGCTTCATCGCGTTGCCGAGATTCTGATCGTAGTCCGGATAGTACGAGGTATTTGGATTGATGCTGTCCAGATCCGGCAGATGAAGCCACTGACCACCGAACTTAGTGGCAAGAGTTTCGGACCGGGGATCCTTCAGCATTCGCTTTACCTGTTTTTCCAGTACAAGCGGATCCTTCAAGAGACCCTGCGAAGCGACCTTGATCAATTCCGCGTCGGGTAGCGTGTTCCAAATGAAGTAGGACAAGCGCGACGCCAAGTCGATATCACTGACGCGATAGATCTGACCGGGCTTCACATTCGCCGGGACCTGCTCAAATCGAAATACGAATTTCGGACTGATCAGGATGGCCTGAGTTGCCAATCGGATTCCCGCTTCGAAGTCTCCGCTCTTGCGTGCCCGATCATAAAAACTCATCAACCCTTCAAGGTCTTCCGCTGTAGCTGGGCGTCGATAGGCGCGGGCAGCGAGATCCTTGATGATCTTCGTCGCACAAGGGAGTTCTTCAGCCGGACTCGATGGCCGGCACGAAAAGACTCGCGCTCTGCTTTCGAAGTTGGATACGCCTGAAACATTGAAAGGACCGGCGATTTCAAGTTCGCGAAGGTGCGGGAGGATGGTCACCATTCCGGTATCGCCTGCGTCAATGCTCGCCAATGTGTTTTCAATCGGGCTGATGTGATCGTCAAGCAGTCCCGAACGCTTGTCGATGAACGCAGCGGAAACCCGGTGAGGACCGGCTTTCATGAAAATCTTGCCGGTAGTGAGATTCAGGCCGGTGGGCTGCGTCTCACTCATTCTCTGGCTGATATCGAGAAGCGCTATTCGCGCGCCGTCGATCGAGACATCCAACTGTTCGCCGGCGATGTTTGAGCCAAGTAGTGAACCCACCGAATTACCGTGCAGCAGGGACCGGAAGCTGTACTCGCCGTCCGCCGGGAAGTTATACATGATGGAGATTCCGCCACGGGTTCCTGCAGGTGCTCCCGGAACGTATTCCATCTGGGAAGCCATTCGCGGAAGTCTGAAGATCTCAGACACCGGAGCCGCCTTCGGATCGCCTAACGCGTCTCGCGTTACTTTCGCCGCAGCCCGCATGTAGCCCTCGGTCAGCGTCGCTGATGCAACCTGAGCATCGGCGAGATTGTCGAATCCGTCGCCACTCAACGAATCGGGTGGCAGCAGCGCTTCAATGTCTTCTTCGATGCCAAATAGCTCTTGAACCGAGCGCGCATACTCGGTTCGAGTCAGGCGCTGGAACCCACGTTTCCCGGGATTCGGGCGCAGCCTGGCTTCCCGGTCCATCGTCGTTTCGAGTGTTGTTACGAAGAGCTTCATGTCATCCGCAGAAGGTCGCGGATTCCCGACGGGAGGCATCAAACCAACTCGTAGTTTCCGGATAATCTTTTCGGCCAATTCTGGATTCTTCGCCGCGTGCGCAAGGTCGAGTTCGGCGATCGACATGTTTCCGGACTTGAAGTTGTCATTGTGACAGCCGAAACAATACTTCTTCACCAGCGCTTGTTGGGAATCCAGTGGCATTCCCGCCGCGACCGGTCGAACTGCTGGAGTTGTCGTTCCAGTTCTTGATGTAACTGTTTGTTGCGGCTGACGAGGGGCAGGTGTCGTGGGCTGTCGCTGGGCGAGGTTTACACCTGCCGCCAGTGCAGACAATACCGCAATACCCACGAGTGCGAGTTTTCTGTTAACCATTCCTAATTACTCCGGCACATATTTATACAACGAGTGGGCTTCCGTTTCGACTATAAACCGTAGGAAATTAACGAGGTTGGTTGGACTTCCCCCCTCGAAATGGGGCATATCCCGCAACTGAGCTGCAAATCCCAAAAATCTGTGCCTCGTGCAAATGTTTTCTTCCATAAACAAGAGTTTTTTCCCAAAAACAAATGTTTTTTCCCATAAACAGATGTTTTCTTCCATAAACAATTTTTTTTCGTCTAGTGCGAGGCGAAAGTGGCCAAAAACAGCGTTTTTGTGGGTCGTGCGGACATTTTTCTGCTCGTGCGCCGTTTTCCTGAACCGCGGCGTTGAAACCAGCTCGTGCGGCCGGTTTTTCCGGTCGTGCGGCTTTTTGGGGGGTCGTGCGGCAACCAACCTCATTGGGTGAATCTTCGCCGCAGCCAAGCCATTCAGTTCGCGCTCCGCGAACCGATGAAAGGAAACTCGCCTCATGCTTCCAAAGTAAAAGAAGAATCTGTATCTGCGGATCCCGAGCAATACCGGCACAGCCTATGCGATGCCTGATCTCCTAGAAGCGCCGCAGACCCAATTCATCGTTGGGATACCAGTATTTTCGATGACAGCTGTCACAGGCCTGATAAATGGCGTCGCCGGCAGTCATAATCCCTTCCGTGTCTTTGGAATCAATGAACTTAATGGCCGAAGCCGCCCCCTCATGAAGTGCAAGGGCGAGCCGATCCCAGGTCTGCCGGTCCTGCTTGACCAGTTCCTCAATCGCCTCCGGCGACAGTTCGATTTTCGGATCTTCCGCCTTTTCACCCGGCCTCGCAATGTGCCGGCCCGGCATCAACAGTAAGTTGGCCGCTTCCATCAAAATGACGGCGTGACGGCGTACCGCGGCCCATTCCTCGTCGTTTTGCGGAAATGTCTCGTGCGTCCCTGTTGCGTCAATGACGGTCCCCACAGACTCCCATACGGCGTCCGCGCTGGGATCAATCATCGAGTCCATGATGTCTTTCACTGTTGCTGTAGGACGATACGCGGGAGCCTGGGGAATCGGTTCCGGAGTTGAACATCCAGCAACCAGGAAGAATAGAAGACAAGTTAGAGCAACCAGTGGTCGAGTTCGCATGGCAATTTGTCCAATCGCTACTTGACGTAGGCTTTCGACTGCTGACCGACGATGTTGATCAGATCGCCAAGGGCCAGGTTCACGTCAATCAAATGAAGTCCCCAGTTCGACTGCACGTTTCCTCTCGCGCCGAGATCTCCAGTAATGTCGTCGATGCGCGGATCCGATGGATCTGCGTGCACGGTTACCTCGAGATACGTCGCGTTCTCATTCGATGTGCATCGGCCAGTAAGGAGTCCGGGCACGCTGACCCATGGCGTTTCGATCGGACGCTCAGGCACCACCCACGGTCCGGGAGCTGAGGTTCCGATGATCGTGCGGCCGGCCGTCGACAGGTACGGATGCAGGGCGGCGCTTCCACCCGCCAGCGCCGCCGGATTCGTGCACGCTGCCACCATGGTTGGATCCGCAACTTTGCCGAACAACGTGTTTGCCGGAGGAGTAATGGTCGAGCGAAATGAAGCAAAAGCGATCACGCAACCGATCTGCGAGCCGGATCGACACAGTGGAGTCTTTTGGAAGGTGCCGCCAACATCCTTTCCTTTCGGAACCGATAGCGTAGCTCCGAGTAGAATCGCTGAAACCAACCTGGAGTGAGCCGGCTTGCCTTCGATTTCCCTTCGTAACAACTCCGCCAGAACGTATGCGCCCTGCGAGTGACCGATCAGGACGAATCCGCGACCTTTATTATCGTGTTCCAGATAATAGTTCCAGGCATCTCGAACATCGTCATATCCGAGGCCGCGATCCAGTCCGTAGCCCGGAACATTACCCGTAAGTCTTGTCCGCAACCCTGCAAGCGTCACCTGACGGTATAGCGGAGCATAGAGCCGACACTTCGATCCGAAGCGTGCGAATTGCTGGCGAACGACGTTGAGTTCCGCCGGGTCGGCAGTCATATCGCTGTTCGCTGCAGGATCGATAGACACGGTTGGATACACGTAGAAGCAATCGATCGGTGCGTTGGGATCTGCGGTCCAGGTCTCACGCGTCAGCTTGCCATCGGCCGCCACCACGGTGGTGGCCAGATCGACGTCGCATGCATCCTGTCCGCCCGGACGACAAAGCCAGGACTTCGCGTCGCCGTAATTGTTCGATTGCTGAAAAAAGGGCAGAGCTATCCCGAGGACCAGGCTGAATAGGGTAAACATGGGGTGCTATTATACAGCCCAAATGTCCCTGCTCGAGTTTTGCCGGTGGCTGGCGGAAACACCGTGGAGCATTGCTCTTCACGAATCGCTATACATGTATTCGATCGTGGAATCCGTGCACGTCCTGACGCTGACATTGTTCGTCGGACTTGCGGCGATGCTCGATCTTCGATTGCTCGGCTTAACGATGCGCCGCGTTCCCGTGAACGAAGCGGTCGAACGATTGATGCCGTGGATGAAGTTCGGTTTCATCGTGATGGTGATCACCGGATTGTTGCTTTTCTATGCGATCCCCGTTCGAACTTTTCAGAGCGTCTGGTTCAGAGCAAAGCTAGTGTTCCTGCTTTTAGCCGGCGTGAACGTGCTGGTCTTCCACAGCGGCATCTACCGTAGCGTGGCGCAATGGGCTAAAGAGGCGATCCCTCCCAAACGAGCTCGCATGGCAGCCATTTTTTCACTCCTGCTATGGGCCGGTATCGTAATAGCCGGGCGCATGATTGCGTATAACTGGTTCGACTGCGACATCCAACCTCAATCCGCCATCGTCAACTGGTGGGCGGGCTGCGTCGCCAATTCCGACTAAATGTCTCTGCTGGAATTCTTCGAGTGGTGTGAAACGACATCGGTGGCCACTGTCATCAAGAACTCGTCGTGGGCGTTCGCCGTCATTGAATCCGTTCATCTGCTCGGCCTGGCTCTGATCGGCGGCGCGATCCTGATCCTGAACCTGCGGCTTCTCGGTTTGGGACTTCGTCGTCATCCGGTGCAGGAATTGGCGAGAGACATTCGACCGTGGTTTACGGGTAGCTTGATAGTCATGCTGTTCACCGGAGTTGCCCTGTTTCTGTCGGAAGCCCTGAAGTGTTATTACAGCCCGGCATTCTGGCTGAAGATGGTTTCGCTGCTGCTCGCTGTGATCTTTACAGTAACAATTTATCGTCGAATCGTGATGGAAGAGGGCACCAGCTACGGGCCGCGCTGGCAAAAGGCGGCGGCCCTCGTCTCGCTGTTGTTGTGGTCCTCGGTTGGAGCGGCGGGACGCTGGATCGGGTTTTCTTAATAACGGATCCGACCAATCCCAAATCCGCAAATCCCAAATCCCAATCCGACGGGAACGCGCCAATCAACCGATTTCCCTCGGAT
>Ga0137427_10000352_pt1 | contig 24503 bp, 17 predicted proteins | sample EasRivERMZT700_2_FD_102309 | JGI IMG/M metagenome (GOLD analysis project Ga0137427, IMG submission 102309) | Soil microbial communities from meander-bound floodplain in the East River, Colorado, USA - East River MetaG ERMZT700_2 | ecosystem: Environmental > Terrestrial > Soil > Floodplain ...
ACGAAGGCTGGCAGGACCGCTTCGGCCGTTCGCCGGACGTGGTTGGCCGCAAGCTGTGGCTGCGTGACAATGCATCCGAAATCGTCGGGGTATTGCCGCCCGGCTTCATTCCGCCCGGCCCATTCGTGGATCCGACCATGGTCGGCCTCCGGTTGATACCTGAGGTGAATACCGTGAGCCGGGGTGTGCTTTCCCTGCCACCGGTGGTGCGTATCGCCAGTGGCGTATCGCAAGCAGCGGCGCAGGCGGAACTCGAAGCGCTCGTGGCGTCGCTGCGCCAGGAAATGACTGCCGAACCGGGACCGCCGTCCGCCGTCCGGTTTATTCCAATCCGTGACGCGATGTTCGGAGCCTACTATCAGTACATCAAGCTGATTCTGGGCGGTGCCGGACTGGTGCTGCTTGCGACCTGCGTCAGTCTCGCGACTCTGTTTCTGGTTCGCGCGCGATCGCTATGGCCGCAAGTGGCCCTGCGCGCTTCGCTGGGAGCATCGCCGCGCCGGCTGATGGCGGAAGCGCTGGCCGAGAGAGGACTGGTGTGCATTGCGGGCACAGCCGCTGCGCTCGTCGCCTATCGGTGGTCGGCGGATGCGCTTACCGCGACGGTGCCTCCTCTGTTCGGAAGGTTCGCGGCCGGTGCTCTGGATCTACGTGTGATCCTGTTCGCCGCGGCCACCGTTCTGATTGCCACGCTGATCGCTACCGTATTCACAAGTCGTCAACTGACCGCAGCAGATCCTCTCGCCGTGCTGGGACGCACGTCCACGGGAGACTCGCAGCGACGGCTGCGCAGTGGGCGCTGGATACTCGCTGTGGAGGCCGCATTGGGTGTCGTCCTGGTTGCCGGAGCGGTCCTGACCTTACGGAATTTCGCCGGACTGGCAACGACGGGTCTGGGCTTTGAACCCGAAGACAGGTACCTGGTTTACACGCGGTCGCAGTCGCAACTGGGCGCTGTGGAGAACTTCGAAGCAATGCAAAGAATGCTCGATGCGACGCGTCGCGTGACGGGGGTCATCGATGCTGCCGGCAGTCCTGCCCTATCGGTAATGCGCACCGGCGAATCGCCGTTCTCGCCCGTCGGGCCATCATGCTGCCGCTGGCGAGTAACCGGCGAGTACTTCGATACCCTTCAGATTCCAATCATCGCGGGCCGAGCCCTCACCGCCGAGGATGGCCGCGACGACGCCCGGGTGGCGGTACTGAGCATACTCGGCGCGCGGCGGTTGTGGCCGAACATCGCACCCGAAGCGGTGGTGGGACGCATTGTGCAGTTCGACGGGGAACCGTCTCGTGAAGTTGTCGGAGTCTGTGGTGACGTTAGACGCAGCTACGATGACGAATACTGGCCTTCGATCTACCTGCCCCTCACCAGTGATTCCCCATCGGGGGTGTTGATGTCTACGGTGATCCGGACAGCGAAAGGCGTCAACCTGCGCTATGGATCGCTGCGTCCGGTGGTGGAGGCTGGAGGCGACAACGTGCTGCTGGCCGTGCGGCCGATGATGCCGATGTACGATCGCGTGCTCGAAGCCCCGCGCTTCCGGGCGGTGCTGTTTGGCGTCTTCGCCGCTGTTGCGCTCATGGTGGCCATGACAGGCCTGTACGCCACGGCGGGTTATCTCGCGATTCAGCGCAAACGAGAAATCGGCGTACGCATGACGCTGGGAGCCGTGCGGGGATCGATCATCCGCCTCGTCATTATGGAAACCTGTCTTCCGGTTCTTGTCGGCACGGCAAGCGGGCTGCTCCTCGCCGCATGGGCGGCTCGATATCTGCAGGCGTTCTTACACGGGGTGGACGCCCGCGACCCGTGGACGTACGTGCTGGTCGCCGCGGTATTGATCGTAACCAGCGTCGGAGCCGCGTGGCTCCCCGCCCACCGCGCTTCCCGTACCGACCCAGCCGAAGCGCTCCGCGCCAAGTAATAGTCGTGGGGCGACGCGTCTCGGGTTTCTCCGGCCCCTCTCGAACGCTTTCCTTGCTGTCGGCTTTGTGGGGTCGGGGCATCAAACGTCATCAAGGGCCGTATAGTCGGTAGACCAATCTGTGGTTTGGTGGGATTACGTCCCCTGACCGATTACTCAACGCTAACGACTTATGGCGGTTAATTCCCCTTTTTCCTTCGCGGCCCTTCTCCGCGAAGCGACAACACATCGTCATGGATCTAAGCCAGGTCTCTGGGAACCAAACACCTGCATGCTACGATGCTATTGGGCCTTGGTAATTCAAGGAGGTTTTGCAAACGCCGTTGAGCCAGAATGAAGTATCTTCGTTACCCGTAAACGCTTTCTACAGACCAATGACGCCCGATGTTGATGGCCTTCCGGTTATAGGCAGAAGCGCTAGAATGCTTGGAGTCCGAATACCGGAAGATATAGCACCGGACGAGAGTGGGCTGGTTGAGCCTGGCACCGGTGGCATGTCGGTGGCGCCGGGTTCCATATGGAACGTCCCGAACCATCGACTACCACGAGGAATGCAAAGAGGTTCCACGGGATCTTCTGGGGATTTTGTTTACGGTATCGCGGAAACTGCGATCCTGCTCGTAGGGCTAACGATTCGATCTGATCCGGCACAGCCCCAGCTTCACGCGTTTGTGGAGCCCGCGACTGCGATGGAGCTTTCAGAGTATGAAGCCGATCTTGAGAGTACTAGGATGGCGTGGATGAAGCTATGGCCTTGAGCGATGATCTTTTTCTGTACTTGAGACTGGAACGTCTCATGATGGATCTCGACGATGAGGCGAACCCACTTGCGGAAAGGATCCGCGACTTGATGGATCCGCTTTGGTATTCGTTGTCGGAGGACGATCGCAGGTACCTCGACAGCCGTGGCACCGTAGGAATAAGGACGCTTTATCCAGTTACGCTCGTTGTACCCGACCTGTTGACTGAGCCTTCGGAGGAGAAGACTGTATTTCTCAAGGTTACTCCTGAGGATGGAGTGGGTAAACGCTTTCCCCTTGAGGACGATATTCTGTGCGCAGCGTGATTACCGGTACTAATAGATTTATCAACTGCCACACTGTGATCAGCCTGAAGGACCAACTACTGCTTCAAGTATCGTTTTCGCCACTACGAGTTTCCTTGAGATTGCCCCGAGGTCTTCCATCCCACGTCTTCTTTGACATCGTAGAAAATGACTTGAAAGAGAAAACTGAATCTTCCGGTTCGAACCCGCGTATTGTTATTAGCGAAACCAATGTCAGCATCTTTTGGAGTGACGTTCTACTGGTTTCCGCTACTCTTCTGGATAACGAAACTGCTCACTTGAAAATCGATTTAAGGCGGGTGGGCATCAATATATTCGATGACAATGCGGGTTTGCATGTCGGACATAACACATTGACAGGCAATTCTTTTGAGAACTGCGCTACCGCCATCGCTCTTGGTTAGACCTTCCGCCCGTGATGTGTTGGAGAAGCGCTCAAGGAGGATCACTCTTCATAAACGCCGCAGAATAGAGTCATTCGTCCCCGCATGGATAAACCCTTGGCAACTTTTGGGAGCTATCAACTTCGATGTCCTGATCGCATGTAGCCGTGTGCTAAGGGCTTCATCTCTGAATGAAATACCTCGATGACTTGACCCGGCTGAACGACAGCCACAACCTGAGCGATCTGAGAAGTCATTGTGAGGTGTGTTTCGAGTCGGTTGTGCGGCGTCCGAATGATGACGACGGCGATTGCCCGTCCCTTCATCGTTTGCTGATCCTTGAAATAACGCGCCATTCTTCAGCGTGTCCCACGCCATTTCAAGAGCTGTGCGGACTTCGTGCCCGGAAAGGCGAGGGGAGATCCGCCAATTGAGGTTATGGTCGAGTAGGATTTTCACTTCTCGACAGGGAATCAAACAAACCCGTTCGCGCCAGCTCTAACACTTTAATGGCTTGATCTCGTGTGATCGGTGGAAAACCGATTAAGAATTCAGGCTCTCGCGGAACGCTCCGGAAAAAGCTATGCCGATCAACTGCGGGACCAGATTACGGGTCCGCTGGGCATGACCGACACGTTGTTGAAACTCTCCGATGAGCAGCAAGGGCGATTCCTGCAAGGGTACGACGAGAAGCATCGTCAGGTGCGCGCGTTCAAGCGCGATGGTGCACTGGCAGGGGCGGTGGCGATTATGTCGACCGCAGACGACATGATGACGTATCTGGAAGCGAACCTGCACCCGGAGAAAACCGGCCCATTATCCGGCGCGCTGGAGGTGTCTCATCAACTGCACGGACGCACGAGCGGAGGCCAACAAATCGCCGTGACGTGGGCCTATAACGTCGATACCGGAACATACGGGCATAACGGCGCAACATCAGGCTTCACCAGCCATGCCTTCTTCAATCCGCGGATGGACTCTGCCGTGGTGGTTCTCATGAATAACGGACCGAACCTGCTGTTCTCTGCCGACTCGATCGCCGAACACATCCGGAAGCGTCTTTCCGGCGAGTCCGCGATCTCGCTCGATACGGTGCTGGTCCCGGCGAGCAGCGGATTTCGGGGGGTGTTGCGATCGTTCGGCGCCTACTGGTTCACGATGCTGGCGGCGGGAGTGTTTATATATGGCGCAGTTTTGGGAGCGCAAGGGCTCGCGGCGCTGGCACTGCCGCGGCGGCTGTTCCTGCGCCTCTCGGGATATCTGCAACTGGCGGCCATTGGCAAGATTATGGGCGTGTACTTTCTGCAACCGGGCTTCGGCGGACTGAACGACCTCACGATCGGCGCAATAGGACGCGTGATTCAATGGCTGCCGTCGTACTGGTTTCTGGCCCTGTACCAGCAATTGAACGGATCGATGCATCCGGCTCTGGAGCCGCTGGCGCGGCGCGCGTGGATGGGATTGGCGATCGTCGTGTGCGGGGCTGCCGTGGTCTACACATTTTCCTATTGGCGTACGCTGCGCCGGATCGTGGAGGAACCCGATATCGTGCCCGGCGCGAGCCGATTGGGTAGGTTGCCTCGATTCGGAAACCAGGCTCAGAACGCGATCGGGCAATTCAGTGTGCGCACGATTGCGCGCAGTCGGCAGCATCGCCTGATTCTGGTGTTCTATCTCGGAATCGGTCTCGCCTTTTGCAGCCTCCTGCTGAAAGGATCCGGCGCCGCGATGAGCAATCCATGGCGTGGGGAGAGCATGCATCTGTGGATCGCAAGCATCATGATGATGGCGCTGGCAGTGCTCGGGACACGGGTGGCGTTCGCTCTGCCGCTGGATCTGCGGGCCAACTGGATCTTCCGCGTCATTGGCGTGCGGGGTGGGTTGCAGGCTCTGGCCGCAAGCCGGCGTGCGCTGCTTCTGCTCTCCGTGTGGCCGGTATGGTTGGTGACAGCGGTGGTGTGCTTGTGGCTTTGGTCTGGACGGCAGAACGCGGGGCACTTGGTCGTTCTTGGACTCCTCGGCATGATTCTGGCCGATATCTGTCTGCTGCGTTTTCGCAAGATCCCCTTTACCTGTTCCTGGCTGCCCGGCAAATCGCACTTCAACATGGCTTTTCTGGGCGCCCTGGTCTTGCTGTCGGTGGGCTCGGATGGCCTTCGCGATCGAACGAAACGCCCTGCGGCAGACCGGCAGTATGACGGTGATGCTCTCACTGCTGGCCGTCGTGTGGGTCTGTGTCAGACGGACTACCGTGGCACTGGCGAGGCGGGAAGAACAGCTGCGGTTTGAGGAGGAAGCGCCTCCGGAGCTGATGGGGCTGGGACTGTACCGGGACGGAGTGATGGCGATTGAGACTCCCGAAACAACGCGAAGGCCGTAAGCGCGCAGATCCCAGCTGGTGGGCTTAGCCGAAACCAGCGTGAACACGGGTCCCTACCTGTTGAGCCTGTCACGGCTCACATGGAAGTTGACGCAACGGGCTGGCGGAATCTGCGGTCCATTACTACCTGCGTCCTGCATTCTGCGGTGGAAATACAACAGAGGTAATATGAAAATGAGAACAACACGAATGCGCAATAAAAAGAAGTTGTCACCCGAACAACGTAAAGAACTACTTAGAGCGTTGAAAACCCGTTTTGAGAAAAACATGAACCGCCATAAAGGTCTTGAATGGGCTGGAGTCCAAGCAAAGCTGGAAGCTAATATTGAAAAACTGTGGTCACTCCATGAGATGGAAAGAACTGGCGGCGAAGCGGATGTTGTTGGTCAGGACAAAAAGACGGGCGAATACATTTTTTACGATTGTTCAGCGGAAAGTCCTAAAGGCCGCAGAAGTGTTTGTTACGACCGCGAAGCGCTGGAGTCAAGGAAAGAACATAAACCGGAAAATAACGCTATCGATATGGCAGCTGCCATGGGCTTTGAACTTTTAACCGAAGAACAATATCGAGAGCTGCAGAAACTCGGGAATTTCGATACAAAGACTTCGAGCTGGCTGAAAACACCCTCTGAGATCAGAAAACTCGGTGGTGCCATCTTTGGTGACTTCCGCTACGGTAATGTTTTCGTGTGTCACAACGGTGCAGAATCCTACTATGCCGCCAGGGCGTTTCGTGGTTCGCTAAAGGTCTAAATTTTGCACAAGTGGGCCACCCGCCGAAAACGCCGCAGTGATAATTAAGCACATCGTGCAGGGATTGCTAAAATCGGTCAACTCGAAATACTCCCGCATTGTCACGGCCTGGAGAGCAACCGAATTAACGCCAGGGCTGTGTGCGGGGGCTTGCGCTCCACTCGTCGATACTCGCGGCCATCGAGTGTCCGAGTGACCATCTTGCGTTCCTTCATCTCACGTCGAAGCAACGCGGGATCTTCGAAGCGATGATTGTCGAGCAATATTTCATTGACCTGCCGTTCGGAAAGCATTGTTCGCGACGGAAGCTTCGACCAAAGGACCCACAAACAGGGCTCCTGATCACTGAACTTCGTGGGCCAGCGCTGCCAGCTTCCATTGACGTCGAAGTAGCGCGCTAAGCGCTGCAATTCAACGTAGTCGACCGGAGCGGCGACCTCTTCGCGCCCCAGCAATCGCTTTTCGGCAATGGCCTGCGCGCGAAAATGCTGAAAGTTCCGGGATCCTACGGCACGCGCAAGCATGTTCAATAACTCGACGTGTCCTGGAGTGTGGTCGCAACCGGCAAGCTGGCCATGGAGCGAACGCGCCAGGGAGGAAATGTCACCGGCGTAGAAGGGAAAGATAGATCTGGTCATACTCTTATCCTCGTGAACGCGCCGATCCATTTACGGACTTTGACAGTGGTCGCCGGCTTCCGACTCGGCACGGGATAAGTGTCGGTTCGAATGAAGTGTGGCAGGTTTAGCTTCCCTTTGGGGGACGGCGACGCCTCGGTGAACTGCCGACCGAATTTGAATGTATGCCATATCGAAAGCGCATGGCAAGGCGTCTATAAGAGTCGCTGCTCGCCCCTCAGAAGCAGGCTCGTGTGCCGGAAATTGTGTCAGCGGTCCGACTGAACCGCGCTGATCTCGTCTTTGGAAATCTTGTAGACACTTTTCGGATTGAACGTCTGGCGCGTGCCCACGCGCAATGCAAGCTCGATGCGACCGCCAGTCAGGACGAAGAACTGAAGCAGAAAGCCGCCACCTTCCATAGATTCCACCTGGTACTCATTGGCCGGCAGCGATGAGAGCCAATGAGTAAGGGACGGACTCGACAGAACGGTTTCGGGCAAAGCGATGATGAGAGTGCCCGGATTCTGCGAGAGCGCCCGTTTGACGCTGTTTCGCGTATCGACCATGAAACGGATGAGACATTCCGAATAAGCGAGGTCGTCACCGTCGCGAGGAGGCGCAACAATTCCCCATGTCAGATGATGGATGAACGGGTTTCCGTAACCTTGACCGAGCATGTGGTCGCGAGCGGCAATGTCGATGGGGTGGACGACCGCGACATAATCCGGCCACCCTTCGGTTCGGCGAGGGCTGTCGGGCGGCAGTTGGCCGGAGACATTGATGTAGTCGTGGCCATCCACAGGCGACGGATAACAACGCGCGTCCCAGCCTGAGACGTAACCGAGACGCTTCAGCGGTCCGGCGACCAGAAGCGGAGGATCGGTGAAGATCGCGGCGTGGTCGAGATTTCGTCGTAGTTCGATTCCTGCCGATTGGATGGATTGAGCAACGTCCTTCGCCTCAGCGAGACGTTCCGCAGCATTGGGAATTTCCAGATGGCTGTTGAAGTCTTCGGGTACGACGCATTGCTGCATGGCAGTTCAATTTCCGCCGCGAATTGACTGTTCGAATCCCACGATCATGTCTTCATAGCGGAGACGCGTGTCTGTATCTTTCACGTCCGCTAAATTGATACGCATGTTGGCAACGGCTCCTCGAATTGCGGATCGAAGCATCGTCAGAGCGACCTGCAAATCGGAAGCGACGTTTGGATGGATCACCGAACGAAGCTCTTCGAGGACTCGCAGCGCTTCCGCTGCACAGGTTGCGGTTCGCGATGGTATCTCCGTGGCTCGGATCAACGCTTCCTGAATCGCCGGCTCGCGCTCGGACGACTCTTTAGAGATTCTGTAGGCCGCCATGACGCGATTGAAGGCTTCCGCGTCGGCGTCGATCAGTTCAAGCAGCGCAAAGCGATAAGGTGCGAGTCGGTCCAGGGCATCAAAGTAACGATCGGTGTGCTGTACAAAGCTTTTCTTATCTTTGGTCAATCGAATTGCCATTTGACCGAGCGCCGCCCCCAAAGCACCTGCCAGTGCAGAGACACTGCCGCCGCCGGGAACCGGTTCCGCGGAGGCGACACGATCAATAAAGTCACGCAAGCCGTCGTTCACGCCTCCTGCTGAGGTTGAGGTTCCGGACATAACCTCCGCCAGGCGATTTTCGAGAATCATTTGCGGTTTGAAATTCTCCACGCGCAGGAAGTACTCCGCTGTCTGCTCGAGTGCCTTCTGCGGAATCAAGCCGACGATTTCGCTGCCCGCCACGCTCACGCCAAAACGTTCGGCTTCACGCTTTACGGTTTCGAATACCAGTTCGATCGATGTCTGTTCGTAGTCGGTCAGATTCATCGAAACCTGCGCCTGGTTTCGGTCCTTGAGCAGCAGGCCCATACCTTTCACATACCGGAAACCGCCATTGGAGAAGCGAATGCGTTTTGCGATCTTCTTCGCGACTTCGACATCCGGTGTATTGAGGTTGACGTTATAGGCGATCAACGGCTTTCGGGCGCCCACGACGATCGCGCCGGCCGTTGGATGGATACGGGATTCGCCGAAGTCCGGCTTTCGCTCGGGGTTCTTTTCGATCTCGTCGCGAATGCCTTCGAACTGGCCTCGGCGGATATTCTCCAGATTCGTGCGCTCCGGGCGCGTCGCCGCAGCCTCATACAGGTAGACCGGGATCTTGAAGTTTTCGGCAATCTGCTTCCCGACCTGGCGCGCGATCATCACGCAATCGTCGAGAGTGACGCCGCGAATTGGGATGAACGGCACCACATCCGTTGCTCCCAGGCGTGGGTGCGCGCCCTGATGATTCGTGAGGTCGATATGTTTCATTGCCTCGGCGACTCCCTTGATTGCGGCTTCACCGATCGACTCCGGCGGCCCGACAATCGTGATAACGGCGCGATTGTGGTCCGCGTCCATCTCCCGGTCGAGCAAATAGACGTTGCTCACGGACGTGATCGCGCTGACGATCGCATCAACCACTTCGGGTCGGCGGCCCTCACTGAAATTCGGAACGCACTCCACGATCTTTTGCATAGATAAGAGACCCTCTCTTGAATGTGGCAACACAGAAGTTTACTGCGGCGTAGTAAGGAATCTCGCGGTAATCGTTCACCTCGTATACCGCAAAATCGGCCTGTTTGCCGGTTTCAATCGAACCGAGCCGATCGGCGCGTCTGACGGCCGCCGCGCCGTTGATGGTCGCCGCCGCGATGGCTTCGGCCGGAGTCAAACGCATTTGTGAGCAGGCCAGCGTCATGACGAACTGCATGTTCAACGTTGGTGAAGTCCCCGGATTGAAATCTGTTGCCAGTGCCACGGCCGCACCTTGCTCGATGAGCTTCCGGGCGGGCGCGTAATGCGTTTCGCCCAACATGAACAACGTGGACGGCAGCAGCGTTGCTACGGTTTTGGAATTAGCAAGCCGTAAAATCCCGTCGTTTGTGATCGCCCCGAGATGATCCGCGGAGACCGCCTCGATATCCGCAGCGAGCGCTGCGCCATCCGATGACTTGAATTCATCGGCATGCATTTTGATGTGCATGCCGAGAGACTTTGCTTTCGTGAAAATGCGCCGGCCTTCCTCGATGGTGAATGCGCCTGGCTCGACGAAGACGTCGCAGAATTCGGCCAACTTCCGACTGCTGATGGTTTCGAGATCGGCGAGGACCTGGCGGATGAAAGCCTCGCGATTGTCTTTATATTCTGCCGGAAGCGCGTGGGCGCCCAGATAAGTCGGAATGACTTCGAGTCGTGCTTCGCGTTGCATGGCTTCGAGCATGCGGACTTCGTGCTCGAGGTTGAGTCCGTAGCCGCTCTTCGCTTCAATCGTCGTCGTGCCGTATTCGAAGAATTTGTCGGCGAAGCGGACGCTGAGATCGCTGCAATCGCGGACGGTTCTTACGCTGGACAGGATCCCACCGCCGCGAGCGAGTATCTCCATGTAGGGCGTACCCTCAATGCGCCATTCGAACTCATCGGCGCGCGGCCGGACGAAGACGGCATGTGTGTGCGAGTCCACGAAACCGGGCAGGATCACGCGATCAGTGGCGTCGAACGCGTCGCCGGACTTGTCGGGTAGATCATCCGTTCGGCCAACCCACACGATGTTCCCGTCACGGACGGTTAGTGCTGCGTCCTCGATAATGCCGAGGTCGCGCATCTCGCCGCCCCGTCGTGCCCTGGGCGGTCCGGCGAGGGTGAGCAGTTGTTTGATGTGAACAATGTTCATTTCAAAGATTTGAGCAGGGGCCGCATATGGAGTTCCATTCCAAAAACGGCACTCACGAATGACCGAATTCTTTCAAGACCGTTGCCGTGTGTTCGCCCAGACGCGGCGCCGGTTTATCGGGATACTTGAACAGTCCCCGGGCGGCCGCTTCGTTCAACGTCAGAATCGGCTCGATGCACGTATCGACATCGCGGAACGCGGCGACCCACTCGGCCTGGGTCTTCGTTCTAAATAATTCAGAAACGTGAGCGCGGAATTTAGATGACCGGTTGAATTGTTCAGACACCCAATCGCCGTGACCGACTACTCGACAGAAGTTAAACCAGAACTTGTCCTCGAGGTTACCAACCGACATCCACCGATCGTCACGCGTCGGATAAAGGTTATAGCAGGCCACTTGCCCATTGAGCATCAGGTCTTCCCAGTTAACCGATCGTGCCGCTAACGCAGCGGGCGCTGCGGCGAAACTCAAGAGAGACGCCGTACCGCTGACCATGTCCACTTCGATCTGTTGACCATAGCCGCGCTCAGCGCGCTCAATGACGGCTTGCAGGATCCGCGCGACGGCGAAAAGCGAACCAGCCGCAACGTCCGCAATCTGCAGGCCCGGCATTGCCGGTTTGCCGTCCTGTCCGCGATTGATGTCCATTAATCCAGCAAGGCCGAGGTAGTTGATGTCGTGACCGGCTCGGCTTCGATACTCACCTTGCGACGCATATCCCAATACGCTGCAGTAAATGATCATCGGATTCCGCTTTGACAATACTTCGTAGCCCACACCCAGCCGTTCCATCACACCGGGGCGAAATCCTTCGATCACCACGTCCGCGTGCCTGGCGAGATTGAGCAGCACTTCCGGCGATTTCTTCAGATCTACAGCGACGCTCTGCTTGCCTCGATTGATCGCGTGAAAGTACGCACTCATCCCGTCTTCCAGCGGAAAAGGGAATTCGCGCAGATAGTCGCCGCGGTGCGGATCCTCGATCTTGATGACACGAGCCCCCATTTCTCCCAAAAGATGCGTAGCGTATCCGCCCGGCAACAGTCGGGTGAGATCGAGGACGGTCAGTCGCATAGATTTGTTTGGACGAATTCCTTGAACCTGTCGAGTGCGGGAACCAGTACAGCGTCGGACGCCGCAAAGCAGAGACGCATGTAACCTTCGCCGCTCGCTCCGAAAGCGATTCCAGGAGCCATGCCTACGCGGGATTCCGTCAGTAACTTCCTGGCGAAAGAGAGGGAATCGTGCAGTCCTTCAATCCTGGGAAATGCGTAAAAACCGCCCTGAGGAATCGGGAGCGTGACATTGGGAACGGTTCGCAGCTTGTCGATGGCAACCTGTCTCTGACGCGTGTACTTTTCACGAATCTCTTTCACGTAGTCTTCGCCGTCGCGGAGGGCGACGATACCGGCTCGCTGCACCATCGCCGACGGATTCGAAATGATGAATTCGCCGAGTTTCGTCATCAGCGCCGCCAACCGTTCATTGGTGAGCGCGTAGCCGAGCCGCCAACCGGTCATGTTGTACGTCTTTGAAAAGCTGTTGATCACGACCAGATGGTCTTTATCGGTTGCGATTCGTGCAAAAGAGGGCGCCGAAGGCCGATCGAAAACGAGTCGATCATAGACTTCGTCGGCCAGGATGACGAAATCGTGTTTCACCGCGAGGTCCCACAGCGCACGCTGTTCATCTTCGCTGATGACCCAGCCGGTCGGATTCGACGGACTGTTGACGATGAGCATTCGGGTCCGATCGTCGATCGCCGCTCGGACTCGATCGACTTCGAGAGCAAAGCCGGTGCCGGTTTCCTTCAACGGAACGGCCCGAGCCTCAGCGCCGAACAACGTCAGGATCGACGAGAATACCGGCCAGGTCGGCGTCAGGATGACGACGTTGTCGCCCGGATCCACGCATGAACGAATCGCCATGTGAATGGCCATCACCGCGCCGGCGGTGCAGACCACTTCAGTCGGTCGATACTGCACGTCGTGAACTTCGTGGAACTTCTTGACGATGGCTTCACGGAGATCGAGGTAGCCGGCCGTGTTGGTATAAAACGTATGTCCCTGCTGAAGTGCCTCGTATGCGGCACGACAGATGAACTCCGGGGTCGTCATGTCGGATTCGCCGAAGTAGAGCTTGAAGGGCTTATCTACCTTTTCGGCGAGCATCGAGATTTGACGAATCAATGAATCCTTTGCTTCGAGCGCGTGTCGTGAGTAGTTCATATAGTTATGAAACCACCCCGCTCGCCTCGTTCCTCGGCTCGCCGAACTTCCCATTCCCCTCCTTTTGAAGGAGGGGCGGCGAGCCGAGGAGCGAGGCGAGCGGGGTGGTCTTTTTCAAACCTTGATCCCTCTGTTCCGGGCAAACTCCCGGGCTTCGTCATAACCGGCATCGACATGTCGCGCGACTCCGATGCCGGGATCGTTCGTGAGCACGCGGTTCAATCGTTCGTTCATTTGATCCGTGCCGTCAGCGACGATCACCTGGCCGGCATGCAACGAGTAGCCAATGCCGACTCCACCGCCGTGGTGGAAAGAAACCCAGCTAGCTCCGGACGCTGTGTTCAGCAGGGCATTGAGGATGGGCCAGTCCGCGATCGCGTCGCTGCCGTCCTTCATCGCTTCGGTTTCGCGATAAGGCGACGCAACCGAACCGCAATCGAGATGATCCCGGCCGATCACGATTGGCGCTTCGAGCTTTCCGGTTTTAACGAGGTGATTCATACGCTGGCCAAACTCCGCTCGCTCGCCATAACCGAGCCAGCAGATTCTGGCGGGCAATCCCTGGAAACGCACGCGCTTCTTCGCAAGCTGAATCCATCGACTCAACACGTCATCGTGGGGAAACAACTCCAGGACGAGGTCGTCGGTTACGGCAATATCGTTAGGATTGCCGGAAAGCGCCGCCCAGCGGAATGGTCCGCGGCCCTCGCAGAACATCGGACGGACGTATGCCGGCACGAATCCCGGAAAATCGTACGCGTTCTTGACGCCGCCCTCTGCGGCCATGGTGCGAATGTTGTTGCCGTAATCGAACGCCACGGCGCCGCGTTTCTGCATATCGAGCATGGCCTGAACATGAACGGCCATCGACGCGATGGCTCTTTCGATGTGTTCCTGAGGTTTTGCGCGGCGCAGCTCGGCGGCGGCCTCCAGGCTGTAGCCGGATGGCACGTACCCATTCAAGGGATCGTGTGCGCTGGTCTGATCGGTGACGACGTCCGGAATCCAGCCGCGTTTCACCATTTCGGGAAGGACATCGGCGCAGTTGCCGAGAAGCCCGACCGACATCGCGCGACGCTCGTTGCGGGCGGCCGTGACGAGCCTCCAGGCTTCGTCGAGACTTGTCGTCATCGTGTCGAGATACTCCTTATCGATCCGCCGGCGCAGACGTGCCGGATCAACTTCGACGATGAGACATGCGGCGCCGGCTAAAGTCGCGGCAAGCGGTTGGGCGCCGCCCATTCCGCCACACCCGCCAGTAAGTACAATCTTCCCTTCGAGTGAAGCGTTAAAGTGCTTGCGACCCAGAGCGGCGAACGTCTCGAAAGTACCCTGGACGATGCCCTGCGAACCGATATAGATCCAGCTTCCGGCTGTCATCTGTCCATACATGGTGAGATCGAGTGCTTCGAGACGATTGAATTCGTCACGCGTAGCCCACTTGGGCACGAGATTCGAATTGGCGATGAGCACCCGAGGCGAGTGCTCGAAAGTGCGAAAGACGGCGACAGGTTTTCCGGACTGCACGAGCAACGTTTCGTCGTTCGCCAGCGTCTTCAACGATCGAATGATCGCGTGGAATGCCTCCCAGCTTCTTGCCGCCCGACCGGAGCCGCCATACACAATTAGCCGCCGCGGATCCTCGGCGACTTCCTCGTCGAGGTTGTTCATCAGCATCCGCATGGCTGCTTCCTGATGCCAGCCTTTGCAGGAGAGAGTGGTCCCTCTTGGAGCTTTAACGGGTGAGTATGGAATTGTTTCGATCGACATCAGTACCTTCCGTCGTTACAAGCTTCCAACGACCTTTTCGACTTCTTCCAGGATCTCGCCGGACTTGACCAGTTCTTTCATGCGATTGTGATCGTTGTACAGTGGCCTGTCCACTTCGAGATGGGCAACGTGTCTGCGGATGACCTCTCGGGCTTTCTGCGTTCCTTTGCCTGGCGTGAACTTTCGGAAATCCAGGGCCTGAGCTCCAGCCATGAGTTCGATTCCGATCACGCCGTAGGCGTTGTCGAGGATCTGACCGTTCTTGATTGCGGTATTCATTCCCATCGATACGAAGTCTTCCTGATCCGCGGCCGCCGGTATCGACTGAATGGATGCGGGCATCGAAAGAATGCGCTGCTCGACGATCAAGTGATCCGCCGTGTACTGGCTCAACATCAGGCCGGAATAGAACCCCGGCTCATGCGCGAGAAAGTCGGGCAGACCCTGGGAAAGCGCCGGGTTCGTCATGCGGTTGAGGCGACGTTCGGAGAGCACGGAAATCATGGTGATGGCTGCGCCGGCCATGTCCATGGGGAGAGAAACGGGAGTGCCCTGGAAGTTCGCGCCGGTGAATGTCATCTTCATTTCGGGAACGAAGATTGGATTGTCGGCGACTCCGTTCAACTCGATCTCGACCTGGGAGCGCGCATACGCGAGTGCATCGCGGGCAGCGCCGGTAACCTGTGGTGTCGAACGCATGGAGTACGCATCCTGAACCTTCGTCTTGATTTTGCCGGACATGAGATCGGAACCGTCGACCATCTTCAGAATGTTTCTTGCTGAAACGATCGAACCGGCGAAACCGCGAAGTTCGTGGATCTTGCTGTGGTACGGCCGCATGTTGCCCATCAGGGCTTCGATCGTCATGGCGGCGGCAATCTCGGAGTGTTTCAACCAACGGTCCATGTCGTAGATGTGCAGCGCAGACATCGCCGTCAGTAAGTTCGAGCCGTTAATCGCGGCCAGTCCGTCGCGTGCCTGGAGGCCGGGGACTTCGATGCCGGCGCGTCGCATGGCTTCGGCGCCGGGAAGGCGTTCACCTTTATAGAATGCTTCGCCTTCGCCCATTAAAAGAAGTGCGGCTTGCGCCATTGGCGCCAGATCACCGCTTGCGCCGACCGAGCCTTTTTGGCAAACCACCGGTGTCAGCCCCTTGTTCAGCATGTCGACGAAGGCCATGGTGATGGCAGGACGGCATGCGGAGTTTCCATGAGCGTGGACGTTGATGCGGCTGGCGATCGCTGCTCGCATTTGCTCGACCGGCACCGGGCCGCCGATTCCGGCCGCATGGTTATAGATGAGGTAGCGTTGGAATTCCTTGACCTGGTCGTCGTTGAGCACCTTTTCGGAAAACTCACCGATACCGGTGTTCGTCCCGTACATGATTTCTTTGTTGGCGAGCTTTTCCTCGAGCATGGCGCGACAGACTTTGATGCGTTCCAACGCCTCAGGCGCCAACTCCACCCGTTCACCGAAACGCGCGATAGCCACGAGCTTTTCGATCGTCAGGTTTGACCCATCTAAAACAACACTCATAATGCCTCTCGAAATTCGGGGTCAGGCGTATAGTTCACCAATTTCCGGAACGGAAATTGGTGAACTATACGCCTGACCCCGAATTTATCTTTGCGAGCAGTTCCTTGATGCTTTCCACCAGTCTCGGTCGAGGTACCTCGAACTGACCTGGTCTTTCTTGCAGCCACTGGTCGCGGCTCCCCGTGAGCTGCTGCGCACGAGCGCGACCGATGGACATGTCTTTTATCGTCACCACGCCTTTAGCTTTTTCGTCCGGGCCATAGAGTAAAACGATGGGGATCTCGGTCTTGTCCGCGTATTTGATCTGCTTTCCGGCGCGGTCGGCGCCCATGTACAACTCAGTGCGGATTCCGGCGCGGCGCAGTTCGTAAGTCATCAGCGTGTAGTCGTCTGACATCTGAGCATCGAACGTTGCGACGAGCACGTCCGCAGTCGACTTCCGGATCTTTATTCGCTCCAGATGACGAAGCGCGGCAAGGAGCCTATCGATTCCAATGGATGCACCCGTTGCCGGAATGGATTCGCCGAGGAATCGCTTCACGAGATCATCGTACCGGCCGCCTCCACCGATCGAGCCGAATTGAGGAGCGTCGAGCAGGACGGGTTCGAAAACCGGCCCAGTGTAATAGGCGAGGCCTCTCGCGATACTCAGATCGATCATCACGCGATCATCGTGGTATCCAAGGATCTCGAGCGTGTGAGACATCCGTTCGAGAACGGCGATCTCTTCGGCGCCGCCGGGCAGGGCATCGAAAGTGGCGTGCAACTGTTTCAAAACTTCATTTCGGACCGGTGACTTGATGGCGAGGAATTGCTCGATCTTGTCGACCTGGTCCGCAGTGAGACCGAGCCCGCGGATTTTGTCGCCCGACTCGTCTTGATAGCCCGTGGTCAATTCCAGTCGAAGTTTGTCTTTGCCGATCTTATCCAGCTTGTCGATGACGCGAAACACATCGACGCTTCGATCGAGTGGAATCGATGCGTGTGTCAGTAGAAGATTCAGCACGCGCCGGCTGGAGAACTTCACTTGATAGGATCGGATGCCGAGGGCGCTATAACTATCGCATAGGGCGGCGATGATTTCCGTATCGGCACTTTCGGAGGCAACTCCGACCGAATCGATGTCGAACTGAACGAACTCCCGGAAACGCCCGGGGCCTGGTTTGTCGGCGCGCCAGTTGGTTCCCACGGAGTATCGCCGAAACGGTCGCGGCAGTTCCTTGTACTGTGCGACAACTCGTGCCAGAGGTATCGTGTGATCGAACCTCAAGCCGAGCTTTTCCATTTCCGGGTTCTGGGCGAGAAAGATGGATTCCTGGATTTCCTGTCCACCCGAGCCGGATAGGATATCGAGGTACTCCACCGCTGGAGTGACAAGCGGAACGAATCCGTAAAGCTCGAAAACGCCGCGAACGACGTCGATCATTTGCTGGCGTGCCAATGCCTCTTCTGGAAGAAGATCTTTAAAGCCGCGTGACAGACGTGGTTGGACGAGGTTCACTTGAACTCCAGGATTGCTCGTAGCCCGCGGGCTTTATGCCCGCGGGTTTGTGGTGAGAGTACCGAAGCAGGGACTCGAACCCTGGACCCCTGGATCCACAATCCAGTGCTCTAGCCAGCTGAGCTACTTCGGCATTCGACACAACTGCAACACTGAATTCTACGACATCCCTCGAACCAAACAAAAGTGGGTCACAATGAATTCTCGGGTGAAACGGATCCGACAAATCCCAAATCCGCAAATCCCAAATCCCAATCCGAGAAGCACCCTTCAATACGACTTCCCCTCGGATTGGGATTTGGGATTTGCGGATTTGGGATTTGTCGGATCCGTTTCCCATCCCATTTGTGTATTGCGTTCCTTTTCTGATCGCACTACACTTTTCGCGATTCTCGCTGTTCGCACCCCCGACGGAACGAGTTTTTCGACGGCATCAGTTTGATGATTAACGACAGGCCGAGCATTCAGTCTTTTTGCAGTACGGATCGCGGAACGACCCGCATCCATTAAACCCAGACAAAGGCGTCCAGGGCTCAGTTATTGGTGTTGCCCGGGGATGCCTTTTTTCATTTGGAGAGATCGAGAGGACCATATGTTTGAACCACGTAAGCTGTATAGCTTGCTGTTTATCCTGCTGATATGCAGCACCGCCGCGTTCGGACAGGAATTCACAGGGAACATCGATGGCCGGGTCACCGACGGTTCAGGAGCCGTTATTCCGGGCGTGAACATTACGCTCAGCAGCCCGGCGATTCAGGGTACCCGCCAGGCGATTTCCGGTGAAACCGGCGCATATCAGTTCCGGCTTCTCCCTTCGGGCGAGTATTCGATCCGTTTCGAGTTGCCAGGTTTCAAAACGGTCATCCGCGAAGGCGTCATCGTCTCCGTTGGAAAGATCACGACAATCAACATCGCTCTTGACGTTGCCACACAGGCGGAAACCGTGACGGTAACCGGCGATTCGCCGGTTGTGGACACGCAGACCGCAACGGTTGGTGTGAACTTCAATCAATCCATGCTTCGCGATATCCCGAACTCGCGGGATATCTGGATCGTGCTGGCCCAGTCGCCGGGAATCAATACGACGCGATACGACGTCGGTGGTTCGACGATGGGATCGCAGACGGGATTCCGCGCTTACGGTACATCGAGTCAAAACTGGTTCAACCTGGATGGCATCGTTACGAACGATAGTGCGGGTTCGGCGGGGTGGTACTTTGACTACGGTTCATTCCAGGAAATCCAGGTCTCTGCAGCCGCAAACGCGGCTGAGGTTCCTGTGCCAGGCGCCTTTATGAATACCGTCATTAAGACGGGCGGAAACGATTTTCATGGCCGTCTGTACTTCGACTGGGAGGCGGAAAGCTTCCAGGGAACAAATGTCAGCAGCAATATGGCGCGCGTGTGTCCGACAAACGCAGCGGCGGCCGCGACCTTTAGCGGGCCCTGCGGACTCTACTTTTCGGATGCCCGAGGGGCGATTATTCCGGGCGGCGACAGAACTGAACGTTACAACGACTTCAATGTCGATGCCGGCGGTCCGATCAAGAAGGACAAACTGTGGTGGTATGCCTCATGGCGTGATCAGTATTCCGCTCAATTGACGCAATTGGGTCTGAGTGACAGTGCAACGACTGCGTTTGGAATGCCTCTGACTACGACCTCGATTCTGCCTGGCGGGCACTACACAACCCGTTTGCGAATTCCGACGGTTAAGTTCCAGTGGCAGATAACCGCGAAGAACTCGTTCCAGTTCACATGGCAGCACAGTCGAAAGAAAGCCCCGTATCGTCAAGGCCAGGGCGGAGGCGCTCGCAATTACATTGTGGAGTCCACGGGAAACCAGAAGGATCCATCGGATGGGCGTAAATGGCAATGGACGTCGGTTTTGACGCCAAAGCTGACGCTGGATCTGAAGATCACCGATTCGGAGTACGTTTTCCCGCAGTACAGCCACGTTGAAAAATCGCCGATCACCGATTCCATCACCGGATTCGTGCGAGGTGGATTTCCTGGACCTAATGTCGGATGGCGCAAGCACTGGGATTGGGGCGGCAACGTGGCCTACTTCAAGGAAGGCCTTGGGGGTACGCACAATTTCAAGACGGGCTATGACGTTTACTGGGAATTGGGACGGAATTACCGCCACACTTTTCCAGGTGGAGGGTACTCGCTGTCACTCAATAACGGAGTGCCGAATACTTTTACGATCCGCGATGCTCCGTTCACGCAGGCGAACGGCGCCTATCAGAACGCGTTCTTCGTTCAGGACAAGTGGCAGATCGGACGAAAGCTGACGCTGAACATCGGCCTGAGGTGGGATCGATACTCGAACTATTACCCGGAGCAGGGTAATTCCCACAACAATGGCATCTTTGACATTGCCGCGATCCGCGCGGCCTATCCCACAAGCAACATCCTGGTTTCGTTGAACGGAGCGACTTCTGTACCTCGTACGATCGTGTCTGTTTTTGATAACTGGGTGCCGCGATTCGCGTTCAGCTACGACCTTTTTGGTAATGGGAAGACCGCTGTCAAAGGCAGCTATGGCAAGTTTGCGTGGAATCCGAGCACAGGCATCGCTTCCGACGCGAATCCAAACGTGACGCCGACCTACACATTCAGGTGGGACGGAACTCTTCCTATAACGCAAAACTATATCCTGAACGTCAGGCCCGCATTCCAGAGCCAATCGGTGCCAACGAGTCAAGTCATCGATCCGAACCTGACGAACTCGTGGACCGACGAATACACCGCAGGGCTCGATCAGGAAGTCATTCAGGACTTCGGTGTCCGCGTGAACTACGTGCGAAAACTCGAGAAGAATCCCTACGCTAACGTGAATCTTTCACGAACGATTCAGTACTACACGCCGGTGACGAGAGTGGATATTGGACGCGACGGAGTTTCCGGTACGTCCGACGACCAGAACATCACCGTGTATAACCTCGGGACTCAGTTTCTGGGATTGAGCAATACCATGACGACCAACTTCCCGGGATACGGAAGCCACTACTCGACGTTTGAAGTCATCGCCACGAAACGCATGAGCCACAATTGGATGGCCATGGTGAGTTACGACAAGACCAAACGAAACCTGCGACAGGATGTCACCTTTGATCCCAACACTTTGGCATGGGGCGGCAACCGTGACGCTCATATCTGGGATTGGCAGTTGAAGACGGTGTTCCAGTACACGCTGCCGTACGGCATCAACTTCGTCACCACATATAACGCCCAAAAGGGTGAAACCTTCGGCAGAACGGTAACGGTCACCGGTCTCAATCAGGGGAACCTCACAGCCACCGTCGAGCCGCAGGGTAAGAATTTCTATCCCGCGTCCAAGTTGTGGAATCTGCGCGCTGAAAAGAAGTTCAGGATTACAGAAGACCAATCGATCGAGGGAATGTTCGACCTCTTCAACATTCAGAACCTGAATACGGTCTCGAGCTGGACGACGGCATCGAACCAGCCCTATTTGTTCACGAACCAAATCGGAGCGGTCATCAATCCGCGGATCTTCCGACTGGGAGTTCGCTACAACTTCTAGTCGTCCCCATGGACTGTGGCCAGGCACGTGAGCTTGAAGCCAGTGCCTGGCCGCCGCCTGCAAAATCACGAGCCACGATTCCCTGGTTAGTTGAACAACATCCAGTTTTTGTCGCGGTAATTGCGACTTCCGCTGAGTCTAAACGGCAAAATGTTGATAAAAGTACGGCGATGTTCGGGTATTGGATTGCCCTTCTCCAGGCAAAGGGACAGTCTGGCTGTCCTAAGGTATCATGTGGCAAGGAAGGCAACTGCGATGCAGATTGAAACGACGAAGAAGTTGTTTAGCGTGGAGGATTATCATCGGATGGCTGAAGCCGGGATTCTCGGGCCAGACGACCGCCTTGAGCTCATCGATGGCGAGGTCCTTGAGATGAGCCCGATTGGCGACCGCCACGCGGTCGCAGTCAATATTGCAACCAACCGCTTTGCCGCCGTGTTCGGAAGTCGAGTTTTTCTCAGCGTGCAGAATCCCTTGCGGCTCAACGACCACACGGAGCTTCAACCCGATATTGTTCTCCTGAAGTATCGGGATGACTTTTATCGGGATCGGATGTGGACGGCGAAGGAAGTGTTGCTGGTACTCGAAGTGTCAGACACGACACTGCGTTACGATCGCATGGTGAAACTCCCTCAATTTGCGACGGCCGGCGTACCGGAAGTATGGATCGAGAGTCTCGCTGCAGACGAGCTCCTCGTGTTTCGTGGTCTTTCGGATCGAAGCTATTCGACAGCTTTGACGTTTCGGCGTGACGATCTGGTTTCAACGTTGGCTTTTCCCGAAGTCAGCTTTAGGGTCGGCGACCTCCTTCCTTAGCCCGGATTCATTCGAATGGACGGCGCGCGCCTCCGGCGCTCAACCCAGCAACAACAAATGCAAGTAACCCACTACTCCGGCTCTACTGTTTTCGGAAATCGATCAGTTCCAATTCGAAGCTGAGCGTGGCGCCGGGCGGGATGATGGGAGGTGAACCGCGTTCGCCATAAGCCAGCGCCGAAGGACAGACGATCTGGGACTTCTCGCCCTTCTTCATTTTCTGCACCGCTTCTCTCCAGCAGGGCACGACTTCGTTCAGCGGAAACTCTGCGGGCTGGCCGCGCTGGATGGAGCTGTCGAAAACGGTGCCGTTGATGAGCTTTCCTTCGTAGTGGACCCGGACGATGTCGGTGGGCCCCGGGCTGGCGCCAGTGCCGGGGGTGATGATTCGGATCACGATCCCCGAAGGCGTCTTCGAGGCGTCCTTTTGCTGAGCTACATTCTCCAGAAACACCTGCCCCTGATTTCTGGCTTCCTCCGCAGCCGCAGCCACTCGCTTCTGCGCAAATTGGTTTACTTTCGGACCGAACTCATCGAGTTCCAGTTGAGGCAGCGCGCCGGTCACGGCGTCGGTAAAACCGGCTTTGACGATCTCCAGTTCTTCCGCCTTCAACGCGAACGGCTTGACGTTTCGCCCAAGCAGAAGACCGAGAGCATACAGAGTCTTTTGCTCGTCGGTTTCCAGCTTCGTGGGTGAGGGCACAGCGGGAGTGGTTGTTTGCGCCCAGACGATTGAGCCCAAACCAAGCGAAAGCGACAGAAGAAAGACTAGATTCCTGATCATAAGCGGATGAGCATATCCCGACCGTGCAGTGAGAGAAAAGTTCCAAGTAGTGAGGTATGGGTGCTCGTTTCAGTTGGACGGCGAGAGCTTATCCGCGAGGAGTTGTTGATAGCGGTCGGGTAGGGCTCTAGGCTTGCCGTCACGGCCGATCACCACATGGATCGTTTTGCCTTCCGCAATCACGCCATTACCATTCCGAATGACGTATGAAAACTCGATGACGCGACGCCCAAGACGTGTGAGTTGCGTCTCGACCTGGATTTCATCGTCGTATCGCGCAGGCGCAACGTAGCGGCAATTGGCTTCGGCAACCGCCGTGAATGCCTGCTCTTCCTTCTCGAGATCGCCGTAATTGAATCCACATTCACGGCAAAAGTCGGATCGGCCGATTTCCATCCAGATAAAAAAGTTCGCGTAATACACGACGCCCATCTGGTCGGTCTCGGCATACCGCACGCGGAATCTGCTTTCAGTGATATGTGCCATCAGGATGTTTTTTCGCCGGCTGTTGTTTGGAGTACGCGGGAAGGAAGTTCACGAGCCAGTTCCGACGCGATGAAGCGGGACGCGCGGCGCACAAGCTGGAGGGAGACGCCCGTGTGGATCCCGAGCCGGTCCAAAAGATAAAGCAAATCCTCGGTCGCAAGATTGCCGGAGGCGCCTGGCGCGTAGGGGCAGCCACCGAGCCCGCCGGCAGAACTGTCGAATATCGTGAACCCCATCTGCAGCGACTGGTAAACGTTAGCCACTGCCATGCCATACGTGTCGTGAAAGTGCATGGCTAGTTTCTCGACGGGAAAACGAGCGAGCAGATATCCCCCCGTCATTTCGACATCCTTCGGGGTTGCGGCTCCGATCGTATCGCCAATGGACACTTCGTCTACGCCGAGAGCAAACAATCTCTGCGCAACCTCGCTGACTCTCTCCTTCGCGATGGGGCCTTCGTAGGGACATACAAAGCACGTCGAAACATATCCCCTGACGGACATGCCTTGCTTCAATGCTCGTTCAACAACCGGTCGGAACACCTCGATGGATTCGTCCACGCCCATGTTGATGTTCTTTCGATTAAACGTTTCGGAGGCTGCCGTGAAGACAGCAATGCGCCGAATGCCGCTTTCCAGCGCCCGTTCCAACCCCTTCATATTCGGCACGAGCGCCGAGTAGCGAATTCCCGGAACGGGTTGTAGCAGGGAAATGAGCTGGGCCGAATCCGCGAGTTGAGGCACCCATTTGGGATGAACGAACGATGCGACTTCGATATCGATCAATCCGGCAGCGGCAAGCATGCGTACGAACTCGGCCTTTCTGTCTGTTGGAATGATCGTCGCTTCATTTTGAAGGCCATCTCTCGGGCCGACTTCGACAATCCGGACCGACTTCGGTATGGTACCCATACTCATCATTGTAGCAGTGCCGGGAAGGGAGGATTCATGGCCGAAAACCCAA
>Ga0137427_10000353_pt1 | contig 24503 bp, 19 predicted proteins | sample EasRivERMZT700_2_FD_102309 | JGI IMG/M metagenome (GOLD analysis project Ga0137427, IMG submission 102309) | Soil microbial communities from meander-bound floodplain in the East River, Colorado, USA - East River MetaG ERMZT700_2 | ecosystem: Environmental > Terrestrial > Soil > Floodplain ...
AGGTGAATCGTCCGTCCTTGAAAACGAAAATGCCATTGATTGTGCCGAGGACGATCGCGTCTCCAGACCTGACAATCTTCCGAATTGACGGCTCCACCAGATAGACCTGACTGGTTTTCGTTTTGAGATCGTACCGCAGTAATCCTCCGGACGTGCCGGCGCCCTCCTGATACGTTTCGAGTCCCGCCCAGATGGCCTCATCCTCCACAAGTAAAGCTGACACAGACCAGTCCACCAATTCCGGAATCTCAAGAAGCGTGAACTTCTTTAACGATATGTCGAAGTGTCCGAGCCCTCCGATTCCCGTGTAACCTTCCCCGTCATGGAACGTCTTGCCGAACCAGATACGTCTGTCCACGTTCTGCCAGGGTCCGATCTTTTCTTCGATCTTGACCCTACTTTCACGGTAGCCGTCTTTCACCCTTTGCGGACGCAAACGGGCAAACGCTTGCCAGTTCGACTGGGGTAAAAGTTGATTTCCGATCGCGGGCGGATCTGGATCGTCCAAAGAGGGATAGAGGCTGATGTTCTGTAACAGTAGGAGAAGTTGGCCATCAATACCGACTCGGCGTGCCTCTTCGCGGCTGACGAATTTCAGACTCTCGTGCGACTTGAAATCGATACGTTTCAACAGACGCCGCGATGGAGAGTGAAAGAAGAGTTTGATAAAGCCCTCTTGGATCCCGTAGTCCGTCGTTCGCGACAAAACGATCGCAGCCTGATCGGCGCGTTCCACTTTGAAATACAAGTCGAACGGTTCAATCAAGCGAGCCAACTCCCAGAACCGGTCGGCATTCGTTTGGTCCACAAGCAGCACCCGGGCAAGAGTCCCACCGCCGGATAAGAAGGTGGCGACAACTCGAATCTTATAGAAATCATCGATGGCGCGATCGAACACCGTAACCGGCCTGGCTTGAAAAGCCAGAAAACCGATGCCGAACAACATGAGGAGGAGTTTCATCGGACACAAATTGTATCTTAGGATCGCCCAGGGCTTTACGCGTTTGCCCTGATGGCCGGCGGGACTGTTCAAAAAGTGGTTTTCGCAGTGATCTCGATCCTCACGGCAGCCGGCGGGCTGTTCAGTGTCCTGACGTACGCTGTCGGTCGCCGGCGTCGCGAGTTTGGCATTCGAACGGCGCTAGGAGCTTCGCCGTCGCAAATGCGTCGTCTCATTTTCACGGATTGCTCGATCGCTCGCCGCGTTTCAGTATGATGTCACGGTCATCGATCCCGTCACCTGGGTGATTAAACTTGTGACAATTTTAATTGACTGCGCTTACGGCCGTCAGGCGCCCTGCGCACCAGGCCATGCGTGTCGATCCGGTGAAGCTGCTGCGGGATCACGGGAATTAAGGCATCAATCGGCAACGTCTCTATTCCGGCCTCATTTGCGAATCACACCTGAGGCCCGCCAGGAAAGTGATCGTTGCCGGTATAATGAAGTCCGATGGACCTTTCAAATATCGGGAAGTGGCTCCTTGGGATTGGAATCGCCGTTCTTCTCGGCTTCATTGCCGGACGCCAGCAGCAACTCGTGGTCAGCCAGCGCGACATCCTCCGCGAGATTCAGCACCTCAAGACATCCGCTCCGCCGGCGGTGCCCGCAGTCGCCGCTCCAGACTTCACGCTGCGCATCGACGATGCAGCCACCAAAGGTAATGCGAACGCGAAAGTCACACTCATCGAGTTTTCGGATTTTGAATGCCCGTACTGCGGACGATACGTGCAGGAATCGTTTCCCCAAATCGAGCGTGACTACGTTGCCACCGGCAAGGTTCGCTATGTCTTTCGCCATTTTCCTTTGGCGCAAATTCATCCACGCGCGGTGAAGGCTGCAGAGGCCGCGGAATGTGCCAGGCAGCAGGAAAAGTTCTGGCCTTTTCACGATCGTCTGTTTGCCAACCAGAAGGCGTTGGACCGCACTTCACTTGTGGATCACGCGCGCGCGCTCGGGTTGGAGATGAAATCCTTCGAAACCTGTCTCGATGGAAAAGCCACGTCCACGGTGCTTGCGGATTTGAATACCGGAGCCCGTGCCGGAATAGCGGCAACCCCGACATTTTTTTTAGGTTTTGCCGAGCCGGACGGTTCGATTCGCGTGGTGAATAAACTTGTGGGGGCGAAGCCATACGCCGAGTTCAAGGCAGCGCTGGATAAGTTGCTTACATCAACCGCCGCGGCAACTGCAGGAGGTCGTTGATGGTCAGATTCTGTTGTCTGACGCTATTCGCGTTGACTCTCACTTTCGGTCTGCCTCAACGCGTGCGGCCCCCAGCTTCGCTCAAGTGCTCGCTTGACCAACTGACCGCATTTCAGGGACGCATCCTCGATTACAAACGCGGACAACTGGAGATCACGCTTCGCGTTCGTACCGACGAGGACACGACGGAAAACTTCACTTTGAAGTGGGAAGCTTCCGACAAAGCCGAAGCCTGGTTTTTACTGCGCGGAGAGGAATTCAAAGCCGACGACTGGAACCAGATCGAAAGCGCTCGCGGCAAACTGCACGACGACATGCGCATCATTGTCTGGCTTTGTAGCAACGGGTCGAAGCCGGTATTCGACTGGCGGCCGATTAAATGAATATTGCCTATTGCAAATGATTGGCAATGGGGCAATGTCCATCTTCAATAGACAATATTCATTAATGGAGAAATCCAGCTAGCAACCATTCGCGATACAACACCGCCCAATGGTTTCGCTCAAACGCGATTACTTCCCAAATCGATATTGCATCCACTGTGACTGCATGCGTGAGGTCTGGTTGGAAGAGAACGTGAACATGCATGCATCGTCGGTGTAGTCCATGAAGTTCGTGATGGGGTCAAGACCGGCACCGTTACAGGTATCTCTTCCCACCGGACAACCGAACGCCGCGGATCTTTCTGACGGTGTATCCGCGATAAGGTCGCTTTGCTTGCTGCAGCCGCCCTGGAATGTATGATACAGGCCTACCCAGTGGCCAACCTCGTGCGTCGCGGTGTCGCCCAAATTGTACGGAGCGGCATCGCCACCCGGCAGAGAGCTGCTCAGAAGAACCACACCATCCCTTGAAGGCGCATTGGCATAACCCGACGGAAATGTCGCCCAGCCGAGCAACCCGCCTCCCAAATTGGCGGCATAAAAGTTCAGATCGTCGGCCGTTCCCCGTCGCAGCGCGGCTTTCATCTGAGCTTCAGCAACACTGCCCTGGGCCACCGTATACCAGCTATTGTTGCTGGTGTAGTCGGTCGCAGCCAGAACAAACTGAAATTGGCTCGATGCAAAAGCTGCATTCAGAATGCTGATTTGATCCATGATCTGTTGCGCCGGCACAAATCCCTGTCCGGCCGTATTCGTGATCACATGAAAGTAGACATTGACGGTCTGGACGCCTGGCCATGGCGGAACGCTACCACCGCCGCCGGGTTTGTCGGCGTCATTGCCATTACCATTCCCTGCGTTTCGCGCAACGTCGTCAGCTTCGCGAGTTCCGCATCTCAAACCGCTCTCGACAAACGCCTCCTGCGACACGTAGTGCGTACCGTCTGGACCGACGAACGTGCCATCCGGTTGGTGCCCCGGCCGCCACTGCCTTTGGCTTTGTCCCTGCCCTTCGGCCGTGACGCTTGGCACCGAGGCGACCTTGAACGAACCTGCTAAGGCCAGCCCCATTACCACAACTGCAAAAAGCGAACTCCTTTTCATCACTGTCTTCTCCCAAAGTGAATCGGATCTAGCTTAACGGGAGCGAAGTATACACAGCGGCTAGGCTTTTGTCTGAGATGGCTTCCGAGGTTGTGATTTTTTGAGAACTTGCGGTTTTAGCCTTGACCAAAAAGTGACAAGTGTCGCGAGATGGAAAACAGCAAAATTTGGAGGTCCTTGTGAATCGGAGAATGAAGTTATCGGCATCGATGACTTTGAGTCAGTTCGAGAATGGGTATTGGTACGCCACCCAGTTGAAGGACTTCGGAGAGGCGATCGGGATCCCATCGGCAAGTAAACTGCGGAAGGATGAGATCGAGAGAGCAATCCGGTCCTTCCTGGTGACAGGCAAGGCCAGGAACCCCACCAAGAGGAACCTATCGACCTCAGGTATCAAGGACGTGGAACGAGGTCTGAGCCTCGAACTCGAAGTGGTGCGTTATACAAACGATGAGGAGACCAAGTCGTTTCTAGAGCGCGAGGCACAGAAGTGCGTTCCGGGTCTAAAGCGAAAATCCGGCGTTCGTTATCGTTTAAATCGCTGGCGAGAAGAGCAGCTCGTCAATGGCGTGAAACTGACGTATCGAGACTTGGTCGAAGAATATGTTCGACTCAACCAGACCAGGCAGCCATTCGCACAAATTCCACACGGAAGGTACATCAATTTTATGAGTGACTTTCTGGCTGCCGAGAAGGGTGCGACGCGCGAACAGGCGATGAAAGCATGGGAGAAGCTGAAGTCGTTGGACGTGCCGAAGAATTATCGTGCATGGAAGCAGGTGCGGTCATCGAAATCGAAATGAACCGGCGTCGGTTCTCACAATTTCGCAAATTGCTTTATTGGGGCAGGCAACCCGTTGATCGCTACCGCAACTCGGAATAGGATTGCGGCATGCCAAAGTTTTGCGCCAACCTCAGCATGATGTTCAACGAAGTGGATTTTCTCGATCGCTTTGCGGCCGCAGCGAAAGCGGGATTCCGCGCTGTCGAGTTCCTCTTCCCCTACGCCTATCCCAGGAATCAACTTGTCGAAATCATGAACAAGGCGAACGTCGAGGTCGTCCTCTTCAACATGCCGCCGGGCGACTGGAATGCGGGCGACCGTGGAATTGCGTGCGATCCGAATCGTATGGGTGAGTTTCAGGAGGGAGTGGGAAAGGCGATTGAATACGCGGAGGCTTTGAAGTGCCGGCAAGTCCATGCCATGGCCGGCATCAAACCCCGCGGCGTCAACGACGACAAGATGCGCGAGGTCTATGTCGCGAATTTACAGTTCGCCGCACGAGCAGTGGCAAAGCATGGCCTTACCCTTTTGATAGAGGCGATCAACACTCGCGACATTCCCGCCTTCTATTTGAACTACTCGCGACAGGCATTCGACGTCATGCACTACGTTGCCGAGCCGAACCTAAGGTTCCAGTACGACATCTATCATATGCAGATCATGGAGGGCGATCTGGCGCCGACCATCGAAAAGCACATTGCGAGCATCGGTCATATGCAACTTGCCGACACGCCCGGCCGGCATGAACCTGGCACCGGCGAAATCAACTATGGCTTCCTGTTCAAACATATCGACAAAGTTGGATACGAAGGCTGGATCGGCTGTGAGTATCGGCCAGCGGCTACAACCGAAGCCGGGCTTGGGTGGCTGAGGCTTTATTCATAACTGTAGGCGGTCTATGAAGCTGGGAATGAATCAGCGTCGGAGCGGCCAGAATGTAGCCAAGTGCGCATTCATAGCTAGGCTGAATCGATAAACGATCGGTCGAGTTCCGAGATTGAGGCGCAGCCCAGCAGTTTCAAAGTGCGGATCAAGTCCGCTCGCAGAATCTCGATCGCTCGTGAGACGCCCGGGCCCCCCGCTGCTCCGAGCCCATATCCGTAGGCGCGGCCGATGAGCACCGCTTTTGCGCCGATACACAGCGCTTTGACGATGTCGCCGCCGCGGCGGATGCCACCATCCATCAGCACTTCAATCCGGCCGTTCACCGCAGAAATTACCTCGGGAAGCACGCGCAGTGTGGGCGCGACGGTATCGAGCTGACGACCACCGTGGTTGGATACGACGACGGCGCTCGCTCCTTCATCAATGGCGCGACGCGCATCGTCGCCGGTATGCACACCTTTGACGACGATCGGTCCCTTCCACGTATCGTGGATCCACGGCATATCGCTCCATGAGACTACCGATTGTTCCAATGCCTTGCCGACATCGGCGTAAGCCATTGGACCTTTGCCGGGAATCACGACGTTCGGAAAACTCATCAGCCCACCATCGGAGATGAAATCCGCCAACCACCGTGGCCGCGCGAGAAACTGAGGTACAAACGGGAGCATCGCCGAAAGCTTTCGGCTTGCGAGTTCCTTCACGCCATTTCGAACGTCGCGTTCACGCATGCCCGCGACCGGAGTATCAATGGTGACGACGAGCGCGGTGCAGCCCGCGGCCCGCGCTCGTCGGATTCCCTCGCGCGCGACGTCGCGTCCCCCAACCAGATAGAGCTGGTACCACACCGGTCCGGTTGACGCGGCTTTCACATCCTCGACGCGGCATCCCGACAAAGTGGACAAGATGTAGGCCGTGCCTGCCCGGCCGGCTTCCTGCGACGCGACGACTTCACCTTTGGGATAAAACAAACGGCTGCTGCCGAGCGGAGCCAGGAGAAACGGAAGATTGAGAGTCAAGCCAAGGACCGTCGTCCGCAAATCACAATTGGGTGTTTCCACGGCGCAACGCGGGCGAAAGTTCACACGTTCGAATTCACGACAGTTTTCGCGGAGCGTCACTTCGTTGTCGGCGCCGCCGTCGATGTAGTCGAACACTACGCGAGGCAGTCTCCGTTTTGCGAGGGTCCGCAGATCATTGATGTTGACTACATGAGGCGGTGCAACCGATCGGCTCATCAGCGGACAATCATGCTCTATAATTCCCCTTCGACCGAAATCAAAAACAGATCCCTAAGGAGTTCCCATGAAGAAGCCTGTTCGAGTTGCCGTCACCGGTGCCGCCGGTCAGATCGGTTACAGCCTGCTGTTTCGCATCGCCAGCGGTGAAATGCTCGGAAAAGATCAGCCGGTCATCCTTCAACTTCTCGAGATTCCGGATGAAAAGGTTCAGAAGGCACTGAAAGGCGTGATGATGGAACTCGACGATTGCGCATTCCCCTTGCTGCAATCGATGGTGGCCGCCTCAGACGCCAAGGTCGCATTCAAAGATATCGACGTGGCTCTGCTCGTCGGCGCCCGGCCTCGCGGTCCGGGGATGGAACGCAAAGACCTCCTCGAAGCAAACGGTGCGATCTTTGTTCCTCAGGGAAAGGCTTTGAACGAGGTTGCGTCGCGCGACGTGAAGGTTCTGGTCGTGGGAAACCCGGCAAATACCAACGCTCTTATTGCAATGAAGAATGCGCCGAGCCTCAAGCCTACGCAGTTCACCGCGATGATGCGGCTCGACCACAACCGATCGTTGACGCAGGTCGCGCAGAAAACCGGAAAGCCGGTCACGTCGGTTAAAAAGATGACCATCTGGGGGAATCATTCAAATACGCAGTATCCCGACATCTTCCATGCGGAAGTCGACGGACAGAATGCCGCGAAGGTCATCAACGATCAAACCTGGGTCGAAAGCACGTTCATTCCAACTGTACAGAAACGCGGTGCCGCCATCATCGACGCGCGAGGACTTTCATCCGCCGCTTCCGCTGCCAATGCGGCAATCGATCATGTTCGAGACTGGGTGCAAGGCTCCGCTTCCGGCGACTGGATCTCGATGGCAATCCCTTCCGACGGCAGCTATGGCATTCCTGAAGGCGTGATGTTCGGATATCCGGTCACCACTTCCGGAGGTCGATTCGAAATCGTAAAAGGACTGGAGCACTCGGAATTCGCGAAGGCAAAGATCGGCGCGACGCACAAGGAATTGCTCGAAGAGCGCGCCGCGATCGAGCATCTGCTCAAGTAAGATTGCTGACGTATGTTGCACCGCGGGCGATGAGCCCGCGGGTACTCAAGTTTCGGATCATGACCGACGTTTTGATGCCGATCGTGCTTTCGTCTTCGGCTGCTCCTCTTCCTCTTCCTCAGCTTCGCGAGCGACAGATTCCGCGAGCCTCTTGGGCGCAACAAGCCAGTAACTGCCACGGAGCAGTTCCGTCACTTCAGCCCAATCCGTGGGATCCCGGTCCAGGCGCAGACCGACCCAACCTTTCGATCCAAGGTAGGCAGGCATGTAAAACCTGTCCGGATGTTCGGCCACCAGCTTCGCGTTGTCACCGGACAGCACCTTGCAGTTGATGCCGACAATGCCATCACCGTGATGGTCGTTGAGAAAGTACGCAAACGTGCGTTTTCGCACAGTGAAGGCGGCATGCCGGTCCATGTCTTGCCGAACTGCTTCAGGAAGCGCGACGCAGATTCTCGCGACTCGTGCGAGGCGACGATCTTCTATCGGTTTCATTGGTTCTAGAGTACTTTAATTTGCAATGGGAGGGTTCCGCCAGGTGCTACCTCTAAGATGAAACTTCCGCTGAACCATCTGTGGCAAACCGCTCGAGTTTCATCCAGAGATCTCGTCGTTGTTCTGCATGGACGAGGCGATTCGTCTCATGGTTTCGAATGGCTTCAAAGTGAGATTGCCATCGATTCGCTGAACTTCCTGCTCCTTGACGCACCAAACTCTTACTTTACGGGTTTCAGCTGGTACGACCTGCCGCCGCGTCAGCTTCCAGGAATCCTGGAATCGCGAAGACTGCTGGCCAAGGTATTCGCCGAAACCGCCGCAAACGGTTTTCCACCCCAGAACACTTTCCTGTTTGGCTTTTCCCAAGGGTGTCTCTTGACCCTGGAGTTCGGAGCACGCCATACGGACAGACTTGCCGGGTACATCGGCATCAGTGGTTACTGCTACGATCCGGAAGCGCTTCTGCGTGAGATGAATCCTGAGGTCAACACGGGCGATTGGCTGATCACTCATGGTACGCACGACGAACTTCTGCCGGTTGAAAACACTCGCGCTCAGATAAACCGCCTCAAACAGGGAGGATTCGACATCGACTTTCGCGAATACCGAAAAGACCATTCGGTAGATTTCGATCGCGAACTACCCGAGATTCGTTCCTGGATGAAACAGCGGCTTTTGCACAAGCTGTAGCGGCCGCCTATGTAGGTGTGAATGAATCAGCGCCGGAGGCGCGGCCAGAGTGTAAGTAGCCCTGGCCGCGAGGCTGGCTGAAGCCGGGGTAATGTTCGGGTCCATGTAAGCCCCGTTAGGGGCGTAAGTATCGGCACGAGAAATCTTTCGCCCCGCCGGGGCTCATTCTCGTTTCGTAACTATCCCCAGCGCTTACGCGCTGGGCTACATTCTGGCCGCGCCTCCGGCGCTGATTCATTCACACCGTCATAGGCCGCTAAAAAATTCACGAAACTGTGCATTCACGTGATGGTCCGCAGTTCGGCATAATCCGAACATGAAAATCCAAGAACTGTTGACGCAGGTGGCAGCACGGTCGTCCCGATACCTTGATGCGATTGGGGATCGCCGGGTTTTTCCCGACTCGAATGCGCTGAAACAACTCTCCCGGCTTGGCAGCGATCTACCGCAGGAGGGCCTACCTGCTGAGCAGGTTCTGGCCTTACTGGACGACATCGGTTCACCGGCAACAGTCGCGACGACGGGTGGCCGCTATTTCGGCTTCGTGAACGGCGGGACGCTGCACGCCGCACTGGCGGCGAATTGGCTCGCCGGCGCCTGGGATCAGAACGCCGGCCTGCGCATCGAAACTCCGATCGCTGTGCACATCGAACAGATCTGCCTCGACTGGCTACGCGAGATCTTTAGCCTTCCGCGCGAGACCGGCGTCGGTTTCGTCACCGGTGCGACGATGGCGAACTTCACCGGATTACTTGCGGCGCGGCACGCCGTTCTTGAACGAATCGGTTGGGACGCCGAACGGAATGGTTTGTTTGGAGCGCCACCGATCTCGGTCATTGTCGGCGATGAAGTTCATGCTTCTGTTCTGCGCGCCTTGTCGATGCTGGGACTCGGGCGCGATCGACTCATCCGTGTTCCAACTGACGATCAGGGCCGTATGGTGGCCGGCAAGTTCCCGCAAATTGTTTCGCCCGCTATCGTCTGTCTGCAGGCAGGCAACGTGAATACCGGCGCCTGCGATCCAGCCAACGAGATCTGCGACATTGCGCACGGCAAAGGGGCGTGGGTCCACGTGGACGGCGCTTTCGGTTTGTGGGCCGCTGCCGTTCCCCAACGGGCGCGGCTCGTCGAGGGTTTCAACAAGGCCGATTCCTGGGCCACCGATTGTCACAAGTGGCTCAACGTTCCTTACGACAGCGGGCTCGTCTTCGTCAGGAACGCGAGGGATTTGGAGAGCGCGCTTCAGTTTTCTGCCGCTTACCTCGCGACCGACAATCAGCGCGAGCCGATGCGGTTCACTCCCGAAATGTCCCGTCGGGCGCGCGGAATTGAAGTGTGGGCCGCGCTGCGAAGCCTGGGCCGTCGAGGATTGGCGGAAATGATCGAGCGTACCTGCAGGCATGCCGAGACGTTTGCAGCGAGACTTGAAGCGGCCGGCCACGAAATCCTCAATGATGTCGTTCTTAATCAGGTCCTTGTTCGTTTCGGCAATGACGAAAGAACCAGGGCCGTCATTGCGGCTGTGCAAAACGACGGCACATGCTGGTGTGGCGGAACCTTCTGGCACGGCAGGGCTGCGATGCGCATCAGCGTGTCATCCTGGGTGACAACCGTCGACGACGTCGAAAAGAGCGTCGCGGCCATCCTGAGAATTGCTAAAGTAGCGGGTCTATGAGCAAGTCGATTTCGTTATCGAATGGCGATTCCCAAACCAGGCACAAGCCTTCGAACAGCGTTCAACTCCGCGCCGTAGCAGCCGGCACATTAATCCTCATTTTCGCTGCGGCTTATATCGCCCGAGTTGTCAGCAGTCGGCAAATGTGGCTTTTTCTGTTGGGTGGCGTTGCCGGCGTGACTCTTTATCACGCGGCGTTCGGGTTCACCTCCGCCTGGCGCGTCTTCATTTCCGATCGACGGGGCGCCGGATTACGGGCACAGATGCTGATGTTGGCCGTAACGTCTGTCCTGTTTGTACCCGCTCTCGCGTCCGGCACATTGTTCGGCCAGACCGTTCGAGGTTCGGTTTCTCCAGTTGGCCTTGCTGTGATTATGGGCGGATTCATGTTCGGCGCCGGCATGCAGTTGGGGGGCGGTTGCGCCTCGGGAACTCTGTACGCCGCCGGCGGTGGCAGCGTGAGGATGGTCGTCACGCTGGCGGCTTTTATTGCGGGTTCTGTTATCGGCACGCTCCACTCTGCATGGTGGGCTGGAACGCCGTCATGGAAAGCATTCTCCATGCTGGAACAGTTCGGCGCCGTTCCTGCAGTGGCTCTGAGCATGGCCGCATTCGGCATGATTGCATTGTTCACAGCGAAGCTCGAACGCAGCCGGCACGGACGTCTCGTTCCCGAACCACCTTCCGGTTCGATCCTTCACGGGCCGTGGCCGCTGATCTGGGGCGCGATCGGACTGGCATTGGTGAACTTTCTCGCCTTGGCCCTCTCCGGACGGCCATGGGGTATCACCTCGGCTTTGGCATTGTGGGGTGCGAAGCTGCTTGCGCTGTTGGGTGTGAATGTTGCCACCTGGCCGTATTGGCTGGATGCGGCACGAGCGAAACAACTCAGTGGCAGCGTGTTCGTCGACGTGACGTCGGTGATGAACTTTGGAATCATGATTGGCGCCTTTATCGCCGCCGGTCTTGCAGGTCGACTCAGCGGCAAGTGGCAGGTTCCAGCGAAGTCATTGGTCGCGGCTGTGGTCGGCGGCCTGGTCATGGGGTACGGCGCAAGGATCGGCTTCGGCTGCAACATCGGCGCCTACTTCAGCGGCGTCGCTTCCATGAGCTTGCATGGATGGCTGTGGCTGATTGCCGCTCTGGGTGGGAGCGTTCTCGGTACGACCATGCGACCCTGGTTCGGATTATCCGTTGAGAGAACTGTGGCCGCTCGCCGCTAATTCAATCCCCAACGCAGCGGAACGTGGCATAGATGACAGGAAAGTGTGCCTGGAAAAAATTACGGAAGGATCGCCGGATCAAGGTTGCGGCTGTCCTCGGCGAGGCGCCTTTCAACACATAGTGCTTTCCGTCGAAGAAGTCCGCTGAGTAACCCTTGTAAAACTGAAATGCTTCGAAGCCCGGGAATGGTTGGAAGAGGGTTGATGTCCATTCCCACCCATTGGACATCAAGTCCGCAACACCAAATGCGCTGCTGCCCCTCGGATGCGCATTGACGTGTGTGGGACTCCATTGAACGAAATCGAAATTGCCGTGATGCGGCATCGGCGCGTCGTCGCCCCACGGATACATTCGATTGTGTCGATCGCGAGAACCGAACGCCGCCCGATGATATTGAGCCTCGGATGGCAATGATTTGCCCCTCCAACTGGCGTAAGCAGACGCTTCGGCATGACTCACATAGACCGGCCAACTCATCGGCAACTCGATCTCATCGAACATGAGTCGCAGGAACCAGCGATCGTTCCTTTGAGACCAGAACACGGGGCACTTCGAATTCGTCGATTGGATCCAGTTCCAGTCGGCATCCGGCCAGAGGGCGCGATCTTCATAGCCTCCGGCCTGGATGAATTCGAGGAACTGCCCGTTCGTGACGTTGTAGACGTCGATTGAGAATCCATCGACGTGTTCCTGGTGCTCGTTGAATTCGTTATCCCAACCGAATGGTGTTTGCTCGGATGGAGACAGTCCCATGCTGACCGGCCCTGCCGGGATTTCCACCTGGCTATGGGTTACGGGTTGCGTTAGCGGGCGGTGCATTTCAGGTCGGAGACGCTTTTGGTTCAACGGCAGGTTGTGCAACATGTATGCGAGCGTCTCTTCGTGCATCATGCGATGTTCGATCGCGACGTGGAACATCAATTGATGTTCCTTGGAACTTCTTTTCAGACATTCATCGACTTTTTCACGGACTCTCTGATCGTAACGACGAATTTCGGCGACGGACGGCCAATCGCCCGGCCGATCCTGAGGAAGGTTTCCATCGGTAGGATCGATTCCAAACGCGAACAGCCGGTCAAACTCACGATTGAATGAGTCCATCTCGAATGTGTGTTGGCAGATGAGGTTCCAGTCGAAAGCATCGAGGTGGCCGAGGTAGAAGATAATTCGATTTCGTTCGGGAATCGGACGATCGTACACCGCATCAGGAATGACCAAATCGAATAGCTCATCAGAGCGGGCGCGCGACGCGGTTAATTGTGCGGTTAGCGATCGAAGACGATCCATAGCCTCATTCTGTGATCAGCGAAACCCGGTCGCTACCGCTCCCGGTTCTGACATTATGACGACCCGTCAGAACCGGGAGCGGTAGCGACCGGGTTTCGCTGACCACAAAATTCACCTTACCACGTTATTTTAGGCTTCACCGTCCGAACTAGAAGTTGTACCGCACACCCAATCTGAAAATGCGCGGGTTCAGGATTTGTGTGTAACGTCCGAAGCGCTGAACCGAGACGTTGTTGCGATCCGTAGTTCTTCCCGTCAGATCATCGATGCCGACAGCGGTGTTCGCATTCTGAATGTTGAACAAGTCGAACATCGCGGCGATCTTCTGGTTTTCGGTAATGCGGAAGGATTTCTCCGCGCGAAGATTGACGAGATGAACTGTCGGTCTGTAGTATGTGCCGTCCGGTTCGACGTAAGACGTCACCGTGCCCTGGCGCAGAGCTGTCGTTCGACCGACCAGTGTGGCGGCGTTGAACGCCTGTCGCCGGCCGTAGTTCTCTCCCTTTTGTGCATTGTAGGTTGCGGAGACTTGTACGCCGCGCGGCAGTTGGTAGGATCCGATCAGTTTGTACGTCCATAGTTTGGTGTGTTCGTCCGAGTCCGCACCATACAAATGACCGTTCGGGTCGTTGGTGATGTTGCCTTTGAGATTCCGCTTCGTCCAATCGTAACCCGTGATCATCTGCCATTTGTCGCTGAAGCGTTTGGTTGCGCCGAATTCGAACGACGTGTAGTTATCTCCCGCATCCCAGTTGGTCAGGTACGAGTTCACCGCCGCGGCGACCAGCCGTTCGTAAATCGTGAATGATTTATCGTCGGGCGTTCCGCGAACGCCATCAGGACCGAAATCGAGAGCGCTAACTGGAGCGAAGTCGGTGAACTTTTCCGCCTGATTGATTGTGTCCCACCACTTGTATCGAAGCTTTCGCACCCAATTGAAGTGAACGCCCAGGTCTGTCATGACCTGGTGATCGATGCCGGCGGTGTATTCGTCGGTGTACTGGTTCTTCAGATTGGGATCTACCGCAATGGGCGCCGCCTGGCCGGCAATGGTGAGCGGCGTCAGCGTGGCGACGTATGCGGGGGTGATCTGCGAGGCAGATCGTCCGTCCCACGTATAGCGGGTCGTGATCGGCGTTGAGTTTGCATTCGCTGCCGCAGCCAGGGTAACACCGGTATTTTCGCTGTAGCGTCCCCAACTGCCTTTGATCGCCGTCTTGGTGTTGCCGAAGACGTCATACACGAATGCAACTCTCGGGACGGGATTGTTGAAGTTCGGTAAATTGATCTTCGCGATCGATGTCTTCGTCGCAAATGGGCCGGTTCCCGGATTTCCTTGTGCAGGAATGTAGGATCCGTAGCGGTCGAAGCGGAATCCCAGATTGAGCGTGAGTCTTCGGCCAATCTGGTATTTGTCCTGAATGAAAAAGAAGTTCTGCGTCAGGGCATTCCAGTAGCGGAACGGTGTGTTCTGTACCTGGAAACGGTCCGGCCGTCCGTTGTCGGTGTACAAAATGATGTGGCCCGGGTGACCCGGCGTCGCCGGCGCTCCTTTGTAAAGATATCGCTGGTCTTCGTAATTCAATCCGTACCCGAACTTGAGATCGTGATTTCCGCCGAGGAAATTCTCTTTGAAGTAGCTGAGGTTGCCATTGAAGTGCCATCGACGACGTTGGTGCCGGAATGGTGTGCCTGTGCTCAAGCCCGTGCCGCCACCGGCGTATCCGCCGCGGACGATGCTGGTGGTGATATCGCGAATCGGAGTCTCATTGATACGGTTTGCGATGGGGAAGTGGTAGCCGTAGGTGTTTGCCGAGACATCGAACGTCGCGCGGTTGTTGATGACGCGCGTCCACTGTCCTTTGTAGGCCCAACTCCAATGTTTCTGGTATCCGGTGGAGTCGACGATATAGAACTGCGCTGTTGAGCCCTGGCCTTCGCGAAATGGCTGGACTTTGCGTCCGGCCTGGCCGGTGAAGATCAGGCTATTGTTTTGGTTGATCTGGTAATTCGTCTTGATGGTGTAATTCCAAAGACGCGTCGAGAATAAGGCTCCCGGCGTGCCGTTATTCTGCTTCAATTCGGTTTGTAGAGATGCGTACTGGTCCCGCTGCGAATAGAACCACCAGAGCTTGTCTTTCTTGAGCGGACCACCGATTTGAAAATTGAAATCGTTGTATCGGACAAATTTATCACCGGCGGTTATGCCTTTGTCCTTCAGCGCCTCCGTCACGTTGTCGCTTTGAAAAGAGTCATCTTCCCAATCGAAGTAAATCTCGCCGTGCAATGAGTTGCTTCCGGTCTTGATTACCGTGTTGATGAACGCGCCCGGAACCGGTACCTCTGCGGAGTTTGCTGCCGCGGAGACCTGGATTTCCTGGAAGGCGCCGTAATCCATGTAGAAGCCCGCCGCCGCCGTTCCTTCGTTAGTGACAATTCCGTCGAGGTTCACCCAGTTTTGGCCGCTGAATCCGAACGATCGGAAACCCGTTTGGGTACCCATCGTGGAGCCGCCGACGTCGAAGCGCGTCGTCGCGACGCCCGGAGTTTGAGCGAGTACAACCCAAAGGTCTCGTGAATTCGGAAGATCGCGAAGCATCGATTGGTTGAAATTTACTGCGACGGTTGCGTTCTGCACGTCGACAACGGGGGATTCACCCGTCACCGTCACGGTTTCGGCGATCGTCGCAACTTCGAGATTCACATTCAGCGTCGACGTTCTTCCAACCTCGACAATGACGTTCTCGCGGATCAGTTTTTTGAAACCCGGCAAATCGTAAGTTATGGAGTACGACCCGGGCGCAAGCAGAATGAAACGATAACCGCCGCTTTCATCGGTTACCGCCGTTCGCTCGCCTTGCAAGGCAGCACTGGTCAAAGTCACTCCCACACCGGGAATGACGGCTCCTGACACGTCGTTGACTCGACCGTTGATGTTCCCAGTGAATTCCTGGGCAGACAACGGCTGAGCCAGCGTCACGAAGATCGTCAGGAGAAGAAGGTGGATTCCTCTCATGGACTTTCCTCCCCATGGGTTTATTGAGTTGTTTTGTCGGAAACTTAATTGCTGCGTAGCCTATATCAGGAAGGAAAAAAATCGCAAAAACAAAGAAGGGAACGGCGCGCAGCCGCGTTGGCGGCCCGTTCGATTAATTGACTGAACTTGGTCCGAGCCGCTATCGCGGCTCAGCCCAGGTAAATGTCGCCACCCTTAATTCATGATCCGCTTGAATTCGGGATCGTTTAACAGTTCTTCAAACGCGCGATTCAACGGCAGTTGTTTCTTGTTCGCCGGATTGAGCTCCACGGCTTTACGAATTGCGGCGAGCGCCTCCGCCTTTTGCCCCATACGAAGGTGGACCTGCGCCAGAGTTACCCAGTTGCCGTCGATTTCCGGTGACTTGTCGCGCGCGGCAATTGCTCGTTCCATTGCCCCTTTGAAGTCGTTTGCCTGGAGTCTCTGCGATACCTGGCCTCGGATATCGCCGGATCGAACGGCATTCAGTATTCGACGGAGTTCGCCGAAAGGATCCTTGTGTTCATCGACCCGAAGATCCAGAGCGCGATCGCCATATCCCGCGATAGTCAACGGCTTCAGTATCATCAAACCTGCGGACTCCACCCCTCGCTTATCACCCCCGGCTTTCTGACCGGCTTCAAGGGCGTCGAGCAGCCGTTCCGCTAACGGTCCGGTGGAGTTTTCAAACGAGCGGGCCATATTGTCGACAACTTCTGGTCCGGCGAGCGTGTTGCCTTGTGCGCAATAATTCACGCCGCATTTGTGTCCCTTCCACTCGGTGATCGTTGGGCTGGTGTAAGCGGCGGTTCGGCCCTGTATATCCAAAACGGAGACCTGCCTGCCGGCGCGACCTTCATCCGCCCGCACCATGTAATCCAATGCCTGCTGCGGTGTCATTCCGGCTTCGAGCAGCTTCACGCCGATATCGCTATACATGGGGTTCGATCCCGACTGGTGCGCAAAGACGGCAACACCGCCCTTGCCGCCCCGAACGCGGCTACCGACGGCTATGGTTTTGGAATGCACCGCTACACCCAGTTCGCCCGTCGCAGGATCTCTGCCGATGATCGAAAACGTTCCTTCCTCATCGGGCGTATAGATTTGAGCATCGATTGGCAACGCGACGGCGAACACGGTCAGCATCAACATGAGTAATCGAACACCCATATAAATCTCCTTTCCGTTCAAGTCCGTTTCAGGACGAAATATAGGATCAGGATCAAGGCGGCAAGGAACAGGCCGCCTAATATGAGGATGAGCGGTAAATAAGATGGTTTTTCCGGACTGGCCTGAACTGGCGACGCGACGGGTTTAGGAGTCTCTTGTACCGGTTGTTGGACGGCCGGTTTGGGTTCGGCCGGCTTCTCCTTGATCACGGGAGTACTGACCACGCGAGCAAACTCGTCGTCGGTCACCCTCGGACTGGCAGACCTGGGCGTATCCGTGTTCACGCTGGAAGGCAAAACCGGAGCTTTTAGGCCAAAAAGTTTGGTGAATTCACCCGGATCCGCCGGTGGTGAGGCCGGAGGTTGTGAAGGAGGTGGCGGCGGTATTGTCGGCGTGATCTTTGATTCAACAGGCGAAGTCCCAAACACTCTTTTGAAATCGCTTTCCGATGCGGGTGCCTCTGTTCCCTTCAGGCTGAACATCCGCGTAAAGTCGCTCGGATCGGACGATGGACCAGGGGCCTTCGGCGGAGCCTCGGGAGGAGTTGCAGGCACGATAACGGGAGGTGCCTGGAAATACCTCGTGAAATCTCCAGGATCTGCGGATGCTGGAGGAGCCTGAGGCGCGGGTGGTGGCTCCTTGATCGTCGGCACCGGTGGAAGTTGTACGGGTTCCGGCTTCGAAGCAGAAGCTGTATTCAAGCGCGTTTCCAGCCATTGCCGAATGTTCCGGCACTCCGGACGGTTTTCCGTGACGATACAGAGTCTGCCTTCCCGCTCCGCAGCAAAGAGAAGTTCGCCGGCCCGGCCGCTCGCGATAAGTGATTTGACAAGTTTCGGGAGGTCCGATCCTGCCTGAGTCGAACCAGACGATGGTCGAAGCTTATGAAAGATGACGCCTTTTGCCGTGGAATCGTCGATTGCCGTGAAGCTTTCCCGCTCGTCGTCCTGCGCGATCAATTCGAGTAGTTCATAATTGTCGATTTTCATACGCAGTTCCGCGGAGTCCGAACATCATGCATCGACAACCCCGCGGATTCAAGTCCCACACCAGTTTTTCCACAGTGGACGGGCGCTCCGCGGCTATAATCCAGGTTCCAACCTGAGGGATTGGAATCAATACTGTGCCTGCTAAGTCGGAATCCAGATACGAAAACCTTGCTGTCGTCTTCCAGGAAATCCTGACTGCAATCGTGCGTTTGAGGGAATCCAGACAAGCTGTAGCGGACGCTCAGACGTTCAGATCCCAGATGAGAGAGGCAATCAGCGTTGCCGATAAAGAGGCCCGGCATAAGGGCTACTCTCAGGAAACGGTTCGCCTGGCTACATTCGCAGTTGTCGCGTTTGTCGATGAGTCTGTACTCAACCTGCAAACCACGGTTTTCACGGACTGGGTTCGCAGACCTCTTCAAACAGAGCTGTTCGGGGTGCATGTCGCCGGCGAAATCTTTTTTGATGATGTCCGACGTCTACTGGCACAAGTCGATTCGCCCGAACTTGCCGACTTGCTTGAAGTCCATCAGCTTTGTTTGTTGCTGGGTTACCGCGGGAAGTACGGCGCAGGTTCCCACGGCGAGTTACACGCCATCAAGGAAGCAATCGGTGACAAAATCCGGAGAAACCGGAGTGGGTCGCGTGATCTTTCGCCGGCGTGGGGGTTACCGCGAGACGACAAATTCCCCGAACGATCCGACCCCTGGGTCCGTCGCATGGCTTTGATCTTTGCCGGCTGTTTGCTCCTGGCAATAGTGCTGTTCAGTAGCTTCGCATTTTCGCTTCGGTCTGGGATGTCGGCGCTCGAGGCGTTGACGACTCAGTCGAAAAGGTAGCTCTTGGTGACGAAGGCATACATCGGTACCGGAATCTCGCTGCTTGTCTACTTTGCAGCGGCGTGGTTGATCGCGCCGGTCCTGGGTTTGCAGGGCTCTGATGTCTGGGTTTTGAGAGGCGGTCTGGCATTGATCGGCATTCTTGCCGCCGTCGTCTTTCTCTGGTCCTTTAACAAGATCTCGAAGCAAAAAGAAGGCGCGGTCGGTGTTTCCGGCGCTTCCGGTCGTGGCGATGTCGAAATCGAAACCTTGCTACGCGATGCTGAAGCTCGGTTGAAAGGATCGAATCTCGGTCGCACGGCCAGCCTGAAGACCCTTCCGGTTTTCTTTGTGCTCGGCGACGCGGGAACCACCAAAACCAGCACGCTCATTCATTCCGGCCTTGACGCTGAACTCGTCGCCGGTCAGGTCTTCCACGAGAACGAGCTGGTATCGACGCGGTCGGCGAATGTGTGGCTCGCCCGCAATAGCGTGATCATCGAAGCCGGGTCGGAGACCGCTGCCAATCCGCGTGTTTGGTCGCGAGTGCTTCGTCGAATTCAGAGCGGAATGATCAGCTCTATCAGGACGGACCCGGCGCCACGTGCCGCAATCGTATGTGTTTCCTGCGACGTCTTCCTTCAGGAGCAATCGAGCGAAGCGATCGCTTCGACAGTCCGTGGCGTCAGAGCCCGTCTGGACGAAGCCGCGCGATCGTTGGGTATCAGCTTTCCCGTTTACGTCTTGTTTACAAAGACTGACCGGATTCCCTTCTTTGCTGAATTCGTCGGGAACCTCACTAACGAGGAAGCCAAGCAGGTCCTCGGCGTAACTCTTCCGATGCGCTCCACCGACGGCACAGGCGTTTGGGCAGAACAGGAAGCGAAGCGACTCAATGCGGCCTTCAACGATCTCATTCTGTCGTTGGCAGACAGGCGCCTCGACTTTTTACCGCGAGAACACGACTCCACGAAATTGGGAGGACTCTACGAGTTTCCTCGTGAGTTGCGCAAGCTCCGATCCCCACTCGTTCAGTTCCTTGTCGAGCTCTGCAAGCCGAGTCAGTTGAGAGCTACACCGTTCCTGCGAGGTTTTTACTTCTCCGGAGTTCGCGCCGTCATCATTAATGAAGTCGCGAGACCGGCGGCGCCAACGCGCGCCGCATCACCGACGAAGATGAATCTCAATGCCGATGCGACGGATATCTTCAAGCTCGGTGTGGGAGGTGTTCAGGACGAAGTCTCCAAGTCTCAACCACTCGTGACCGGGAGTCGCAAAGTACCGCAATGGTCGTTTTTGACTCGGTTGTTCAGCGACATTTTTTTGCAGGATCGCGCGGCAATGGCCGCCGCGGGCGCCAGCGGGAAGACAAGCGGGCTAAGACGTCTCCTGCTGCTCGCGGGTTCCGTGGTATGTCTGCTTCTTGCGCTCGCCGTGACCATCTCGTACTTCGGCAATCGATCGCTGCAAGCGGAAGTCACGAACGCTGCATCCCTTCCAATGCCGGGAACACTGCAGCAATTAGAGAGCATCCGGCAAACGGTGGAGAAGCTATCCCTGTACCGGACAGAAGGTCCGCCGCGACGACTGCGGTGGTGGCTGTACAAAGGCGACGAGCTTTATCCTCATGCTCGTTATCTCTACTTCAGCCGTTTCCACGCGCTGCTTTTTGGGAACACACAGCTCGGGCTCATCAAGTTCCTGAAAGAGGTTCCTTCCACGCCCGGACCCGGCGATGACTACGGCCGTTCTTACGACGTGTTGAAGGCCTACCTTATGACGACGTCGAACCACGACCAAAGTAGTCAGGCATTCCTATCCCCTTTGCTCATGAAACGGTGGTCCGAGGCTGCGAACGCGGATCCGGAGAGCCTCCTTCTGGCTCAAAAGCAGTTTGATTTTTACAGCACTGAATTGAAGTCGGCCAATCCGTTCTCCACTGAAGCTGAGACTGTGGCTGTCGAACGTGCGCGACGATATCTCTCCGCATTTGCCGGGGCCGAACGTGTGTATCGTTTGATGCTTGCCGAGGCCGCACAGAAGAATCCACCGGTCGCCTTCAATCGGCAGTTTGCCGGCTCATCCGATGTGCTTATAAACAACAAGGAAGTTCCGGGTTCCTTCACTAAGGCCGGCTGGTCGTTCATGCAGGATGCCATCAAGAACGCCGAGCGTTTCTTCTCGGGCGAGCAATGGGTTCTTGGTGCTCAGGCGGTTTCGGGGATCGATCGGGCCAAGCTTGAAAAAGAGCTCAAGGACCGATACACGGCGGACTTTATCGATCAATGGCAACAGTTCATGCGGGCGGCCGTCGTCGTTCGATATGGTGGAGTAAAAGACGCGGCGTCAAAGCTGAGCAAACTATCGAGCAATCAAACGCCATTGCTGGCAATGTTCTGCGTTGCTTCGCAGAACACGGGTGTTGACTCCGAGCCGATCAAGACAGCGTTTCAGTCGGTCCAATTCGTCGTGCCCCCAACTTGTACAGACAAGTACATCGGCGAGTCGAATGCCGGATATATGCAATCGCTCGTCGGCCTTAATGCGCTGATTGAGCAGATCGCCGGCAGTCCAGGCGGCACGAACGATGCACTGACCGGGCAAGCCATGACGAGCGCCATTCAAGCCAAGGTTGTGACGCGCCAGGTTGCGCAGAACTTTCGAATTGATCCTCAATTACGCCTGGAGTCGGTTGTTCAGAAGCTAATGGAAGATCCCATAACTTACGCCGAGGCGCTCGTCCGCAACGTCGCGCCCGCAGAACTGAACGGGAAGGGTAAGACGCTGTGCAGTCAGTTCGGCGAATTAACCGCCAGGTATCCTTTCAATCCGAATGCCACGCGACAGGCGACCCTTCAGGAACTGAGCGCCGTCTTCCAACCGCCACAAGGGGCCCTTTGGGCGTTCTATGACGCCAATCTACAGAAGCTTCTCCTGCGCCAGGGAGGGCAGTTCGTCGCAAATCCCAGCGCCGGCGTAACTCTCAATCCCGCTTTTCTGACGTTCTGGAACAGGGCAGCGTCGTTTTCGGACGCCATATATCCTGAGGGTGCATCGCAGCCGCGTCTTGTCTATTCATTGAAGCTTTATCCCGTGCCGGGAATCGATAACGTGACCTTGTCCATTGACGGCACAGCGATTTCGACCACAGCATCGAACGCCGGACCGCGGCAGTTTATTTGGTCGGGCAACCCTAAATCCGAAGTGAAGCTGACCGGAGCTCTGGGTCGAGGGACGGAGTTGGCCTTTGCAAGCTATGAGGGTTTGTGGGCGCCATTTCAGTTCTTCGGCGACGCTGACCGGTGGACTACATCCGGATCGATGAACACGCTTGAATGGGTTCCGCGACAGGGAAGGGCAGGCCGTCCGATCACTCTTCCTGACGGCAGCCCACTAACGATTCGATTCGACCTCGACATGGGGAGGGCCGCGTCCGTTTTCCAGAAAGCATTTCTCTCGAGTCTGACCTGCACCGCTGAGATTGCGCGTTAGGAAGTAACCACAAGAAGCGCAAACCCGGTGGTGGAATCGGAGATTGGACGAATCCTGCATTGTTAAACCGAAATCCCGAAATCTTAAATCGGACGGGTCGTGCCCAAAGGGCATTGGGTAAGCTCCGTCCATTTTGAGATTTCGGGATTTCGGTTTAACAATGCAGGATTCGTCCAATCTCCGATTCCACCACCGGGTGATTCAGGTATGTTAATGCGATCGCCAGGGCCGTTTACCCCGCGTACAGGGCGATTCGGAGGTGCCGATGATCCGCTTCAAACGCTGGAGCAGCTGGACCGGAACGACGACACTGCTGCGCATCCTGCGCCGTGAGGTGAGCGTCGGGGAGGCGACCAAGATCCCCGGCGTGCAGCCCTACGAGCTCGTCAACATCCAGCGCGCGATGTATCGCGGCTCGAAGCGGACGAGGCGCCGACACGGGATCGCTTCCGCGCATAGGCTTGCCGATGAACTTGATGTGATGCGCAGTGGCATCTTCGACTTCGAGTATCTCGATCGACTCGAGGACTCACGTTTTCGCGGACGGCGGGCGCATCTGGTCCGGTTGCTTGCCTGGCACCGCGTGGAGCGTAAGTGGAATGCCTGGAGAAAGCGCAGCGGCATCGTTCCCGACCTGCGCGGTGCAGACTTGGCCAACCTGGATCTTCGCTATGTGAATCTCCGGTACGCCCGCCTGCAGGGCGCTGTCCTCGCCGGCGCCGTGATGCGAACAGCCAGCCTCGAGCACGCGGATCTGCGTCGCTGTATGATGCGTCACACCGATCTGTCCTACGCGCAGCTCGATCACGCTGACCTGCGGCGCGCGGAGCTGAAGGAGACTCTGCTGACTGGCGCGAAACTCCTCGGCGCCGACCTGCGCAAGGCCTGGCTGATCGGCACGTTCATGAACCAGGCGGACCTGAGCGCGGCCGATCTGCGCGGCGCCATCGTGTGGGGAGTGAACACCTGGGACATCACGCGCGACGAACACACCCGGGAAGCCGGCCTCGCCGTCATGCCGGGCCTCGACCCCATCGACTACGACGAGAAGGCCGTGCTCAACTCGGACTGGGCCGTGCGCGTCAACGACCTGGAGGTCGCGCACTTCATCGCGATGCTTATCGAGAATCCCAAGATCGGACGCGTGATCAACGCCGCCGCGGAGCGCATCGTCCTGTTGCTGGGACGATTCGTCGGCGAGGAAGCCGCGGTCCTGGAGCAACTGAAGGACGCCCTGCCCCGCTACGGCTACGTGCCCGTCGTCTTCGACTTCGACGAGCCGGACAACCGCGACACAATCGAGACGGTGGCGATCCTCGCCGGCCTGTCGAGCTTCGTGATCGCGAATCTGAGTCAGCCGCGCTCCGCGCCGCTCGAGGCCCATCTCATTATTCCGGCAATTGCGGTACCCTTCGTGCCGATCGTGCACGCGGGCGAGGAGCAGTTTTCGATGTTCACAGCGCTTCAACGCAAGTATCCGTGGGTTCTGCCCACGGTTTCCTATCGCACCGGCGCCGGGCTAGTCAGGCGACTGCGTCGCGCAGTCATCGAACCCGCGGAACACGCGGCGAAGCAGATCCGGCGCGCCAAGCACCCGCCCTCGACCCGGACCTGACAAACACTCTCTCGCAGGATCAGAAGCTCAACACCGTGCGGAAGTAATCGCTGAGCAAACGATCATCGGGGTCGTAGGTTTTTCTGGCTTTCGCCAACACTTTCAGTTTCTTTCCCCACGCCTTCTTCGCCATTGCCGGAGTCAAACCGAATGTCTGATTCAGCAATGGGATTCCACCGCGATCGCTGCAGAATTTGTTGTACGCGTCGAGAAACGGCTTCCATCCTTCGTTGCCGGTGGACACTGGATCGATCGTTATGACATCTGTGTCGAAGGAATACGAAAGCAGTGAACTCTGATCTTTCGCGATGCGGTATCCGACATTCAGCAGGTCGGAGCGATATCCGGTGTCTTTGTAATATTTTTTGCAGAACT